>PDWI01007059.1_pt1 | contig 20224 bp, 14 predicted proteins | sample 1430891 | NCBI WGS metagenome assembly PDWI01 (sample SAMN01162508, study PRJNA174530) | Oral metagenome, whole genome shotgun sequencing project. | biome: Marine environment; feature: Marine mammal; material: Swab sample of the gingival sulcus; isolation source: swab sample of gingival sulcus... | reverse complement strand
GCGTGTCAGCTTGCGATTAGTGATTTGGACGAGAATGAGTGGGCAATCGGCGATGTAAAAGAAGAGCAGATTGAGTCCATTGAGTTTGGTCGAATTGCGGCGACTCAGGCAAAACAGGTGATCATTCAAAAGATCCGTGAGGCGGAGCGTGCGTTGATCGCTGATGAGTTTGAGCCTCGTGTCGATGAGATGCTGTACGGCGAGGTGAAGAAACAGACTCGTGATGGCTTTATCATCGATTTGGGTGATAAGGTTGAGGGCTATTTGGCTCGTGATCAGATGCTCCCTCGTGAGCAAATTCGGGTGAAGTCTCGTATTAATGCGATTTTGTATCATGTGAATCGTGAGAATCGTGGCGCTCAGTTGTTGCTGTCTCGTACGCACCAAAATATGTTGGTGGCTCTGATGCAAAAAGAGGTGCCTGAGATTGCTGAGGAAATTATTGAGATTCGTGATGTGGCTCGTTTCCCTGGTACGCGTGCGAAGATTTCGGTAAAAACCAATGATACTCGTATTGACCCTGTTGGTGCGTGTATTGGTATGCGTGGTACGCGTATTCAAGCGGTACAGCAAGAGCTTGATGGTGAGCGTATTGATGTGGTGGTGTGGTCTGATGACCCTGCTCAGTATATCATTAGTGCGTTAGAGCCTGCTGATGTGTCAAGTATTGTCCTTGATGAAGATACCAATACCGCTGATATTATTTTTGCTACCAATGATCAACTGGCGCGTGCGATTGGTTCGCAAGGACAAAATGTACGCCTTGCCTCTGAGTTGACTGGCTATAAGCTCAACATGATGCTTGAAGACGAGTATAAGCAAAAGCAAGAAGATGAGACAAAGGCGTTTGTTAAGCTGTTTTATGAGCGTTTGGAAGTCGATGAAGATTTGGCTCAAGCTTTGGTTGAGATTGGCTTTACCAGCATTGAAGAAGTGGCGTATGTACCTGCTGATACTTTCTATGATATTGATGGTTTAGATGATGATGCCATTGATATGATTCAAGAGCGTGCCAAAGAAGTGGTTATCGCTGATGAGTTGGTGAAACAACAAAACATGAAAGAGCCGAGTGCCGAGTTGCTTGAGCTTGAGGGTATGACTACAGAATGGGCATACAAAATGGCAGAGCGAGATATTATTAGCCTTGATGATTTGGCTGAGCAAGCAATCCTTGATTTAGAAGGGATTGAGGGCTTAGATGATGAGATGGCTGGTAAGTTGATTATGAAGGCTCGTGAGTCTTGGTTTGATGAGTGATGTTACGCACTAAAAAGAATTCTATCATATTCAATGATACGATATTCTAGAACGGACAGTCCCTCCCCTGATAAGGGGAGGCTAGGAGGGGTTTTGGGAGCTGTTTTATTTAGCTGACCTCGTTAACCCCCTCTAATTCCCCCTTCGCAGGGGGAGAACCGTCCGGGGAGTTTATTAAATCCTGTTGTAAATTGAAATTTTTCAAGTGCATAGCATCAGTGAATGATGTAAAATTTAAACAAATTTGGTGAGGTTTTTGCTTATCCCTAAGCCTTAAAATTTAGGGATTTATGAAAATAACTTTATAATAAAGTAAAGACAGCTAGCCAAAATACTGAACTATAAAATAGGTGACATTTAATGGCAGATAAAACGGTCAAAGAACTCGCAGAAATGGTAGGCAAAACCGTTGATGTTGTATTGCAACAACTGGTAGATGCTGGACTGCCTGCTCGTGTTGAAACAAGCATGGTGACTGAATTGGAACAAGAACGATTGGTTGCGTTTTTGAAAAGATCGCATGGGCAAAAGCAAAAGCGTCGTATCAGTCTGAAGTCAAAAACTACCAGTACTGCTAAAATGACAGGCACTTCAGGCAAAGCAAAGAGTATCAATGTCGAACGACGTAAAAAGCGTACCTTTGAAAAGCCAGATCCACAAAAGATAGCAGAAGAACTTGCTGCTCGTGAAAAAGCCATGGCAGAGGCAAAAGCTCAAGCTGAGGCTCAAGAAAAAGAGCGTGAAAAAACCAAAAAAGAGGCAGAAAAACGTCAAGCCGCGACTTTGGCAGCTATGCGTGCAAGCTTAGGTGGCAATAAATCCACTACAAGTGGTCAAACTGAAGACGTTACCGCTAGTGTCGTGGTTAAAAAAGGCGCTAAAGGGGAAGCGGTTACCGTTACTGCCAAAGCAGACGATAAGAAAAACAACAAAGACAAGGCAAAGGCTAAAGGTAAGGGCAAAGATAGCAAAGCAAAAGCACAGCCAACTACCAAAAAGAAAGAAACTCAAGCCGAGCGTAAGGCTCGTCAAGCTCGTGAGGCAGAAGAAAAACGCTTGCGTGAGATTGAGGCTGAAACTCGCCGTAAACAAGCCGAAGAGGCTCAAAAACGTACACTTGAGCAAATGCGTGCGATGGCAGGCAAATACTCAGAAAAAGAAGCAACTACCGAAGTTCGTAAAGATGAGCCATTGGCAGAGGGTCTGGTCGGTCAAGCACTAGAAGAATCCTTTGAAAAAGAACGTCGTGAGATTAAACGTGGCTCTGGTAGCTCTGGTCGTCGCCGTCGCCGTAATAATCAAGAAGAGCAAGAGATTAAAAACCGCAAACGTGGTCTTAAATCATCTCAAGCCAATAAGCATAAGTTTGAAGTCCCTGTTGAAAAAATTGTCCATAATGTCGAAATTGGCGAAACCATTGTTGTTGCTGATTTGGCACAAAAAATGGCGGTCAAAGTACGTGAAGTCATTAAGCTATTGATGAAAATGGGTGAAATGGTCAGCGAAAGTGAGGCGATTGATCAAGCAACCGCCAGTTTGGTTGTTGAAGAGATGGGACACAATCCAATTGCTGTTAGCGATACTAAGGTTGAAGATGACTTGCAAGAGTCAGTAGATGAACGCAGTGGTAATGTACAAGTTCGTCCTCCTGTGGTTACTATCATGGGACATGTTGACCATGGTAAAACTTCACTACTGGATAAAATTCGTGAGGCAAAAGTTGCCTCTGGTGAGGCAGGCGGCATTACTCAGCATATCGGTGCTTATCATGTTGAGACTGATCGAGGCGTAATTACTTTCTTAGATACTCCAGGTCACGCCGCCTTTACCGCCATGCGTAGCCGTGGTGCACAAGCGACTGATATCGTAGTAATCGTTGTTGCCGCTGATGATGGCATGATGCCACAAACCGAAGAAGCAATCGATCATGCTCGCGCAGCAGGTACGCCAATCATCGTTGCCATTAACAAAATTGATAAAGATAGTGCAGATCCTGATCGTGTGTTGACTGACCTGTCTGCAAAAGAAGTGATCCCAGAAGATTGGGGTGGTGATACACCAACCGCTCGTGTCTCCGCAAAAACAGGTGAAGGCATTGATGATTTACTTGAGTTAATTAGCTTGCAAGCGGAATTGATGGAACTTGAAGCGCCAACAGACGGTGCTGCCCAAGGTGTGGTGATTGAATCAAAGTTAGATGCAGGTCGTGGTACGGTTACTAGCTTGCTTGTGAAAAAAGGTACCTTGAATCAAGGCGACTTGATTTTGGCTGGTGAATACTATGGTAAAGTGCGTGCGATGACTAATGAAGACGGTAAACGTGTTACTTCTGCCGGTCCTTCGATTCCAGTTGAAATTCTTGGTTTGCCAGAAACGCCATCGGCAGGTAGTGAATTCCTTGTAGTTTCTGATGAGAAAAAAGCGCGTGAAGTAGCTCAATTCCGTGTTAACCGTGAGCGTGAGCGTTTGATTGAACGTCAAGAAAAAATGCGTTTAGAGAATATGTTTGCCTCATTGGGCAAAGAAGAAGCCTCTACGTTAAATATCATCTTAAAAACCGATGTGCGTGGTTCTCTAGAGGCATTGCTCAATGCGCTAGATGAGCTTTCTACTGATGAAGTAAAAGTGCGTGTTATTAGCTCAGGTGTCGGTGCGATCACTGAGTCTGACGTTACTCTTGCAGAATCTAGTGAGGCTGTACTTCTTGGCTTTAACGTGCGTGCCGATAATGCTGGCAAACGCAAAGCAGATGAAGAGAATATCGATATCCGCTACTATAGCGTGATCTATGGCCTGATCGATGATGTTAAGGCAGCCATGAGTGGTATGCTTGCGCCAGAACATCGCGAAGAGATCTTAGGTATTGCTGAAGTACGTGAAGTGTTCCGCTCTAGTAAGTTTGGTGCGGCCGCTGGTTGTATGGTTAGCGAAGGTACCATTTATCGTAATAAGCCAATTCGTATTTTGCGTGATGACAAGGTTATTTTCACTGGTCAATTGCAGTCATTACGTCGCTTTAAAGATGATGTCAATGAAGTACGTGCAGGTATGGAATGTGGTCTGGCGGTCAAGGGCTATGAAGTACAAGCAGGCGATCAAATTGAAGTCTTTAATGTGCATGAAGTGAAGAGAGAACTGTAAGATTCACTTTATTTGTTATAGTCATAAAAATAAAAGCCTCAGTTAACTGGGGCTTTTTTTATTTTAGTCATTATAGATTATCTGTTTAATGGATCCTATAGTCGTCGAAAAGATAAATCACTACGGTGTCAAGCTCTCTCGAAGTACTACTTCTTGTACGACTTCGTTCCCTTTCCTTGTAGTGACTTTACTTTTCTTTGACTATATAATCACCGAACCCAAGAAGCGGTATAGTCAATTAAAAAGAAAAACGCCACAAAGCGGTAACGGCAACTGGTAAAAATTTCTTTTCTGGCTGTACAGTAGTGCAGATGCTACAGACTAAGCTCTTAAAATCAGTCTCCCAGTTGACTGTCTTACCACCCAGCTGTATCAGAAATTCAGTTCGATCACTATATTTAGTGATTCTGGATAAAAATTAAGTCATAAAAAAGCACCTCAACAAATAGCCCTGAGGTGCTTTTATTAACTAGCTAAATACAAGCTGCATGATGAATTACATAACACCTTGCTGTTGCGTAGCTAGTAGCTCTTGATAAGTTACTTCTTTATCAGTAACTTTACCTTCTCCCAAGATATAATCAACCACTTGATTCTCTAAAACCAAAGATTCAATACCAGCGCGTTGATCTTTATCATTCGTGAAGTATTCTACCACTTCGTTAGGATCTTCGTAGTTTTCTGATAATTCAGCGATATATGCGGTGACTTTTTCTTCATCAACTTCTAAATTTTGCTCATCGATAATACGAGCAACAATAACACCTAGACGAGCTGCACGCAACGCCTGCTCTTCAAACATTTCATTTGGGAACATTGATTTATCAAAAGTACTTGGATCTGCACCAAACTGCTGAGCAAAACGCTGAAGCATTTGATCACGTTGACGATCTATTTCTTGCTCTAGCATTGCTTTAGGCACTTCAAACTCATTGCTTTCTAACAAAGCATCAAATGCCGCTTGCTTGACTTGATTGCGAGTAGCGTTTTTAATTTCACGCTCCATGTTCTTACGAACATCAGCTTTTAGCTTATCAACACCACCTTCTTCTACACCAAACACTTTTAAGAATTCTTCATCAATTTCTGGCAGTTGTTTGGTTTTTACCGCTTTTACCGTTACTTTAAACTGTGCATCTTTACCTTTTAAGTTTTCGGCTTGATAATCTTCTGGGAAGGTCACGTCAATGACTTTTTCTTCACCGGCTTTTAATCCAATCATGCCGTCTTCAAAACCTGGAATGAATTGATTACTACCGATAACCAAATCAAAATCTTCTGCTGAACCACCTTCAAACACTTCACCGTCAACTGTACCCTCAAAGTCAAAGGTCGCTTGATCGTTGGTTTCGATTGCACCATCTTTTTCGACATACTCAGCACGCTGTTCACGTAGGCTTTCGATCATGGTATCCACATCTTCATCGTCAATGTTAGAGGTTAAACGCTCCACATCTACATCACTGATGCCTTGCACCTCAATCTCAGGGAAGATTTCTACGGTTGCTTGATAAACCAAAAACTCGTCTTCTAGTTTAACATCGTCAATATTTGGCATGCCAACCGCACGAATCTTCTCTTCAATGATTGCTTCAAACACAGTGTCACGAATTTCATCGTTAATCACTTCTTGCTGAATACCCGCACCATACTGAGCTCGTATGTGAGTGATTGGCACTTTACCTTTACGGAAACCATCAATCTTAGCAGTTTTTGCAACTTTACGAATGCGTGCTTCGACTTTCTTTTGGATGTTACCAACTGGAACTTTAACGGTCAGTTGGGCTTCTTGCTTTGATAACTTTTCAGAAGTTACTTGTAAATCTGTAGCCATTGTTTATACCTTTTTTGGTTTGGTTAATGTAAAATTGGGTAAATTCGCAGTTTATTTCTACTTGCAAAATTTTAAAAGTATCAAATTATACTTTAAATTGATGATAATGTGCAAATTTTTGTGAGTAATCTGCACTTTTTTATAACTTATATCCATGTTATCACTTTTTATTAACTAAATTATCATTCTAAGCCCATTCATGATAAGATAAGAGCACTAAATAGATAGAAACTGAAAAGGACAATGCAATGTTAATAGAATTTACTAAAATGCACGGGCTAGGTAATGACTTTATGGTCATTGATTTGGTGACTCAGCGTCTTGATCTGACCACTGAACTGATTCAATTGTTAGGAGACAGACATTTAGGCGTTGGCTTTGATCAATTATTGGTTGTTGAACCACCTACTCGTCCAGATGTTGATTTTCGTTATCGTATTTTTAATGCTGATGGTAGTGAAGTTGAACAATGTGGTAACGGGGCAAGATGCTTTGCTCGCTTTGTACAAGCACGTAAGCTGACCTTTAAACAACGCCTACAGGTAGAGACAGCAAAGGATGTCATCACTTTGACAACTGACCGCTATGGTTGGGTACAAGCGCGCATGGGCAAGCCAAAGTTTGAACCAGAAGAGATTCCTTTTACACCCAAAGCAATTACTAAAATTAAAAATGCTTATGTACTCGATGTCGATGGCTCACCAGTACACATCTATGTTGCTAACATGGGTAATCCACATGCGGTTATTAAAGTTGATGATATTCTAAAAGCAGATGTGGCAAAATTGGGCAAAGCCATTGAATCACACCCTGCCTTCCCAGAAAAAGTTAATGTAAACTTTGTACAGGTTATGCATCAACGTCATGTGCGTATCCGTGTTTATGAGAGGGGTGTTGGCGAGACGCAAGCCTGTGGATCTGGTGCCTGCGCTTCGGTTGCTGTCGCAATTAATGAAGGTTGGCTAGATGAAGGTGTTGATATCCGCGCCCAGCTATACGGTGGTAGCCTAATTGTAAAATGGCAACCTGGCTATGATGTGGTTATGACTGGACCAACTGCTTTTGTCTTTGAAGGGGTATTTAGTCCAGATGGTTTACTTGCCCAGATTAAAAAACCGACAACTGCTAAGTAATCTTTATACGAAGGTAAAGGGTTGAGTAGTCAGCTTAAGTAGAACAAAAGGTTACCTTAAGTTGAACAGAGAGTTACATGGGTACAAATAATGAAATGAGCGTGATTTCACAAACCTTCGTAGAGGCAACCTTAACCTCAGAAACAACTTTAATGGAGACCTGGCTGAGTAATTTGGTGATTGCTAATTTATCGACTCATACGCTGCTTGCCTATCGTCACGCTCTTAGTAATCTTGCCAATTATCTCCATAGTAAAAGCCTACTATGGAGACAACTAGACAAGCGTCAACTATCTACTTATATCGCTCAGCGCATAGAGGTTGACGCTTTAGCCATTAAAAGCGTACAACAAGAGCTATCAGCCATTCGTGGCTTCTATACGTGGCTTATTGAGCAAAAGCATGCACGCGTCAATCCCACCGTCGGTTATCAGATCAAGCCCGCCAACAGGTCATTGCCCAAAATCGCTGATGTAGAGTTATTAAACCAGCTATTAGACCAGCCCCCGCCAGAAACAGAGCAACAAAGCCAACTGTGGCGACGTGATAAAGCCATGTTTGAATTGCTTTATGGTAGTGGTTTACGAGTTCATGAGTTGGTATCAATCCAGCTTGACGATATTGACATGATTCATAAGCAAGTTAGAGTCATCGGTAAGGGCAATAAAACTCGTATCGTCCCCATCACTCAACAGTCCATACTTGCTTTAAACGATTACCTGCCCATTCGTTACCAATGGCTACAACAATTACAAAAACAAGGGCAACCCACATCAGCAAGCATGGCATTGTTTATAAGTCAACGTCGAAGCTCTGCTCTCAGTACCCGTAGTGTACAACAAAGACTCAAGCACTGGGCAAAACGGGCAGGCATTGCTCAGAATCTCTATCCACATTTATTACGTCATTGTTTTGCATCGCATTTGTTATCTGATAGTGGTGACCTACGGGCAATACAGGAGATGCTCGGTCATAGTGATATCGCCAGCACCCAAATATACACACAGGTTGACTTTGCCAGTCTTACTCGTACTTATGATAACAGCCACCCCCGAGCTACTAAAATATCCAACCTCTGAGACGTGTAATCAAACACTAAAACGTTTAAAAAACGCCCTAAGCTGTCTCTTTATTTCTTGTTTTTTAGCCCTTATTTTTTGCTCTTATCTTATAGTTATTAAGCTTTAGCTCTTATTTGCTTTACGCAACTGCAAGCTAAACATATTAGCCAATCCCTTAAGCATTTTAATGCCAATTTCAGGATAATCCGATAAAATACGATCAAAATCCCGTTTTGGCAAAATAATCAACCCCGTACGTTCCAAAGCCTTTGCCGAAGCAGAACGACTTAACTCATCAATCACTGCCATATCACCAATACTATCCCCTATTCTTTTTATTGCTAATTGCTTTTTTTTACCTTGAATATTGATAAATACTTCTAACTTGCCTGCGACAATAAATGCCATAAAATCACCATGATTACCTTCGTGAAACAAGAACTCACCCGCTTCTAATCCCTTAAAAAACAGGTAATTCTCAATCACGCTAAATTCATAACGAGTGATTGATTTAAAAAGAGGACTACTCTGTAATAGTTCGTATAAAGAGGTCTGCATGGTAATCAGTTTGGTTATTTGGTAAAGTACAATTGTAATGATTATAAGCGGTGATGACAATAAAAAAAAGATAAATCGTTATATTATTGGTTACTAGGTCGGGTTAAATATCCAAAATATTTAAAGCAAATGAAATAAATGCTATCATTAACCAGCAAGGATTACCAATAATGGTATGAAATTTGCTTTATGTCGAATATTAGTTCCTAATCACTCACTACTTAGGCTAGTATGTAAGGACATTATTTTATAATTAAATTGATCATGTCACCAGCATAATTAGATGAGTGCGTTATGAGTATGTCTTTGGGTTTGGGTACTAACCTCAAGCTTAGTACCTCACAAAAACTAACACCACAAATGCAACAAGCCATTCGTTTGTTGCAAATGTCGAGTCTTGAGCTTGAACAAGAAGTACAAGCAAAACTCGATAGCAATCCCATGCTAGAACGTGAAGAAACAGCTGATGTGCTAGACAATGCTCAGAGCATCCATGAGCAAGCAGTCACGCCTAATACCCACTTTGATAATAACAGCACAACGGATAATGTTGCAGACAACCCAAGTGATAGCCTTGATAAACTGCTAGCCAATGGTTGTGATGACTCAGCGGTTGATACCAACTGGGATAGTGTCTATACTTCTGCGCCTAACTCACTGATTGGCAGTAGCGACGAAGAGCTGATGAGTTATCAAGGTAGCACGTCACCTACCATTCAAGACCACATTCGCTGGCAAATGAATTTTAAACACTTATCAGATATTGACACCCTCATTGCAGATTATTTGATTGACTCAATGGATGATGCAGGCTTTATTCATTTAGATACTGACGAGCTTTATAACAGTTTATCAACGATTGCCAGCTTTTATCAGTGGAGTAAGCCAATCCATAAAGAGAATATTACTGATATTATAAAGATCATTCAGTCCTGCGAGCCTTTGGGTGTGGGTGCAAGAAATTTATCAGAATGCTTATGCTTACAGTTGGATAAACTAGAAGCCGATACGCCCTATATCGAAGAGGCTCGACAGCTATTAGAACATTGTCACCATCTACAGAGCAATAATATCAATGCATTATTAGCAGAGACTGGGCTGGATATTAGTGATATTGAACCCAGTCTTGCATTAATTCGTACCTTAAACCCTGCACCAGGTCAGAGTTTTATTGATAATCAGCCACATTATGGCGTTGAAGCAAAAGATTATGACATTCCAGATGTGTTGGTATTTATTCATCATAATGATGATAACACAGAATCTCAACTGCAAACAGGCGACAGCTCAGATGATGAACAAGATATCACATGGGAAGTACGTCTCAACCCAGAGACGCTACCTAAATTACGTATCAATCAAGAGTATGCTAACCTAGTTAAACGAGGTGACGATAGCCCCGATAATACCTATCTTAAAGATAACCTAGTCGATGCTAGGCTATTTTTACGCAGTATTCAGGAGCGTAATCAAAACTTATTAAAAGTTGCCAGCTGTATTGTTAAACGTCAGGAGCAGTTTTTATTACACGGGGCTACCGCTATGCAACCCTTGATACTAAAGGAAGTTGCTGAGGAGATCGGACTCCATGAATCCACGGTTTCTCGTTTGACTACCAATAAAAGCATGTTAACTCCACAAGGGCTATATCCGCTCAAGTATTTCTTTTCTTCAAGTGTATCAGGCAATCAAGGCGATGTATCATCCACTGCCATTTGTGCGATTATTGAAACTTTGATAAAAGAAGAAGATCCCAAAAAGCCACTATCGGATAAAGCCATCATGCAACACCTAGAAACAAAAGGCATCCATATTGCCCGTCGTACCATTGCTAAATACCGTGAAGCGATGCATATTGGATCTTCAACACAAAGAAAGCAAAGATATTAATGCTTATCATCAATCAGCAAGTATTAAAGTAGTAGGAAAAAACAGTAGGACAATATGAAAGATACCATTTATCAATTTACAGCAGAGACCCTCACTGGTGAAACAAAAGACTTTGCCGATTACCAAGGAAAAGTGTTGCTCATCGTCAATACCGCCAGCAAATGTGGTTTAACACCCCAATATCAAGGTTTGGAGCAATTGTATCAAACTTACAAAGATAAAGGCTTAGAACTCATTGGCTTTCCTTGCGGGCAATTTGCCAACCAAGAATTAGACAATGCCTCTGAAATAAGCGAATTTTGTCAATTGAACTATGGTGTTAGCTTTCAGATGATGGCAAAAATTGATGTCAATGGCGACACGGCTCACCCAATCTATCAATGGCTTAAAAAACAAAAAGGTGGATTGATAACCGATGCCATCAAGTGGAACTTTAGCAAGTTTTTATTAAATAAAGAGGGGCAGGTAGTCAAACGCTATGCGCCTACGACCAAGCCAGCAGATATGGTTAAGGATATTGAAAATTCGTTATAAAGATGGTTATAAAAAGTTGTTATGAACCATAAAAAAACACGCATTATCTAATCAATGCGTGTTTTTTATTGTATTAAGATTTACTTTTTTATAGTGCTAACTCGTGATTAGTGATCAATCGCTCCACCTGCTCCACGAGGATAACGCACGCTTTCGACAAGGTCTTGAATCTCTTGTGGTGGTGGTGCTGTCATATTAGAGACAATGAAAGCAACGGCAAAGTTAATCAAAGCACCCACTGCACCAAATGATAATGGCGAAATACCTAAGAACCAGTTATCAGGCGTATCAGCAAAGTTCGCCGTACCTGCAATAAAGAACCAACCTTTAAACATAAAGATATAGACCAAAGTAATAATCAAGCCTGCAAGCATACCAGAGATGGCACCGACATTATTAATACGTTTGGAGAAAATACCCATCATCAATACAGGGAATAAAGAGGCTGCCGCAATACCAAAGGCAATTGCTACTACCTGTGCAGCAAACCCAGGCGGATTCATACCAAGATAAGTCGCTACGGTGATCGCCACTGCCATGGAGATACGAGCTGCTAGAAGTTCGCCCTTATCAGAGATATCTGGATTAAAGTGACGTTTGATTAAGTCATGACTCACCGCTGAGGAAATTGCTAACAATAACCCTGCTGCTGTTGATAAAGCTGCTGCTAGACCACCCGCTGCGATTAGACCAATTACCCAAGGTGGAAGCTGTGCAATCTCTGGGTTAGCCAATACTAGAATGTCTTTGTTGACAGTCAACTCATTACCTTCCCAGCCTTTTTCAGTAAACTTGGCATCTTGCTTAGCAACGTCTTTTTTATCGTTATACATCTGAATACGACTATCACCGTTTTTATCTTCAAACTTAAGTAATCCAGTTTTTTCCCAAGTTTTCATCCAATCTGGGCGTTTTTCATATTGAAGTGATGGCTGTTCAATACCTTGTGGGTAAACGGTATTGATTAAGTTTAAACGAGCCATAGAACCAACCGCAGGAGCCGTAAAGTATAGCAAGGCAATGAACACTAATGCCCAACCTGCTGACCAACGAGCATCAGCCACTTTTGGTACGGTAAAGAAGCGGATAATAACGTGCGGTAGACCTGCTGTACCTATCATCAAGGTCAAGGTAAATAACACCATGTTAAGCTTATTTGGCACATCTGCGGTATAAGAGGCAAAGCCGAGTTCTTGTACAACTTGGTCAAGTTTAGCAAGCAATGGCATACCTGACTGAGTCTCAGTTGAGAACATGCCTAAACCTGGAATTGGGTTGCCGGTTAACTCTAGTGAAATAAACACCGCAGGTACGGTATAAGCAATAATCAACACCACATATTGAGCTACCTGCGTATAAGTAATGCCCTTCATACCACCTAAGGTTGCGTAGAAGAAAACCACACAGGCTGCGATAATCAGACCCGTATTTTTATCAACTTCTAAGAAACGTGAAAAAGCAACCCCTGCACCTGACATCTGACCGATAACATAAGTGGTTGAGGCGACAATCAAACAAACCACCGCTACCAATGCGGCAGGTTTGGAGTAAAAACGGTCACCGATAAAGTCAGGGACGGTAAATTTACCAAACTTACGCAAGTAAGGAGCAAGGAGCATCGCAAGCAGTACATAACCACCTGTCCAGCCCATCAAGAATGAAGAGGCTCCGTAACCACCAAAGGCAAGTAAGCCTGCCATAGAGATAAACGAGGCAGCACTCATCCAGTCAGCGCCCGTTGCCATACCGTTCATCACAGGGTGTACACCACCACCTGCGACATAAAATTCACTGGTTGAACCTGCACGAGCCCAAATGGCAATACCAAAATACAAGGCAAAAGATAAGCCGACGAAAATAATGTTAATCATAAATTGACTCATAGCATTACTCCTCGTCTAAGCCGAATTTTTTGTCTAGCTTATTCATTTGAAAAGCATAGAAAAAAATCACGAAAATAAAGGTAATGATAGAGCCTTGTTGCGCAAACCAAAAGCCTAAATCGGTACCGCCAAATTGAATACCGGCAAGCAATGGGCGGAAAAGAATCGCACAACCATAGGAGGCAAATGCCCAAATTGCTAAACAAAGAAAAATTAAACGGACGTTGGCCTTCCAGTATCCTGACGCATCAGGTGGTGGGGATTGATTGGACTGATTATCCATATCGTAACTCCTTTTACTAAAATAAGTGAATCATCATTGAAAAAGTCATTATGTGTTAAATAATGTATCAAACACTATCAACATACATGCTCCTTCAGAAATACATATTTCCTCAAATAAATGATAGAATTTATCTTCCTTGATAGAAATAATATTAGAATTATTTATCTTATATTTGTAAATAAGTCACACTCTAAGAAGAATCTATGCCAATATAAACGCCTATTGTATTATTTTCTGCCAATTTAGCATCAAAGTGGTTTAGAATAGCAGTTACCTAAACCATACAAGGAAAATTTGATGATTTATACATTAATGGCGGTTGTATTTGTACTGGGCTATCTTGCCATTGCGCTTGAGTTTAATATTCACGTTGACAAGGCAGCCTCAGCGATCTTAACAGCAATTTTGCTATGGACGCTCATGGTGATCGGGGGAGATGTGTTATTTGCCGATCACATTGCGAGTGCTGGACATTCAGTATCAGAAGCAGGGGCAGGACATGTCTCTGCTTTTTTAAATTCAGAATTACGTGAACATTTAGCCGAGATTGCCGAGATTTTATTTTTCTTAATCGGTGCAATGGTGATTGTTGAGACGGTAGATGCTCATGATAGCTTTTCGGTGATTACTGACCGTATTACCACTACCAATGCAACCAAATTGCTGTGGGTAGTCGGGATTTTAACTTTCTTTATGTCTGCCTTACTTGATAACCTCACCACTACCATTGTGATGATTTCGCTCCTGCGTAAATTAGTCGGTGATAAACATCTAAGATGGTGGTTTGTGGGTATGGTGGTAGTCTCTGCTAATGCAGGCGGTGCATGGTCGCCAATTGGTGACGTCACCACTACCATGTTGTGGATCGGTAATCAGATCACCGTTACTCAGATTATTAGCAATATCATTGTACCGAGTATGGTAGCTGCTATCATCCCGATGGCAGTGCTATCCTTGATGTTAAAGGGTAAAGTAATTGAACGTCCGACTGAAGAACAGCTTGCAGATGCAACCGCAGGCGGTCATGGTGGTGGTTATGCAGAAGAAGATATGCCAGCAAAGCTAAAAATTGCGGTGCTAGTATTGGGTGTCGGTGCCTTGGTGTTTGTCCCTGTATTTAAGTCATTGACGCATTTACCACCATATATGGGCATGTTGCTCGGCTTATCCGTGCTATGGATTTTTACTGAGGTGGTTCATCGTACTTCTGCTTGGGAGACCAAACAACACGCAACGGTTGTATCCGTACTAAAACGAGTCGAAATGAGCAGTGTGCTGTTTTTCTTAGGGATCTTATTAGCCGTTGCCAGTTTATCTACCGCAGGTCATTTAGCCAACACGGCATCTTTCCTTGATAATACCTTTAGCAATATCTATATTATCAATGTGTTGATTGGGTTGTTATCTTCTGTAGTCGCCAACGTACCACTGGTAGCAGGGGCAATGAAAATGTACCCATTATTAACCGATGCCCAATTAGCAGAATTTACAGGTCAAGCACTAATCAGTAAAAGTGCCTTTGCACAAGATGGCAATTTTTGGCACTTTTTAGCCTATTGTGCAGGGACAGGTGGTAGTTGTCTAATCATTGGCTCAGCCGCTGGGGTAGCAGCCATGGGCATGGAAAAAATTCCATTCTTTTGGTATCTTAAACGTATCAGCTGGTTGGCACTGATTGGTTACTTAGCAGGCGCAGGTGTGTATGTCGCAATTCATGCATTGTAATGCTGTTTGCTAAAGGGCAGTATGAAAAAAATACACGTATCAGAGTCAGGGAAGCACGATTCCCTGACTTGAGTTGGGTTTAATCCCTATAATATATGCGATGGTATCCATCCTCAATCCACCCTCAAAAAACGACATTAATCTTTTGAAAAATAACATTAAGCTTTTGGAATATAAGCGGTCACATCAGTTATAAACTCAGGGTTTTGTAAATAGGAATCAAGCAGAATACAGGCAGAAATATCATCAATTGGATCTTGGTGATGTTTTATCCATCCATTCTCCCAAGCGATATTTCTAGCCTCCCTTGAGCTAAGACGCTCATCATGTAGGTAGATCTTTACTGGAGACTTTTGTTCCATTAAACGATGAGCCAGACGTCTGGCAAACTTACTGGCTCGCTTTGCTAACTCAGAACTTGTACCATCCATATTCAATGGTAAACCCACCACTACTTGAGACACCTGCCACGTCGCAATCATCTCAAGCAAATTATCCCAATCTGGCTGGCCATTATTCATCGACACAATATCAAAAGGACGAGCTGTCAACGTGAGCGTATTACCCAACGCCACGCCCATCTTTTTAACGCCATAATCCAACCCTAAAATAAGCTGCTGTTGAGAATCGTTAAGCATGACCAGTCTCTGCACTTAAATAATCTAGATTGACACCCAGCTTTTCACCTGCTTTGTGCCAACGCTCATCATAAGGCACGTCAAAGAGCATCTGTAAGTCAGCTGGACAAACCAGCCAATCGCCCTGTTCAATCTCATTCGCCAATTGTTTTCTTCTCCAACTGGCATGTCCTAAAAACATCTGAAATCGACTCACACTACTACCTGTTGCGATGCTTTGCAAAACATCCCGACTGGTAGTAATACAGACATTCTCTGAAATAGCAAACGAGGCCGCCCACGTAGGCTGTCCTGTATGCAATACAAAACCTATCTCTGGATGGACAGGTCCCCCTGCAAGTGCCAACTCATGAGTAACAGTCTCTGATTTGCATTCAATGTCCAAATCATCAAACAACTTGCCCACAGTCACATCCAATAATGGCTGATTAATCACCAATCCCAATACCCCTTGCTTATCATGACGACACACATAGACCAACGAACGACTAAAACGTTCATCGGGCATCTGTGGCGTAGCAATTAAGAAGTGATGAGTCAGGTTTTTAAAATTGGCTGTTTTTTTCTTACTTGAGTGTTCAGTTGATTGCTCATTACTCATGAAAATTCCTTGTTGTTGTAAAGCTTATACCACCTAGATTGAGGTAATTTTATGCACTTTCAAGATATGATATATCGAAATAAAAAGCTACTATAGTGGATTAAAATTAGCAGTGCTACAAGGAAAATGAGCGAAGATGTATAAGTAATACTTCGAGCGATTTTGACACCGTAGCATAATTAATTTTAATTCGCTATACAGATAAAACATCCCCTAACGCCCTTTGACCTCGGAAAGTAAGCTCCTTGCGTGTTCACGAGTAACCTCCGTAATGTGTACGCCACCTGACATTCTTGCCAACTCATCAACTTGAGCCTCACCTGTTAGCACGCTGATAATGCTTTCGCTTTGTTCATTATGATGTTTTTTCACCAGAATATGCTCATGAGCCTGTGAGGCAACCTGTGCTTGATGGGTAATTGCCAAAAGTTGTTGGCGTTTGCCTAGCTCTCTTAGCAACTCACCCACGACTTGAGCCGTACCACCACTGATACCAACATCCACCTCATCAAATACCAACATCGGACGTGCCTCGTCATAGTCGGTGTGAGTGGCTTGTAGCACTTGCATTACCAACGCCATACGAGATAATTCACCACCAGAGGCGATTTTGTAGAGGGGTTGCATGGGCATACCCACATTGGCACTAAATAATAAATCAATGTCATCAAGCCCTTGAGCCGTGTAATCGCTGGCGTGTTCGTTACGCACAAAAGAAAATTCACAACGAGCATTAGGCAAGGCAAGCGGTTGAATTTGTTCAATCAGTAGTTGTTCGATATCCGAGGCGGAGCTTTGTCTTGCTTGTGAAAGTTGTTCGGCAAGCTCAAGATACTGTTGCCACGCCTCGCTTACCTGTTCTTGCATGTCGGCACTGCTAGGCTGGGCTTGTAGTTCTTCAAGCTGTTGTTGCCAGTCTAGGGCAAGCTGTTTCAACTGGTCAGCAGGTACATGATGTTTACGAGATAGACGGTGGGCAAGACTCATTAGCTTATCAAGTTCTTGCAAGCGTTCTGGGTCTGGTAATTGTTGCTCGGCATAGTCGGCAAGCAAGGTGGTTGCCTCATTAATCTGTTGTTGAGCCAGATACAACTGTTCAGAAATCTGCTCAAAGGTTGCACTAACCTCTGATTGGTGATCACAAATTTTAATGGCATTTCTAAGTAGTCCATCAACATCAGGCTCATCGCTTTCATTATCCAATAAGTGCAATGCCATACCTGCCTCGTGCATTAGGCTCTCTAGGTTGGATAACTCTTCGTGTTCGCTTTCAATATTGTCATAATCAACCGCTAATAACGGCTCAATATCGGCAATCTGACTTTCTAAAAAGGTAATTTTATCAAGGCGTTGGCTATCAGCATTGGCAATATCATCGGCTTGTCGCTTTAGTCGTTGGTGCTGATGATAGGCTTGTTTGGTTTGTTTGGCAAGCTCGCTAACACCTGCCATTTCATCAAGCCAATCTAACACATAAACAGGTTTTAGTAGCTCTTGTTGCGCGTGTTGTCCATGGATGTTGACCAGTAGTTTCCCCAAAGACTTAAGTTCAGCAAGGCTAACAGGCGCGCCATTGAGCCATGCTTTAGAACGTCCATTGTTACTCAGCTGTCGCCTGATTAATACTTCATCATCAATCAGCTCTCTCTCATGCTCTGCAAACCACGCATGCACCGCTTTATTTTCGCTAATATCAAATTCGGCATAAATATCGGCATTATCCGCACCATGTCGCACCATGCTAGTATCAGCACGCTCACCGATACACAAAGACAAGGCGTCTAATAACAAAGACTTACCTGCTCCTGTCTCGCCAGTGATGACGTTAAAACCGTCTACCAAACGAATCTCATGTTCAGGAATAAGTGCAAACTGATGTAATGATAGATAAAGTAACATGGTTATCCCTTTTTAGCCTACTTGTCAGTGGCATAAAAAATATAGTATAGCCAGCGCAAAAAATAAAGACTACAGTAATTGGCAAAATAGGGAACAGTATAAAGAAAAACAGCAAAAAAAGCTATGTTAAAGAGGAATGTATAGTAAAGTATAGTCAGCGAACTTAAAAACTGGTACAAGGCAAAACAGGGGGACTGATTTTAAGAGATTAGTCCGCAGTCTCTGGAACTAGGTACAGCCAACAAGGAAACCTTCACCAGTCTTGCCGTTTTGATGTATAGTCAAAGAAAAGTAAATTCACTACAAGGAAAGCGAGTGATGATGTACAAGTAGTACTTAACTGAAGTTACGCACCAAAGAGGATTTTATAAAATTCTGTATTGAACTAAAATTCTTTTCAAGTGCGTAACTTCAGTACTTAAATAAGTTTGTTAACGTTACCGCTGAGCGTAATTTGCGCAATGCTTACTTTATAATATCCCGCAGTCTATCTCCATAAACAACCACTTTTTTCATATCATCTCTGTAAATGATAAATGGACCGTCAAGGTAACGATCTAACACTCTAAATCCAGGGCAATCAAAAGTATCTCTTGGTGCCAAAGGTTGGTAAGCACCTACTTTACAACCTTGTGAAAGATCTACATCCCAACCACTATAATGCCCATTAGAACCTTTTTTAGCTGCGAATAATTCGTAAAAAACACCTGAAATAGGCTCGCCAGATATATTTTTAACCTTCATACGATATCTATCATTATCACCACTATACTCAGGGGCTGGCTCCAACGACACTTCTATTTCTCGATTATCGGTAGGGAGTATAGTAAACGAGTTGAGGCTACTATTACAACCAGCCAAACCGTTACTCCTACTGTCTGATGCGGACAACACATTAAAGCTAGTTCTATCAACATCTACCAAACATCCCGTACCAACAGATTTTAACTTAACATTAAGACTCCTACGAAAGCCATGAACTCCAGCGTCTCTATTATTATCTTCTATACGAAATTTGTATGGCTTGATATCAAAATTATCACCATCAAATCGTAACAAACCTAAAATATTTTTGCTCGCTCCAAGACGCAAACGATAAGATCTAGTTGAATCTACTTTGACATATTTTCCATATGTGGCGGAATAAAGCAAAACAGAACCATCTGGCTGCTCTTCTATGATAAAATCAGCAGGGTTGCCGCCTCCTAACTGCAATGTTCCTCTTGTTACACCTACCCACTTCAGTCCATTCAAAGAACTTTGAAACCTTACGGATGCTGGTGGCAACATTGATGATAACATTTCCCGATCTACATTAACATCTACATTAGGAGCTACAAACGGTCTATCCTGCAACCTAGTATCCAAAATTGAACGATCTAATTTTTTTGTGGAATGCTTTGTACTTTCAGCATAAATACTGCTTGACGACATCAGTGCCATAACCATTATGGCTTGAACTGCTTTTTTTATGGTGAACATAGTCATTTTCTCCCTTGTAATTCATTTTTAGTCACAAAGAACAGACCACGATATAGTGTGTCTGATTCATCAACGTTTTTTCAGCGAATGCTAAGAAATGATCACTCACGAGCGTCCTATAGACAACAGAAGAAAGAACGAACCTGAGTATTTTGTTAACTGTATATACTCGGATTTCTTGACTTCAATAAGTTAACAACTTATTATAGTTAAAGAACCATAAAATCACCACATATCCACATAAAATAGAAAAACAGAGAATCAACACAATCCAACCGCCATTCCTTGCGAAGTTTCTTTAA
>PDWI01004000.1_pt1 | contig 20228 bp, 18 predicted proteins | sample 1430891 | NCBI WGS metagenome assembly PDWI01 (sample SAMN01162508, study PRJNA174530) | Oral metagenome, whole genome shotgun sequencing project. | biome: Marine environment; feature: Marine mammal; material: Swab sample of the gingival sulcus; isolation source: swab sample of gingival sulcus... | reverse complement strand
CCCATATCTTTATATATTTAGTATGTTAGTAATTCGTTGCTATCTGTTAATAAATGAGCCTGTGGCTCTTGCTCTGTATAGTGGTTTACGAACCACGAGGGCGGTGCGACCGCCAGCGAATATATTTTCGCCTAATCGCAACGCAACATCAACGCCACGCATTATTGCTAATGGCTATACAGAGTGCTATGTTTGTCGGCTCAAGCCATAAGGCGAGCCTAATTCTGTTCTATATCGTCAGCTTTGTTGTTTTAGCAGTAAGCTTGTAAACTGCTTAGCCTTTTCTGTCTTCGTCGCAACTGTTACCTAAATCAGTCTGCGACTGCTCGTATGTCAATGAACGCCTTTTTGAGATTTCAGAAATTATTCTTACTTTTACTCTCAAATGTTACTGCAAGAGTTACTTAATGTTTTACTTCATCTCTTGCTTCATTTACAAAGGTAAACAAAGTTTTTACCTTTACCAAATTTTTGGTGAACTTTTTATTTGACTTTTGTTTAATTAAATACTTAAATCATTATGAATAACAGACTTATAGAGGCAATAAATTTTTTAAAAGATAATAGGGTTATCTTTAATGATAGTGATTTTGCAGAAGTGTTGGGCAAAAACAAAGGCTACATATCAGAAGTTAAAAACGGAAAGAGAACAATGGGTTCACGTTTTTGCAAGTCAGTAGAAGACGCTTTCCCTCAAATTAACGGCGATTGGCTCTTAACAGGCGAGGGCGAAATGCTCAAACGAGAAGAAAAGGAAGAGAAAAAAACGAATGAAGACGAAGCTCTTTATTATGTCCCTGTACTACCTGTTTCGGCACAAGGAGGTTCGCTTAATGATTATGTAGAATCAATTCGTGAGAGCGAATGCGAGCGTATCCCTTCGCCTATCAAGGGGGCAGATTGGGCTATAACGGTGGACGGTGATAGTATGTTTCCTAAGCACCCTAACGGCTCTATTGTCCTGATAAAGAAAGTTTACGAGACGGCTTTTATCCAATGGGGCGAGAGCTTTGTTTTAGATACTTGTAACGGAGTTGTGGTCAAAAGGCTTTACCCTTCGGAACACAAGGGCTACATTAAATGCGTCTCTATCAACCCTGACTTTCCGCCTTTTGAAGTTGATGGAGAAAGTATCTACGGAGTCTATAAAGTTGTAATGACGATGACAAAGAATTAACTTTGTCAAAAAAGGGAAAAAGATATGTGTACAATAAGTAAAAGAACGATAGATAATGCAATAGCTATAGGACGAGGGGAAAGACCTCGCAATAGTCGTGTGTCTTCAGAGTGGACATCAAAAGGCTTGCTATTCAAGATTAAAAGATATGACGGAACTATTATGCGTAAACTAGTTCGCCGTGAAGACTTTGGATAAGATAGATATGTTTGCTCTTCTTGTAAAGGGTGAAGATGATATTTTAGGACAGGTAGCTTACGCCCTATATAAAGAACAGAAGCGACAATACTTTGAGAGTTTAGGGCGAGTTGCTTCTGAAGAGGAAGTTAAGAATTTTATACTCGCAAGCTCTACAGAGCAAAGTCTAAGCTTTTACAGAGAGCGAGCATATAAAAATGTAGGAACTCTTTTTGACGACTTATTTTCCTCAGAGCTTGATGATATGGAAGTTCAATGCAATAATAGACACATAGAATTGATTAAGGAGGCTATTAAGCCAATCAAACCTAAAGGCTTTTGGTATCAAGTGGGTATCGGCGTTGTAACAACGACAATTATCTCCGTGCTTTGTGGCTTAGCTTTCCTTGGCTTGATATTCTCTAAAGGAGGGTTAGAGCAAGTCCTCACAGAGGTTCTAAGTAGGTAATAACGTTGCAATATATCCGTAGCTTGTGGGTCGTTGTAGGTTCTGCTATGATTTCTCACTTCTAAAGAACTAAATAAGATAATGTTTAACTAAATATAATTTTATGGAAAAGGAAGAATTGAATAAAGAGAGATTAGCAGATGTAAAGAAGGAGCTAGACACAGCTAGTAATTACAAGACACTAATGTTTTGGGTTAATTTAGTTGTGTGTTTAGTTTTGCTAATTGGAGGTTTTATTAACGGATTTTTAAGCAATAAGATGGAAATCCTTATTGCAGCTATTATCGGATCTGTTTTTAGTACTACCATATATATGTTCGCCAAAGTCATTTGCTTAATATCAAAGAACCTTACTAAGCTGAATAATAAGGAGGAAGTTCTACACCTCGAAAAGGAAGCTAAAGAATATCCAAACAGATAATTTAGAAATAAAAATTATAACTATACTTAACTAAAGAAAATATAATTATGGACTTTTTAGACACACTGAAGCAACTATCTGAAAGGATAGAGAGATTGAAAGAGCAAATACAGACAGAAGAAGCAACAAAGAACGCTTTCATAATGCCCTTTATACAAGCATTGGGATATGATATTTTTGACCCTCTTGAGGTTGTCCCTGAGATGGTTTGTGATATTGGTATCAAGAAAGGAGAGAAGGTTGATTATTGTATCAATAAAGACGGTAAGCCTATGATATTGATTGAGTGTAAACATTGGAAGCAAAACCTAAGCTTGCACGATAATCAACTTATGCGTTACTTCAATGTTTCAAATGCTAAATTTGGAGTTCTTACAAATGGGATTGAGTGGTTGTTTTATTCTGACTTAGTTGCTCCAAACAAAATGGACGAAGTTCCCTTCTTGAAAATCAATATGCTTGATTTGAAAGAAGTTCATATCCAAGAGTTGAAAAAGTTTCATAAGTCCTATTTTGACCTTGATAACATCTTGAGTTCTGCAAGCGAGCTTAAATATATGGGAGAGCTTAAAACAAGGATAGCAGAGGAATTTAAGAATCCTTCAGCTGAATTTATTAAGCTTCTAGGAAAACCAATTTACAGCGGAGTCTTTTCTCAAAAGGTTTTGGATAGCTTTACTCCTCTTGTCAAAAGAGCATTTAGCTCTCTTGTTAATGAAATTATATCTGATAGGCTAAATACAGCCATAAAGAATGAGGAGGTTACTGAAGCTTCTAGCCAAGACGACAAGGAAAACGAATTGCCTGAAGGGGTTGTTGAAATTGATGAGGATAAGGGTATTGTTACAACTGAAGAGGAGCTTGAAGCATATCGCATAGTTAAGGCTGTTGTTGGCAGTGTAATTCCCCCAAAACGCATTTACTATAGAGATGCCGTAAGTTACTTCACTATCATTGTGGACGACAATAATCGCAAAAATATCTGTCGTTTATACTTAGATAGTGAGAAAAACAAGAAGATGGTAATAGTTGAAGACAATAAAGAGGAGGTAGCATATAAACTTGAAAGTATTGAAGATTTGTATGAATACTCTGAAGAAATTAAGCAGTCAGCAAGTAGATACGCTTAACCTATGCACATCAAGAGGCATACGCAGTTTTTATTAGACAAGGAGAAAGGCAAGACAGATGCACGCTTGCGTTATCGTATTAGGTGGGACGGCAATATCTTGGCGTTCTCTCTTGGAGTGCGTGTAGATATTGACAAATGGAGCTTAGACACTCAGAGGTGTAAGAGAAACACTACACACGGCAAAAAGAAACTATCTGCACAGACGATAAACAAGGAGATAGAACGCTATGAAAACGCCGTTTTAGAGTGTTTTACTCGTTATGAGCAAGACGGAAAAATGCCAGCTCTTGAAGATCTGAAGAGGGCTGTTTCTTTAACTTTGGATAGGGGCGAACATACATCTAGCGAAAAGTTGAGCGAGCTAATTCCTCTTTTTATTGACCATCAGACAATCCATAATGCTTGGACAAAAGGAACAAGACAGAAGTTTAATGCCTTACTCAATGATATATTAGGCTATAAGGAGAAGAGCAGACTTTCGGACGTTAATAAGTCTTGGCTTACAGGCTTTGTCAAGTACTTCCACACAAACGGACTTCGCAATACAACGATAGAGAAAAAGCTTGAGTTTTTGAAGTGGTTACTCCGTTGGGCTGAAAGCGAACAAATGCAAGTGCCAAACGATTACTTGCACTTCAAACCACGACTAAAAAAGACGGATAAGAAAATCATCTTCTTAGATTGGGAGGAGCTTATTCATTTATATAATTTTGAAGTTCCATCGATGTACACAGGGCTTGAAAGGGTGCGAGATGTATTCTGTTTTTGTTGTTTCACAAGTCTTAGGTATTCCGATGTTGCAAATCTTAAACGCTCGTCAGTATTTGATAGCCATATAGAAGTCGTTACGATAAAAACGAACGACACACTAAGCATTGAGCTAAATAAGTACTCTGAAGCTATCCTTGAACGCTACAAAGATGAGAATTTCAAGAATGATTTAGCTCTCCCTGTCATCAGTAATCAAAAGATGAATCAAGCTCTAAAACAATTATGTAAACTTGCTGAACTAAATACGCCTATCACAACAACCTACTTTCAAGGAACTGAACGTATTGATGAAACTTATCCTAAGTATGAACTTATAACGACGCATTGTGCAAGACGTACGTTTATCTGTAATGCTTTAATGCTAGGGATTACTCCTGAGATCGTAATGAAATGGACAGGGCATAGCGACTATAAAGCGATGAAGCCTTACATTGATATTACGGATAAGGCAAAAGCTCAATCAATGTCTCTTTTTGATAAACGCTAAAGGGTTCATTTTGTCCCGAATAAAAAAACAAGGACATAAACAGCTTTATTTAGATTGTCTTTAGTTGCATTCAGTTGTCAATCATTGAACCTCAAAAAACACTGTATTTAGCTTATATACAGGTTGTTTTCACGTTGTTTGCACTTAGTTGTCTTAAGTTGGCAAAATCAATCATAGTTCCCTCATCTCCACAAAAAGATGATAGGTTTAGAGTTTTAGGCTCTGAACCTATTTTTTTTATTAAATATATTCTAGCAATAGGCAATACGAATATTATTATCTTTGTTGAGAAAGGGATGCCTACATAAAACAGTAAATTACCTCCAAGGAAGAAAAAGAATAAAAATGAGAAATTACATCATAGGTCTAATAAGCTTGCTAGTTTTGGTTTCGTGCCAGAAAGAGAGCAAGCCCCCCAAAGCAATAGCTCCAGTGCCAACAAAGGCACAGCTTGCGTGGCATAAATTAGAAACTTATGCTTTTATCCACTTTGGGCTGAATACATACAACGACCTTGAGTGGGGCTATGGTAATACCCCTGCAAAGACTTTTGCTCCTGATACGCTAGACGTTGCTCAGTGGGTACGAACGCTTAAATCGGCTGGAATGAAAGGCATAATTTTAACGGCAAAGCACCACGATGGCTTTTGCCTCTGGCCTACCCAAACAACTGAATACTCCGTTAAGAATAGTCCTTGGAAAAATGGAAAAGGCGACCTTGTAAAAGAACTAAGTGATGAATGCAAAAAGGCTGGACTACTCTTTGGCTTATACCTTAGCCCTTGGGATAGACATAACGCAGATTATGGAACAGCTAAGTACGTAGACAGTGTTTTCCACCAACAAATTAAGGAACTAACAACTAATTACGGAGAACTCTTTGAATATTGGTTTGACGGAGCCAATGGAGGTTCCGGTTGGTATGGAGGAGCTGACGAGAGGCGTTCCATCAACCCCAACAGCTATTATAAATATGAAGAAGCTGTCAAACTTCTAAAAGCAAACAACCCGAACGTTATGATATTTGGGGGAACAGTACCAACAATTCGTTGGATTGGAAATGAAAAAGGTTGGGCAGGAGCAACGAACTATTCTACCTATGATTATGCTAAAGAGAAGCATTATAGTGATGCTCAATGGGGAATGGCTAATGCTCAAGCGTGGATACCTGCAGAAGTTGATGTAAGCATTCGCCCAGGTTGGTTCTACCACAGAAGAGAAGACCATCAGTTGCGTTCTCTCGAAAACCTCGTTAATCTTTACTATCAAAGCGTTGGACGTAATGCAAACCTTTTGCTTAATTGTCCGATTGCCCTAGATGGACGTATCCCTAAAAAAGACTCTATCCGTCTAATAGAGTGGCACAAGTATCTAGAAGATAGCTTTAGAGAAGACTTATTAGAAGGGAAAAGCGTTCAATCTGAAGAAACAAGAGAGGGTGAACTATTTGCAACAGAACATTTGACTGACCAAAACAATGAAACTTATTGGGCAAGTAAAAACCATTGTACGACACCTAGCCTAATCCTAAATTTTGACGAGGCACAGGTTATCAACGTACTCTCTCTTAGCGAATACATTGCTCTAGGACAGAGAGTCCAAAGCTTTAAACTCTATTATAAAGCCTTTAGCGTTCCCCCAAAAACACCTCCAAGCAAAACAGAAGCTGAACCTCAGAAAGACAAATGGCTTCCTATCCCAACGACAGATACGCTTTCAACCATCGGTTACAAACGCCTAATCCGTTTCCCCCATATTATGACGGAGGCTATCAAGATTGAGATAACTAAGTCTAAAGCTTGCGTTTGCCTAAGCAATATATCAGCCTTTAACACCCCTGATATCGTGGAAGCACCGAGAGCTTACTACTTAAACGATGGAAGACTTTGTATCGTTTCGACAAACAAACAAGCTGAGCTAGCCTATCGACCTTTTGGTGGTAAATGGACAAAATACACGGAACCAATAAATATTACTGTGGAGCAAAATCCTAATTTTGAGATTAAAGCTAGAGTCGGAACTGCAGAAGCAACAAAAGCTATTCGCCTGCCCATTCCAGCAAAACTCTTCACATCTCCCGACTTGACGAAGGAAGAGCTTAGCAAACTCTTGGACGGGAACGAACAAACAGTCGTACGTCTGCCCAAAGGGAAACGTAGCATTCGTCTAATTGCCAAGCAAGGTTTAAGCATAAAGCAAATAAGCTATGTTCCCAACCAAGGACGTGATGCCGTCGGACACATTGAGAAGTTTGACTTCTATGTAGACGGCAAACTAATCGACAGAAAGGTTTGTGCTAATATTAAGAATAACCCTATACCTCAAAACCTTTACCTAAAGCAAGAAATTAAAGGACAAGTTTTTGAACTAAAAGTGAGAGCTATCGCTGATAATGTCGAAGCTATTAGCCTCTCAGACTTAATAATCAACTAAGATAACAAGACATATAATGATAGAAGTAAGAGCAAAAAAAGCACTAGGTCAGCATTTCTTAACTGACTTAGGTATAGCAGAAAGGATTGCAGACAGCTTAGAGGACTGCACATTACCAGTTCTTGAGATAGGGCCAGGAATGGGAATGCTTACACAATTCCTATTAGAAAAAGGTTATGACACGCGTGTTATCGAGCTAGACAAGGAGTCCGTTGCTTATCTTAAGCAAAACTTTACGGAGCTTGAAGGGCGAATTATTGAAGGCGACTTCCTAAAGTTAGCCATCGACGACTATATGCCTCAGAGCAAACAGTTTGCTCTTATCGGCAATTATCCCTACAACATATCTAGTCAAATCTTCTTTAAGCTACTGGAGCATAAGGATCAAATTCCTATTTGCTCGGGAATGCTTCAGCGAGAAGTCGCAATGCGTCTAGCCTCTCCCCCTGGGAAAAAAGATTATGGTATTCTAAGCGTTCTATTACAAGCGTGGTATGATGTGGAATATCTCTTTACCGTTGATGAACACGTTTTCAATCCCCCTCCAAAAGTTAAGAGTGGTGTCATTAGACTCAAACGCAATGCTCGCCAAAGCTTAGGCTGTAGTGAAGACCACTTCAAACGTATCGTCAAGACAGCATTCAATCAACGTCGCAAAACGCTTCGCAACTCACTAAAAGCAATCTTCGGAAAAGACTACGACTATTCTGATGACATCTTCCGTCTTCGTCCTGAACAGCTCTCAGTAGAGCAATTTATTGACCTAACCCTCAGAGAGGCGAAACTCAAGGAAAGGTAATGCTAGACGTATACAAACTCATTGAAAGTTACTACCCTAAGGGCAGTCCTAGCTATGAAATCCTCACAAAACATAGCGAAGACGTATGCAAAAAGGCTATCGACATAGCTGAGCAGAAACCACATCTAGAGATTGATAAGGAGTTTGTCCGAGAAGCAGGAATGCTTCACGACATTGGTATCTTCCAGACAAACGCCCCTAAGATAGCTTGTTTCGGCTCAGAACCCTACATCAGACACGGCTACTTAGGAGCAGAATTATTAAGATCTTTAGGTTACGAAAGGCAGGCCTTAGTTTGTGAGAGGCACACAGGTTCTGGACTTACAATGGATATGATTCGAGAACAAAAAATTGATTTACCCGAAGGTATCTATTATCCAATCAGTTTAGAGGAAAAGCTTATTTGCTATGCTGATAAGTTTTTCTCAAAGACTAAGCTTGGAGAAGAGAAATCTCTAGACAAAGTTCTCCGATCAATGACTAAGTTTGGCGACCAATCTCTCAAACGCTTCGAAGCCCTACACGAACTATTCAAAGATAATTAGCCTCTAGGCTAGAACGACCTTTCAAAAAAAAAGAGTCTGTGGCAAATTCCAACCACAGACTCTTTTTTAATTATCAACCACAAACACTTTCTTTAGAAACGTAGACCTAGAGTTAGATAAATTTCATTTGTCATTTTACGTAGAGAGCCTACTCGTTTTTTCTGAGTATCTGTTAGACCAAAATCCGTTCCTAGACGCAAAGTGTAACGATTCATATATTCTGTCGCCACAGAAAGACCAGCACCCCACTCAAATTGGTCACGATGTTTCAAGACATCTTCAAACTTTGCAGAACCTTTCTTCTTCTGAGAAGAGAAAGTATAAGCAACAAAAGGACCTCCCTCTATAGATAGGGCAAAATCTTGCGAAACTCTAAACCTTAGCCCAAAATTGATTGGTAAACTTAGGTTATGTTCACGCGTTTTAACCTTTATCTTACCCTGTGGAAGCTTATACTCCGAATTAAGTCCTCCCATACGATAATTTAGCCCCGAGGCTAAATACATACTTGGCGAGAGCATATACTCGACGCCAAGACCTGCACGCATACTATAGTTCGGTTTATGCACCCCTGGAGCAGTTCCTCCAGTTACATACTTTGCAGTTGCATTAGCACCAATCTCTGCACGATAAGAAATTTTCTGTGCATTTAAGCAGAACGTACCTGCTAGGGCAACACAAGCCGATAAAATTAACTTTTTCATTAGTTTAATCGAATTAAATAATAACTAAATTCGGAACAAAGATAACTCAAATAAACCAAACAATCAAAGAAAAAAGAAAAATTCATTCAAATTAAATATATAAACGTTCCGTTTTACACCTATCAATAAAAGAAAGACAAGACATAACTTTGTAGACATTTGAACCTTCATTAAAGCTAAGAAGATAATTACCCTCAAAAGACTTCCTAATTAAATAGTTTAATAAGTTTCTCACCTTAGATTAATTCTTATTTCACCACGGTGTGTAAAACTTTTCACTCCGTCGTGTAATTTATTTCACACCGTGGTGAAATGAATTAAGAGTTATAAAATTTATAAGGGATGTATATACTTTAGGCTTATATATTTCGGTCGTTGCCTTGGGGGCGAGCTTCGCTTGAGCCTGTCGAAACGAACTGATACAAGCAAGAAAAGGGGACGCTTCGACAACATTCCGACAGGCTCAATGACCGACTCAGCGAACGAAATGAGAAGATTGACAAGCCTTAAATGAATACTTCTGATTTAGAATTTAGAACACAAGAGATTTGTATATTAACTTTATCAAAAAAGACTTTGATTAAATAAATCTTTTTCCGTATATTTGTTTCTATGCTGAAAGCATAAATATTAGATTATTAAAATCAAATATTATGAACAGTCTTTCAGTCTTAATTAAAGGATAATAAACACATTAAAAATTTTCAATTGTATGGAAAAGATTTCATTCAGACCATTAACTTCAGTCAAAAAAACAGAAGACGAAAAACCAGAGAAACTAGAGGAAGCATTAAAAATGGAGTGGCATCAATTACCTGAAGAGGAGTGCTACAAAATCATTGATGAGAAAGTTCAAGCTAAAGATTATATAGAGGCAAAAACTCTGACTTCTACTCTAATGAAAAAGTACATTAAGGAGGGACGAAGCCTTAGCCCTCAACTGAAAGAATATATCCTATCTGAGTGGTACAAAACAACACAAATAGAAGAAATGACAGAGTCGGAGAAAGAAGAAGAAACACAAAATGCTCAACAAGATTTAGTAAACATAGAAGAAGAGGTCAAAACCTACAGTAACGTCCCAGCCATTGTCGTGGGACGCAACCAATCTAAACGAATCATCAATGTTGCTTGGGGAAGAGAACAAGAGGGCTTCTTTAAATGGAACTTTCGCAAACCTTTGCCTAACTACAACGAAACCTTATCACTCAGCTTTGAGCAAAAAGCTTCTCGAGGAATGATGAACGTTAAAATGGCAACTCCCTTACAAGAGAATGCAAACTTCCAAGACGATTTTTATCGTGTAGAAGAAGCTACTCTAAGTCAAAACGAAGCAAAAGAGTTCTTTCACCAAGACACGCCTCTCCCCTTCTATCTCTTTGACAGAAAAGACCTTCCTCAGATGGTAGATGGGACAAAGGTTTTAATTCATTGGGTTTACAAATTCCAACCACGAGATAATGAATTTAACTGGTCAATCGTTCGTGTACGTCCTCTTATTGAGCAATCAACAGAAACACAGAGTAAGGACGTAAGCGAGAGAAAAGTAGAAGAACATAAAGAAGAAGTAACATCTTGCCACGAGCAGACTAATAATGAAACTGCAAGCATTAAGGAAGAGAGAGAAGACACCCCTACTACACTTCGTGAAACCTATAGTCTTATCATCAATGACATTCCTCTTAGAAATGGGGAATTAACTTGCCGTTGCCTAACAAATAATAATGAATTGATTTATTTCCGTAAGAGCTTAACGCAAATGGAAATTAATCGTTTAGACAAATTGACCGTAACGGGCTTGGTTCGTCACGAAGCATTTGGCAAACAATTCGTCAAGATAGAACGAATTGAATTAGCTAATGATTCAGACTTCCCAGAAAGCATCCTAAGAAAACGAGTTAGACGCCTTCACAAAAGTGACAATAACATTTTCCTTGATGATGAGCAGTTAGCAACTCGTAAGGTACAGCTTCTCAAGATTAAGCACCTGATGATGAGAGAGCAATCTGAAGATTTCTCAGTATTAGTAGAGGAAATGTTCCTATACGCTGTGCATATCAAAGATTATGAATGGACAATTGCTAGTATCAAAGCCGTTAAGACTAACCCAGCTGATAGCAATGCCCCCATCGTCGAAGAGGCTGAAGACATTAAAGAAGAACTGACTCCTGAGGAGAAAGCTAAGCAACAAGAAGCACTTCGCCAGCCTTGGCAAGTAAGGGTTGCCTACATCACGAAAGTAGATGAAGAGCGTGGACGAGTAGAAATCGTCTATGGAATAAGAAAGAAAGGTTATATTGCACTTGAAGACTTCCCTCTAACGAGTCCATACCAAGGAGATTGGCTAGGGATGAAAATGCTCGATGGCAAAGAGCCAATGCACGAGATTGTCTTCCACGACATTATACGTCTTGACCCAAATAAACGTTTACCGAATACAAGTAAACTTATCTATAAAGTAAGACGTGGAATCCTTTGGTATTCTTCAGAGGAAAAAAGCTTTAAGTTGCACGGAGCATCAATTAGCAACGATGTTGTTCTTGCGATGGAACAACCTCAATACAAAGACTACTTCTTAATTGAAGAGCTACTTGACTATGATGAGGAGAAGCAAGACTTTGCTTGGCGTCCTGTTAAAATCGAGCAATTTGAGTACCTAGAACCAATGAGCGAGATGGAAGAACATATTTATCCTCATAAATTTCGTCAAGAGGCTCTATTCCAGAAGGCTTTAGCTGAACTAGGAGCTAATACAGCTCCAGAAGTTAAGCAAGAAACAAAGGTCAAAGAGGTCAAAGCAAAGAAAGCTGAAAAGCCTCAAGTAGTAGCTCAAGAGCAAGCAAAGACAAAGAAGGATACTCCAGCAGAAACTCTTATTATAGGAGAAGGCTTTGCAAGCTTCTGCCCTCAGAGCGTAAGTAAACATCGTCATAAAAGAGGTGCAATCAGAGCAAGGGGGAGAAAAGGTCTACGAGCAAAACGAAAGCAAGCGTAATTATGACATTCTATCATACTCCCGTATTGCTCGAAGAATGCTTGGAAGCAATGCAAATTAAGGCAGATGGCACTTATATTGATGTAACCTTCGGTGGAGGTGGACATTCCAAAGCCATTCTTGCTAAACTAGGAAAAGGTGGTCAGCTTTACAGCGTAGACCAAGACCCTGATGCACGCCGAAATATCCCTCAGGGAGCAGAGAGTTTCACTTTTGTTGCTTCAAACTTTCGTCATATTGATCGCTTTATGGATTACTATGGCAAGCTTGGCAAGGTTGATGCTGTCTTGGCAGACCTTGGCGTTTCCTCTCATCACTTTGATGCCCCAGAGCGAGGCTTTAGCTTCCGTAGCGAAACGCCACTACTAGATATGCGAATGAATACCTCAAGCAAGCTATCAGCCCAAACTGTTATCAATGAATATAGCGAAGAGGATTTAGCAAATATCATCTACAAGTATGGCGAGCTAAAGCAAAGTCGTCAAATTGCCCGTCGAATAGTGCAAGCACGTAACGAAAATCCAATTAAAACAGTTGGACAGCTACTAGAGGTCGTTCGTCCCTGCCTACGCCCCAAAGATGAGAAGAAACAAATGAGTATGCTTTTCCAAGCAATTCGTATTGAAGTGAATGATGAATTGGGCGCTTTGGAGGAAATGCTTAGTGCCTGTCTTTCGATACTAAAGAAGGGGGGGCGTTTAGTCGTTATTACCTACCACTCTCTCGAAGATAGGATTGTCAAAAACTTCCTTAAATCAACGACAGAAAGCGATGACCTACAGCAACAAATCTATGGAGGTAATCGTGCTAAATGGAAGATTATTACACGTAAACCAATCACTCCTTCAGCCCAAGAGCTAGAAGAAAACCCTCGCTCTCGCTCTGCTAAGCTTAGAGTTGCCGAATTAAATTAACATAAAGGAATAACGTATTTATGAAGATTAACTTATTCTCAAAAAAATCCTCAACTGATTATAAAGATATTCTCTTGAAGGGTTCACTTGTCCTCGTCGCTATCGTTTTAGCCTTTATGGTCAATAATTGCCACGGCATTAGTGAAGACAAAAAGGAATATAAAATTCATAAGCTCAAACAAAAGCTCATACGCACGAAAGAAAAGAGGGCCTACCAACAATCACAACTCGCAAGGTTAAAAGCAAATGAAGGAATCTTTAAGGCTATTCAAAAGAATAAACTTAACCTTGAAGACTCTAAAGAAACACCGATACTACTTATTGATTCTGTCAATGATAAATAAATAGACTAAACATAATGAATCTGTTACAACGTATCTGGAGAGAGATAAAGATTTCTTTCGATAACTCTAAAACTATAAATAAAATTCGCAAGCAAAAGCCTGTAATAGAAAAAACAAATACCATTACAACAGCTTATAAGGTTTTTATTGCTCTTACTCTTATCATTATAGCTCTTATCCTTCTACTTCTAAAAGTGATATTTGGCTCTACTGGTGACGAAATTCGCACATCTGCTTTTGTCAAAGAGCGAAGCTATACGGATTATACCAATGCTAAAAGGGGAGATATCCTAGCTAGCGATGGGCGTATCATCAGTATGGAAGTGCCACGCTATAAACTTACCCTAGACTTTCAATCAGACATCCTAACGGCAACATCAGTTAGTCGCTATAGAGATTCTATTCAATACCAAAAGGAAGTTGATAGCCTTGACGCACTACTCGAAGATGAACTTGATAGTCTGGCAGTTTTGATTTGTGACAAAACAAATTTAGGGCGAAAGTATGGACTAAATAAGAAAAAACTTAGAGCTTCTTGGCGAAAAGGAAAAATCCAACGCAAAAAGAATGGCGACCTTAACAATCGAGATATTCCTATGCTTGGTTATACACGTCAGAGTAACCCTTCGATAGATTGGGCTAGTTATCAAGAACTTGTAGCTCAAGCTCCTTTCAAGGCTATCAAAAGAAAAAGTGACCTTGCTATTGAACAAAAGACAGAACGTAAAAAACGCTATAAGAGCTTGCTCAGATATATGTACAATACGGCTCGATATATTGAGTTCGCTCGTGATTATCCCTTTGGACGTCTAGCGAATGCAACTATTGGGACTTGCTTCCAAGAGAGAGATAGTGTCCATTATAGTCACGGACGCTCGGGAATGGAGCTCTATCTAGACTCGCTCCTTAGAGGTAAAGTCGGGACAAAACTTGTGACAAAATCTTGTGGTGTAACACTAAGAGAAGATTCTATCTCTAAAGCTGTTAATGGCTATAATGTCCATACAACACTTGATATGAATATGCAGAATATTCTGCATACAGAGCTAGAGAAGCAATGTCTTCAATACAAGGCTAAATCAGGACACGCAATCCTCCTTGAAGTAAAGACAGGAGCAATTAAAGCAATCGTTAATCTAGATAGGAAGGTTTGGAAAGGTAATGCTTACTACGTTGAGGATTACAACCACGCACTCTTTGATATGATTCAACCTGGGTCAACAATCAAAACAGCAAGTATGCTCATCGCTCTTGATAAAGGCTTAGTAAGACCTGACGATATTATTGACACTGGTAATGGAAAATGGAAGTTTGGTGGTAGTATACGAAGTGACTGGAAACGTGGAGGATTTGGTAAGATTACAGCAAGTCAGATTATTAAATATTCAAGTAATATTGGTATTGCAAAGATTATCACAAGACATTACTGGGATAAGCAAGATACTTACGCTCAGAAAAAAGAAGGGTTTAATCAATATATCAAGCAACTCAAAAATATTGGCTTTGATTATGACCTAGACCTCCCTATCTTTGGAGCAAAGAAACCTAAGATTATGACTTGGCAAGAGCGTGATGCTGAAGCTCCTAAAGATAAATGGGGCAACAAACTCCGTGGAGGTTTCTCTGCCGTAGACTTTGCCAATGTAACATTTGGTTATTACGCCCTAATTCCATCTATCTATATGGTTAATTTCTACAATGCTGTAGCTAATGATGGACGCTTGATGAAGCCTTACATTATTAGTCGGATTACAGAAAAGGATAAAGATGGTAATGAAAATATTATCGAAGAATTTCAACCAACAGTAATAAAACAAGCCATCTGCAAGCCTCAAACGGCCAAAGAAATACAAGCAATGCTCCGTACCGTTGTTGCCGAGAAAGGAGGAACAGGACACAATCACGTTCGCAGTGAGCTAATTGCTATTAGTGGAAAGAGTGCTACAGCAGAAATTGGGAAGACGCATAAACGTGTTGCTTTCTGTGGATTTTTCCCTTCCGAAGCTCCACGATATACTTGTATTGCTGTCCTTGACCGTTGTCCCAAAGGTACTAACCCTCACGGAGGCTCAAGTGCTGGACCTGTCATCAAAAACCTTGCAGAGCACTTACTTCCCCTTGGGAGTCCAAAACCAATACAAGGAACAAAGAAAACAAAAGTCAGCAGGGATAAACAAGAAACTAAGGATAAGTTCAGCAAAAAACTTCCCAAAAGTCTTCCTTCTTTCATTGGAATGACTCCTAGCGAAGCTAATTACTTAGCAAATAGATGTGGCTATAAAACTCATTTCGAGGGACACGGAAGAGTTGTCAAACAAAACATTCCCTCTGGTCACAAAGTAAAAAAAGGAACAACAATTAGATTAACATTAAAATAAAGAATAAGTGCTACTTAATAAACTCATAAAAGAAATAAAAAAACTTGGAGGTAAAGCTTTTGCTTCTAACCTAGAAGTTATAAATGAACAAGAGCTTGAACTAACATCAATCACGGCAGACTCTAGAGCAGTTCAAGAAGGGACGCTATTTATTGCCCTAAAAGGAGCTAAAGTTGATGGACATCAGTATATAGAGCAAGCTATCAAGCAAGGAGCTAAGGCTATTGTTTGTGAAGAATTACCTACAGAATTAAACAAATCTGTTAGTTATATCCATACGCCAAACAGCTATGAAGCACAAGGATACCTAGCATCAGTTTGGCACAGTAATCCATCACAAGACTTAAAAGTCATTGGTGTAACTGGAACAAATGGTAAAACAACCATTGCAACCTTACTCTATAGACTCTTCCTTTCGGCTGGTTATCACGTAGGTTTAATCAGTACTGTTTGCAATTATATTGGGGAAGAAGCCAAACCAACAAGCCATACAACGCCAATGCCTCTAGAGCTACAAGGTTTACTTGCAGAGATGAGAGATAAGGGTTGCTCACACGTCTTTATGGAGGTTAGCTCACACGCAGTAGCACAATATCGCATTGCAGGACTAGAGTTTGCAGGAGGAGTCTTCACCAATCTTAGCAGAGATCATCTAGACTATCACGGCACAACGGCTGAATACCTCAAAGCCAAAAAAGGCTTCTTTGATGGATTGAGCAAAGAAGCTTTTGCTCTAACAAATATTGATGACAAGAACGGCGAAGTAATGCTTCAGAATTGTCAAAGTAAACGCTTAAGTTATGCACTACATAGCCTAGCAGACTTCAAGGCACAAATTCTTGAACAGCAAGCAGACTACACCTTATTAGAGATAAACAAACAAGAAGTTGCTGTTCGCCTTGTAGGACACTTCAATGCTTATAATCTATTAGCTGTATATGCCGTTGCCAAACTTCTTGGTCTAGAAGAGGAGGAAGTCCTATGCCACCTCTCACAACTTCGCTCTGTAGATGGTCGCTTAGAAACGTTCAAATCCCCTAAGAAAGGCTATACAGCTTTTGTTGATTATGCTCACACTCCTGATGCTTTAGCAAACGTATTAGAAACGCTTGCCACTCTTAGACAGAACAGTAATAGGCAAGATGTTAGAATAATCTGTGTAGTCGGCTGTGGTGGTGATAGAGATAGTGGCAAACGTCCACTAATGACCCAAGAGGCACTTAAGGGAAGTGATCAAGTAATTTTGACATCTGATAATCCTCGCACCGAAAATCCTCAAGCAATTCTTGAAGATATGAAAGCAGGTATCCCTCAAGGAGAAGAGGGGCGTGTCCTATCTATTACTGACAGAGCTGAAGCTATTCGTACGGCTTGCACACTTGCTCGTGAGGGTGACCTAATCTTGATTGCAGGGAAAGGACACGAAACCTATCAAGAAGTCAATGGAGTAAAGCACGACTTTGATGATAGAGAAGTCGTTAAACAACAATTTGAAACAGAACGCTAATAAAACAAAATAATGCTGTATCACCTATTTGAATACCTATCAAAATATGACTTTCCAGGTCATAACCTCTATAGCTATATCTCCGTTCGTGTAGGACTAACGCTCGTCATCTCAATTATCCTGACAGCTGTCTTGGGGCAACGTATCATTCGTTTCCTACAACGTCAGCAGATTGGCGAAGAGATTAGAAACCTTGGTCTACAAGGGCAGATGGAGAAGAGAGGTACTCCTACAATGGGAGGCTTAATTATCATCTTAGCTATCTTAGTGCCAACCCTACTCTTTGCAAAGCTCACGAATATTTATATTATTTTGATGCTCATCACAACGGTTCTAATGGGAGTCTTAGGCTTCCTTGATGATTGGCTCAAAAAGCTTAAAAAGAATAAGGACGGACTTAATGGTTGGTATAAAATCCTAGTACAAGTAATCCTTGGTGTTATCGTGGGGGTTACACTTTGGAAAAGTCCCAACGTTGTTATTAAACAGAATAAGGAAGTCGTTCTTGAAAATGGCACTACAGCAATTCGTTTCTCAGAAGAAGCAAGTAAAAGCTTTGAAACGACAATACCTTTCATTAAGAATAAGTCCCTAGACTATATGGAACTACTACCTTTTGATGGGGAGTTTGGCGAAATAATGGGGATATTGCTTTTCATTGGCTTAACAATCTTCATCGTAACCTTAACCTCAAATGCAGTAAACCTAACCGATGGCTTGGACGGTTTGTCTACAGGGCTCTCTGCTATTGTGGGAGTTGTCTTAGCAATTTTTGCCTATATCTCCTCTCACTCTGGAATGGCTGGCTATCTGGATATTATGTTTATTCCTAAGGCAGAGGAATTAACCATTTTTGCAGCTGCATTCGTTGGGGCAACCCTTGGTTTTCTATGGTACAATAGCTATCCAGCACAAGTCTTTATGGGGGATACTGGAAGCCTTTGCCTTGGAGGAATTATTGGCGTATTTGCCATACTTGTTCGCAAAGAATTACTCCTTTTCTTACTTTGTGGCGTTTTCTTCGCCGAAGCATTATCTGTCGTTATTCAAGTAGCCTACTTCAAGTATACCAAGAGAAAGACTGGTGAGGGTAAGCGAATTTTCCGAATGACCCCTCTCCACCATCACTATCAAAAGGAAGCCAAGGAGAGTAACTGCTACTACAATAAACCAACGACAGCACTCCCCGAGCCTAAGATTACAATGCGTTTCTTTCTCATTGGTATTATCTTGGCTATCCTAACCCTTGTAACTCTTAAAATTAGATAACAATCAAAAGATTAAACTAAAATGAAACACTCAGAAAACAAACAATTTAAACGTATCGGCTTTTTTGTTGATAAAAGCTACTACACTGCTCTACATCAAGTTTTTGGACAAGCGATTAGCCCTAAACGTCTAGAAGAACACTTAGAAGATGCCCTCGAAGAAGACTTTGGTCTTAATTCTGCTTTATTAATAGACAAACATCTTATTACCTACAGGCAAGCAACATCACTTACAGCTACCAAAGCTACAACGCAAAAAGAGCTTGAAGAGCAATACATTGACGACTTATTTATTGCTCGCTATTATGAGCTAACAAGCAAACTTATTCAAGAGAATGAAGACCAACTAAAAGAAGTCTACCTACAGAATAGCCTAACGCTTAAAGTACTAAGTGAAGTTATCAAAAAGGGACTTAGCTCTGTATGCCTCTTTGTACAAAGCAGTCAATATACTGAGCTAGTCTATACCTTGAGAAATTTAGGTATAGAAACGCTTATCTATCAGGTTGAAAGCTCTAAATCAGAACTTAGCCTTAACGAAAACCTAAGAGAGCCTGCTGATGCTGTACTTACACTAACGCTTGAAGAAACAGAGATTAAAGCTGAGCCACAGACTACAACTGCGACAATTTTCCATCACTCTGAAGAGAATAACACAAGCAAACTAAGTGATTTGATGGGAAAAATTAAAGATGCTCCCAAAATACCAATCCAAGAGCGAACAATCAAAGCAGTACACTCAACGACAGAAGACGCTCCAAATACAGAAGATAATCTAGTCACAGAACAAGAAGCCGAACTTGTAGAAGGAGAAGAATACATCGGAGAGATTGCAAACATTGTTAAGCCTAAAGGATTTGCTTTCATTAAGCGTTCGCCTGCCAACGTCTTCCTTTATTATGGTAATATGATAGACACGGAGCAATTCTATGAACTAGAAGTTGGCACAAAAGTTATTTATCAAATCCAAAAAACAGCTGGTGGTCGTATTCAAGCCATCAATGTTTTCCCTGTAGAGGACTAATAAGTCAAAAACAAATCAAAAGTCAAGAGAGAGGGTGTGTCCTTTGGGCACATCCTCTCTTACCTTACAAATGTCTTGTCCTAATATAGCGTTACACCTAAAAGCGTAATGAAATGGAAAGGAAAGAGATTCAGTACGTTAAGCGTACCCAGAAGGATTACACCGAGGCCTTTAAATTGTCGGTAGTAAAAGAAGTGGAGAGTGGTAGTATTAGTATTCGAGGAGCTATGCGTAAGTATGGTGTAGTGTACTGAAAAAGGTTTACAGTTGTATTTGTTAAAAACGGCTAAGGTTTACAGCCTTTACCATTCTATCCTAATCAGGTTTACAGCAACTCTTTTTTCGACCTGATTAGGTTTACAAAGACAAATATACGGGTAAAATTCCGAGTATATGCCCTATTATTTGTTTGTTTTTCACTCATACCTCTACCTTTAGCCTTGTTCTTCAATAAACCAAAGCTTGCTCCTTTGGTGTTTGACAGGGCAAGGCTTTCCTTTGTATGAGGAATAATCAAACAATCATCAGCGAGTTAATTACTTTGTTTTCAATGCATTGCAAGGGTATTTTGAAAGCGATAGCCGAATGTGGTCGTGCCGTATTGTACATATAAACAGCTTGTTTAATACGCTCACAGACTTCCTGAAAAGTAAATTCCTCAGAAGAAACATACCACGAGTTCT
>PDWI01003998.1_pt1 | contig 20229 bp, 19 predicted proteins | sample 1430891 | NCBI WGS metagenome assembly PDWI01 (sample SAMN01162508, study PRJNA174530) | Oral metagenome, whole genome shotgun sequencing project. | biome: Marine environment; feature: Marine mammal; material: Swab sample of the gingival sulcus; isolation source: swab sample of gingival sulcus... | reverse complement strand
ATAGGCTTTCAAGAGGAATAGGCGTTTGAGGCAATGCTTTTTTATTGCAAAAAAAGCATTGCCAACCATTCTTTGAACGCTTATGAAATATCCGGGCTAAATTGTTTAAATTTAGGGCTTTTTCTTTATAGATTCTCGGTTTTCGAGGTGTTTTTTTTGTGGTGCCGGAGGTCGGAATCGAACCGACACGGAGTTGCCTCCGCGGGATTTTGAATCCCGTGCGTCTACCAGTTTCACCACTCCGGCACGTTCGAGTTTTATACTGTATTGTACTTTGAAAAACAAGCAGAAAGTCGGCAATCCCAGAAGATTGACCCTGACAGGGTGCAGCTTTTTACCTTTTCAGGTCGTTCATGACGGTCGTCATTATTTTCTGGTGATTATTCAGATACCTCTGTGACATCAAAATTAACAGGCGAAACAGCTGAAAGGCTCTGACTATTTCTTATATGCCCTCATAAAAAAAATGGGAAAAGGTTTTTCCCTGTCCCCTTCAACCTTTCGCATAATTGTATAGATAGTGGTGAAATTGATATCGTAAAGCCCTGCCCCGGAAAGTTTTTTTCGCAGCTCATCACGATCAAAACCATCATGATGGTTTCCAGATTCCGTTCCTTCGTGAAAGGAACCATCCTCTTTATCCAGGTCGGCTATAGCCAGTATTCCACCGTCTTTGAGGTGAGTGGCAAACTTCTTTAATATCAAATCGCTATTCTCAATATGATGCAGGGTCATTGCACAGAAAATAAGATCAAACTTCTTATCCAGGTCAGCACTTGTCAGGTCAAATCTCTTGGTATTGACATTGCCAAATCCCTGTTCCAGCATTTTCTTTTCAAGCACCTCAAGCATACCGCCGGAGGTATCAACAGCAAGCAGGGATCTTAGCTTTGGTGCCAGTGCCAAACCAACAAGTCCGGTACCGCAGCCATACTCCATTGCCTCAAGCGGCTGATCTTCAGGCAGTAACTCCTTGATCGCTGAGCTTACTGCCCTGGCAAGCTCCACCCGTCTTTTCTTCTTGTCCCAGTCAACAGCTTTTTGATCAAATTTATTCTTCTCTCCGGTCATTTCCCATACCCCTAAAGTTCACCAATGCTATCAAAGAGTTCTTTGTCCTGTTCAATTTTTGCCCGGTTGCCGATAACTGTCCGATAGCTGTTTGCAGGCATTGATTCAAGCTGGGGAGCAAAACTTTTGAGGTCTTCCAGAGAAGTGGCAACAATTTCCTCCAAACGTGCCTTCTTGTATTCTGCTGTCACACCGCTGAGATATTCATTTCTGGCAAAGGCACCTTTTGCTGCCTGACTCTGATGCGGATTAAATCCACCATAAGTACCAATGATGAGTTGATCCATGATTTCTTTTGGTAAATCAAGATTTGCAGTAACTTCGGCAAGTCGACTGTAGGCTTCGTAGGTTTTCCTGACCTGCGGATCACGGTAGCTAACCAGCAGCATGTTGCCGCTGAACTGGCTGAACTGGATGAAACAACCATAAGCACCGCCCATCTGTCTTACGCTGTTCCAGAGATAATCCCGGGTGAAATAGGTTTTCAGCACTTCAAAATGCCCATTGTAACCATTCCCGTCCTTGAAAACATTGCCGCCCTGAACAGCAAAGACGATTTCGGCTGAAGTGATAAATGCTTCATGATTCGCAATATCGAGTTCTGGCAGGGAAGCCGTGGTCACCTCTTTTGCTTCAAGACTTGTTACCAATGCAGAAGAAAGATCCTTGAAAGAGGTGACCTCCTGCTCATTGGCTGTAATGGAAATATACATATTGTTTCTGTTAAAAAGCAGTTCTGCAATTTCCTTCAAAACCTTCAAAAAATATTCTTCCCTGGCAGCATAATCGAGTGCCAGCTCGCGATGTGCCCGGTAGGCTGTAATTCCTGCGTAATTTTCACGGTATAACCCTGCATTACCAAGGTGGGAAGCTGCCCGCGCTACTGCCAGGGAATAGCCTTCACTTTGTGCGCCATGATCCGCCCAGGCAAACTCGCGACCAACAATTTCACGAATGCGATTGCGATCTGCAAAGGTTGGTTTTGTAAGCAGGGAAGAGACCAACTCAATTGCTCGTTCAAGATAGTGAGGTAAACACTTGAGATGCAGCCAGAATAAAGGCAGAGGCGCCCTTGATTTATCCAGATTTCCGTAGGTGTTGAGGGAACTGGAAAAGCCGCCGGTAAGGGTGGCGATTTCCTTGGCAAATTGCATATAGTTGAGTTTTTCTGTGCCAATCTCTGTGATAATGGTACCAAACAGATCAAGATAAGGCAGTAAACGCTGAGGCAGTACAGAAAAATCAAAACCGAGATCAATATAGGATATATGGTTGGTATCAAGAGAACTTACCAGCAGTGGTCGGCCTGCAACCTCAAGTGGCTGTATCTGATGATATTCAATATCACTGGTCAAATCAGCAAGGCTCAACCGTGGTAAAAGCGAAAGGGTTTCGACACTGTTTGCTGTCAGCTGTTGCTGCATTAATTCCTGGGTTTTGGCAACACGTTCTGCCTTTTCCTGAGGACTCAACCTGTTATCATAAGCCTGGAGCTGCTCCTGTTCCTGCTTTTGCCCAGCTTGCTGTTTAACAGGATCGGGGCTTAAACAAACAGTGACCGTTGCCGGATTATTGAGCAAGTATTCACCAATGAGCTGTTCAAAGTAATTTTCCTCAAGAGCTTTTCTACGAATATTTGCCAGCAACTTTTCGTTTCGCATGGCTTCAAAAGGATCCATGCCATATTTTAAGGCGGGCATCACCTTACCAATCAAATCGAGACCGCGCTGAGCCTTGCTTGAATCCTCTCTGAAACCAAATTCATATTTATTCAATTCAGCAAGGACAAGATCCCTGTCAAGCCCTTTTTCAACCATTTCCGTAAGGGCATCCTTGTATAGGATCTCAAAGGCCTTTCTCTTTTCCGGCTCACTGCCGATCAAATAACTTATCATGGTGGTTTTACAGGATGAGGTAGAAAGGTAAATTCCTCCAAAATCCTTACATAAGCCACTGGAAATGATTTTATTTTTGAGCGGCGACCCATCGGAGTTATAAAGAATATTGGCAATAATCTGGAAAGCACAGTTTTTCTCACGCTCATTAACCTTTGCCACGTTCGTAGCCACAGCAATAAAGGTTTTTTCACGAATATCCGCGGAATCTGAAGCATAGGTCTCATTTATTAACACAGGTTCGTTGATAGATGTACCCTGCACAACCTCGGCTCGTACGCCTTTTTCCGGAAAATGTTTTGCAAATTTTTCTTCAAGATACTTTAGCTCGTCTGCCAAAGGGGCATCACCATACACAAAAAAAAGACCATTGCTTGCATGATAATGCTTTTTATGAAATTCACAGAACTGCTCATAGCTTAAATCGGGAATCTTCTGCGGATCCCCACCTGATTCATGAGCATAGGTAGAACCCGGCATCAACCCTTTGTAAATATTATGAAAGATATGTCGAATCGGATCGGAAAAAGCCCCCTTCATCTCATTATAGACAACGCCCTGATACTGCAGTGGGCCATTTTCTGTTTCCTGATGATAATGCCAGCCCTCCTGTTCAAAGGTTTCACGGGCAAGAAGCGGCTTAAAAACGACATCACAATAGACATCCATAATATTGAAATATTCCTTGATGTTTCTTGTGGCAAAAGGATAATAGGTAATATCTGAGCCGGTCATGGCATTAAGGAAGGTCATCAGACCACCTTTGTTTATCTCGCCAAAAACATCCTTTACCGGATATTTCTCGGAGCCCATTAAAACAGAGTGTTCAAGAATGTGCGCTACACCGGTAGAATCTGTAGGGATAGTATTAAATGCAGCAGAAAATGTTTTATTTATATCGTCGTTTTTTATGGCAAGAAGAGGGCAACCTAACCGGCTGTGCTGAAAAAAGTATACTTGGGAATTGATCTCTTCAATAAACTCCTGCTTTTTAAGAAAAAATTGATTGTATTCCTGTCCTGTGCGATATTCCATATTTTTATAATCTATTAAGTGTTGTCTCTTGTTAATGAAGCTAGAAAATTTTATCCGAATCCAGCAATAAGGTCACTGGCCCGTCGTTAACGAGCTGCACATCCATCTTTGCCTGAAATTGACCGGTAGCAGCCTTGATTCCGCGGTGCTTGACTTCAGCTACAAATTTTTCATACACATCTTCAGCCAAATCAGGAGACGCAGCCTGTGAATAACCGGGTCTCCGCCCTTTACGGCAATCACCATAAAGGGTGAATTGGGAGACTATAAGCATTTCTCCACCGGTGTCTTTAAGAGAAAGGTTCATTTTACCATTTTCATCTTCAAAAATACGTAAGTTAATAATTTTCTCAACCATCCAGGAAACAATTTTGGCGTCATCATTTGCCTTTATCCCGAGAAACACCACCAGTCCTTGCTCAATTGCTCCTGTAACCTCACCCGCAACAGTTACTGATGCGGTTTTACTACGTTGTATTACTGCCCGCATATTTTCTCTTTTTTATTTACTATTCAAAGTTATTTATTGTTGTTACAGCCCAAAAATCTGTTCTGGTCAGACTTTGCCAAATCGGTGTTATCATCCAGATATAACAACAAAAATATGATATAATTTGTGTCAAAATGCAAAGAAAAACAAGGTAAAAAAAGAGATACACAAAAGAACCTGGAAAACTGGCTCAAATCGAAAATGACCGTATGAGAAATTGGCTATTTTTACCTGATCATTCCATAAGGTAATAGACTCAAAAAATGGACAAAAAACAACCTTGACAAGCTTGACTTGGTACTGCTTGAGCCTATTATTCAGGTAAGCGTTCTATGCTGGAAATGAAGAGAATGGCTGTTTTTTTTGTGTAGCTTGTAAGTGCTAAAGCCGGTAGCTGATCTTTGGTTTGGTGGTGTTTGAGAAGTTTCTTTAAGGAAAAAGTAAAGCTGTTGAAGTGACTTATAAAATATTAAGAATGTTGTGGCGGAAGGCACAGTATTCGATCCTGGTCTTCTCATCACGACAAAAAATCAAAAGGGGGTAGAAAATGCGAAGATTTACCTTGCCGAGAGAGGTTTATCACGGAGAAGGAGCTCTGGAGGCTTTAAAGGCTTTTGCGGGCAAGCGTGCCATGATTTGTATTGGCGGCTCCAGTATGAGACGTGCGGGTATTCTAGATAAGGCAACTGCATATCTCGAAGAAGCCGGTATGAAAGTCGAGGTTTTTGACGGCATTGAGCCGGATCCATCCGTCGAAACGGTGATGAAGGGTGGCGATGCCATGTTGGCTTTTAAGCCCGACTGGATTATTGCTATTGGTGGCGGTTCTCCAATCGATGCTGCCAAGGCCATGTGGATCAGATATGAATATCCAGATCTGACTTTTGAGGATATGTGTAAGGTTTTTGGATTGCCGAAGCTGCGGAAGAAGGCTAAGTTCTGTGCTATCTCCTCCACTTCCGGTACTGCCACGGAGGTAACAGCGTTTTCGGTTATTACTGATTATGCCAGGGGTATTAAATATCCGATTGCTGATTTTGAAATTACGCCGGATGTGGCAATTGTTGATCCTGAGCTTGTTGCCTCCATGCCGCAGAAACTGATAGCCCATACCGGTATGGACGCTATGACGCATGCGGTTGAAGCCTATGTCTCTACCGCAAATTGTGATTATACCGATCCTTTGAGTTTGCATGCTGTCAAAATGATTCAAACTCATCTGGTCGACTCTTACAATGGCGACATGAATAGTCGGGCGAGTATGCATAATGCCCAATGTTTAGCAGGTATGGCGTTTTCTAATGCCTTATTGGGAATTGTCCACTCCATGGCACACAAAACCGGTGCCGCTTTTGATGAATATGGGGCACATATTATTCATGGGGCTGCCAATGCCATGTATTTGCCGAAGGTTATTGCCTACAATGCCAAGGATGAAACGGCCAAAAAGAGATATGGTGTGATTGCAGATTCGATGAATCTGGGCGGAGCAACGGATGATGAGAAAATTCAGGCTTTGATTAAATATCTGCGTAAAATGAATGATGAACTCAATATTCCGCATTGTATCCGGCACTATGGCAAAGACAGCTATCCAGTGGAAACAGGTTTTGTGCCCGAGGATGTTTTCCTGGCTAAATTGCCCAGTATTGCTACACATGCCATTGCTGATGCCTGTACAGGTTCTAATCCACGGCAACCGAATCAGGAAGAAATGGAAAAATTACTGCGTTGTGTGTATTACGATACTGAAGTAGATTTCTAGGTTGAACTGTTATTGTTGTAATTGATGCTGTAAGGGAGCTGCCAAATATGCTTGTCAGCTCCCTTGTTTTATTGTTTTTGCTTGAGGATAAAAAAATAGCCTTTCAGGCAGAAAGTCTTTCGTCAGCAGCTTATTTACCGGTAAAGTCTGTATAATGTGTCTGTAAAAAACCTCGACAGTGTGTTTTCTATTTTTTTAGTCAATTTCCCAGGCAGAATTGATAAATTTATGCTCTGATGGGCAGCTCCTCTTATTCTGCCCCGTTTTATCGTATATTTCTTCTTACTGATAATGTGTTGGTATTTTTTACTGCCTTCTGTCTTTATTTGAAAAAGTTCTGTAAAATTGAATCGTTTTAAATATGGCATGGAATGTGCTTCTAATTGAGCATGTCGTGTAAAATAATTAAATAAGCAGGGAAGATTTCTATAACAAACAAAGGAGATAGCAATGAAAAAGTTTTTGGTATCGTTAACAGGTTTGTCATTGTTGTTTGGTGCTGGTTCAGCCGCCGCAATCACAATTGATGCGACTATTACAGCAGATAATCATTATGCACTTTACTATGGTGATGATTCTGCTGTGACTTTCGTCGGCAGAAATGAAGTGGGTGCTGCTGGTAGCACTGGCGGCAATAACTGGACCTACCCTGAAACCTGGAGTTTTACTGCTGACCAGGATGATTATATCTATGTTGCGGCCTGGAGTGATGATGCTGTTGCTCAGGGCTGGATTGGTCAGTTTGTCAGCGAAACAGGAACTGCTATTTTAAGTAATACTACCGATTGGGAAGTATATCTTACAAATCAAGATCTTGATAGCAATGATAACGCACCTTCGGTCACTGATCTTCAAACTCAGATAGGTCAAGCCCAATGGTCACAGGTAACAGATTATATTGATAATGGTGGCTCTCCTTGGGGTACTATTAATGGGATTAGCCAGGATGCGGATTGGATTTGGGGATCAGCTCTTTATCCTGGAAGTGATTATGGAGAGTATCAGATTTTCAGGACAAAAGTTCCGGCAGCAGTACCAGAACCAGGAACCATGCTTCTTTTTGGTGCGGGTCTTCTTGGGCTAGCCGGACTTTCCCGTCGCAGCAGAAAATAATCTGATACAACTTGCGAGCTGAATCAGTCTTTTCTTGAGATTTACTGGTTCGAAAATCCGAAAAGCACAGGTAGGGGGATGAACTTAGCCCTGCCTGTGCTTTTTTTGATAAGGGTTTTTCATGCAAAACCGTTGTTGTTACGGTACTATCTCTTGAAAAGGGAACCTAGCTCGCCTATAACCGAACCTTCTCCGACACTGGATGAGCCTGAATTCTGTGGCGTGGCTTCATGGATCTTGCCGGCAAGTCTTGAAAATGGTAGCGATTGGAGCCAGACATGGCCCGGGCCTTTCAGAGAGGCAAAGAAAAAACCTTCTCCGCCAAAGATTGCCGATTTTATGCCGCCAACATATTCAATATCGTAGCTGACGTCACCAGTAAGAGCCACAAGACAGCCGGTATCAACCCGCAGGGTTTCCCCGGCCTTGAGGTCTCGCTCAACAATTGTTCCACCGGCGTGAATAAAACTCATGCCGTCACCCTCAAGTTTCTGCATGATGAAACCCTCGCCGCCGAAAAGAGCGGTACCAATTTTTTTCTGGAAGGCAATTCCCATTGCAACTCCTTTTGCGGCGCATAAAAAGGCATCCTTTTGGCAGATAATTTTTCCGTTATAGTTTGACAGGTCAAGCGGTATAATCTTGCCGGGATAAGGCGCGGCAAAGCCTACTCGACCCTTGCTTCCCGAGGCGCCATTATAACTGAATGCCGTGATAAAAAGAGACTCGCCGGTAATGAGCCGCTTGCCGGCACTGAGCATCTTGGACATGAAATCACCACCTCTGGCATCCTCACTGCCGTCGCCGAAGATGGTTTCCATGACAATACCGTCGGTCATGAACATCATAGCTCCGGCTTCTGCTATTGCACTTTCACCGGGATCAAGTTCAATTTCTACAAACTGCATTTCATTGCCGTGAATCTCGTAATCTATTTCATGTGCTACGCTATAGTTGCCGGATGGAGGGGGTGGCGTGACTGTCTGGGTGACAGAACGATGCAGTTCCGCAGCTTGGGATATTGGCAGCCAGTCCTGGTAGCCTTCTGTCCAGACAAGGGCGGATTTATCAATTTTGCCGGAGGCCAAGCCCTGAATCATATAGTTTTGATCAAATGGTCCCTGCTGCTGTCCATCTACTGCCAGATACCAGTTCTTCATGGTTTTATCCTCAACTTAGTTAATATTTTCCTCGATAAATTCATCACCTATAATTTCAACCGGCGTGCCAACGGTGTCGATAATTACTCCGTGACATTCAACCGTACACCACTCATGAAACTTTTCAAGGGTGCGATCCTCTGGCCATTGTTCCTCCTCTGCCAGCCAGTCTTCGAGCTCTGTTTCGAAAATGTTCTGGTAGTTCAGGGCAAGCCATTGTTCGATCTCTTCAAAATCATTGTCGTCCACCAGATATATGGTTCGATCCTCGTTAAGTTCTTCAAGAGTCAAATCTTCCGAACCCTCAGGTTTGGTTGCGTTAATCCACTCTGCAAACGGTTCCTTGTAACGAACCAGAACTGCGCCTCTATTTATCATCATAATCTGTCCTCCTGCTTATAATATTCCAGTTTTTATTTCGTATTGATTTTGATGAATATTAAGATACTATCATAAATACGAACAGTATTTAAGCTCATCCTGATAAAGCGTGTACTAGAGCCCATGAAAAAATGCAAGGAACTCTTTTGCAAAAAAGGGCATGGCTAACTATAACGATGGATATTCAAGCATATTTGAATCAAATTGAACCCTGGATTATTGAAATCAGGCGTCACTTACATGCCATTCCAGAGCCTGGTTTTCAGGAATACAAGACCTCGGCATTTATTGCCCGGACGTTAACGGAAATTGGTTATACTCCCATGGTTGGTATCGCGGAAACCGGTATCAAGGCTGTTCTTGACACAGGCAGGGCGGGGAAAACCATTCTGCTGCGGGCAGACATGGACGCGCTAAATATGTCTGAGGAAACCGGCCTGTCCTTTGCCTCGGTTCACGAGGGTTATGTTCATGGTTGTGGTCATGATGCCCATCTGGCGATGCTGCTTGGTGCGGCGAAATTACTTTGGCAGCATAGGCAACAACTTTCGGGAAAGGTTATTTTTATCTTCCAGCCGGCAGAGGAAGGACTGGGTGGTGCCAGGCGTATGCTTGAGGAGGGCGTTCTTGAAAATGAAAAGGTAGACTATTGCTTTGCCCAGCATGTCTGGCCGACGCTGCCCTCTGGTACATTTGGCATTCGGGAGGGGCGGCTGCTTGCGGCGGTGAACCATTTTTCTGTTATTATTCATGGCAAGGGTGGGCACGGGGCTATGCCGCACCACTGTGTTGATGCCCTGGATGTTGGCACGCGGGTGGTGAACGGCTTGCAAGGCTTTGTCAGTCGTCAGCTGAATCCGCTTGAACCGGTAGTTCTTACTATTGGCACTTTTAATTCCGGTACCGCCTGTAATATTATTCCCGAAAAAGCGGTGTTGACAGGTTCTATCCGTACCTACAATATCGATATCTGGAAATCCTGGAAAGCAAAACTGGAGCAGGTTATCGATGGTATCTGTTCCAGTATGGGAGCCAGCTTTGAATTTGCAATAGATGAGGGTTATCCACCTGTTATTAACGGTGGAGAAGCTGTACGAATAGCCAGCCAAGCAGCTATTAAGCTGGTTGGTGTGGATAATGTCGTGGAACCGGAACCTGCCATGTGTGCTGAGGATATATCGTTTTTTCATCAGCATATAAAAAATGGTTGTCTGGTTTTGTTGGGATGTGGAACAGAGCCTCTTGTCCCTTTACATAGTCCCAGGTTTTTCTGTCCTGAAGAGGTTTTAAGCACAGGTGCTGGGCTGTACAGCCAGCTTGTTTTTGACTTGTTGGGCAATAGTCGAGATTGAAAAACTGGCTTAACTTTACTTCCAGGTTTCAAACTTTCTGTCTCCATGACATCGTTTCTTTTTGTAAGTAATTATTATTCTTTCTTGACCGTCTGCCCTGGTTCGACTATAAATTGATGGTTGCCATTATAATGGGAAAAGTATTTTCCTGCTTGTTTCGCTGTTACAGGAAGCCCTTGATTTTCAAGGTCTGGATTATTCCCGTTTGAAAATGTTGAGCCGGGAGAGTTAAATGTTAAGTCGGTATCTTAAAAAAATTTTTCAGTTTTATGTTGACGGCTTCAGGGGTATGACTCTCGGCAGAACTTTGTGGAAAATAATATTAATTAAATTACTCATAATGTTTGCGATATTGAAGGTGTTCTTTTTTGAGGATTACCTGGATGCTCATTTTGATACGGATCAGGAAAAAGCGAGTTATGTTCTTGAACGGATCACCAGTTCGTAATAACAGTGAAGGAAGTAGCTGCTCTTTCTGGGCAGCAAAATGAAGAAGGGAGGCAGACGGTGATAGTTGCTGGGCAGCTCACTGTTGTCTTCGTATAAAACGGAGGAAGTTTTCATGGGTGAAATTGATCTGACCATGGTGAACTGGGCGAGAGCACAGTTTGCTTTGACAGCAATGTATCACTGGATTTTTGTCCCGCTTACCTTGGGGCTGTCCTTTCTATGCGCATTTTTTGAGTCTATCTACGTGAAGACCGGAAAAGAGGAATGGAAAAACATTACCAGATTCTGGATGACATTATTTGGTATTAACTTTGCGATTGGTGTTGCAACCGGAATTATTATGGAGTTTGAATTTGGCACTAACTGGTCCAATTATTCCTGGCTGGTTGGTGATATTTTTGGTGCGCCCCTTGCTATTGAGGGTATTGTTGCTTTCTTTCTTGAGGCAACTTTTTTTGCTGTAATGTTTTTTGGCTGGAATCGTGTATCAAAAGGAGCTCACCTTTTTTCCACATGGATGGTTGCAATTGGTTCTAACCTTTCGGCACTCTGGATTCTGGTCGCTAATGGCTGGATGCAATTTCCCACAGGAATGATGTTTAATCCTGAGACTGTACGTTTTGAGATGATGAACTTCTGGGCTGTACTTTTTTCTCCTGTGGCAGTTTCCAAGTTTACCCATACGACTGCTTCGAGTTTCATAGTTGCCTCTCTTTTTGTAATAACCATTTCCAGTTATTATTTACTCAAAGGTCGTCATCTTGAGATGGCAAGGAAATCTATCATTGTTGCATCAATGTTTGGCTTGCTGGCGACTGCATATACAGCTCTTACGGGTGATGAGTCTGCTTACACTAATGCCTTGACTCAGCCTATGAAGCTTGCCGCCTACGAAGGTCTTTGGGATGGACAGGAGGGTGCTCCCATCGTTGCATTTGGTTTACCGAATCGGGACAAAAAACCAGGAGATGATGAAGAGGCTTTTCATTTTGAAGTGTCAATTCCCAAAGGATTGTCGTTGCTCGCAAACCGTGACCTCAATGGCTTTGTTCCGGGTATCAATGATCTGATTTATGGTAATGAAAAACAGGGGATTATGTCCACAGGTGAAAAGATTACAAAAGGCAGGATGGCACTGGCTGATCTTGGCACCTATAAAAAACTGGGCAAAGTCGGTGATGAAGCTGGGGCTGCTGCTGCCCTTGAAAAGTTCAGAGTGAATCAGGAATATATAGGCTATGGTTATCTGCAAAAACCTGAAGATATTGTTCCTCCTGTAATTGAAACTTTTTATGCCTTTCATATCATGGTTTTTCTTGGAGTATTTTTTGGACTGGTTTTCCTTCTTTTCCTGATTACAGCTCTCAAGGGCAAACTGCTTGAGAAAAAGTGGCTGCTTCGTGTGGGGCTGCCGTCCTTTTTTCTGGGCTTGACAGCTTCTCAATCCGGCTGGGTGGTAGCCGAGGTGGGACGTCAGCCATGGGCCATTCAAGATCTCCTGCCTGTTACAGTGGCAACAACTAATATCGGAGCAGGACATGTGATGACAACCTTCTTTGTTTTCCTGTTCATTTTTACAGCACTTCTGATTGCTGAAATTGCAATTATGCTCAAACAGATCAAAATCGGACCGGAGGGCGCGTAACATGATAGGTAATCTTGATTATTCAATCTTGCAGCAAATATGGTGGCTTCTGGTTGCCGTTGTTGGCTCTCTTTTTCTCTTTTTAACTTTTGTCCAGGGTGGTCAGAGTCTGCTTTGGCAGCTTGGTAAAAATGAGACGGAGAAGTCGCTTATTGTTAACTCACTTGGCCGCAAGTGGGAGCTAACCTTTACCACACTTGTTCTTTTTGGTGGTGCTCTTTTTGCTGCCTTTCCAAAGTTTTACTCCACTAGTTTTGGTGGTGCCTACTGGGTGTGGATGCTGATTCTGTTCACCTTTATTCTACAGGCTGTCAGTTACGAGTATCGTAAAAAACCTAATAATGTTTTTGGTTCCTCTGTCTATGAATTTTTTATGTGGATTAATGGTGTTATCGGTATTTTGCTGATTGGTGCCGCAGTTGGAACCTTTTTTACCGGTTCCAACTTCACCCTCAATCATTTTCAGCAGGTAACCTGGACTCATTCTCTTCGTGGGGTTGAGGCTGCTTTTTCTGTGTTTAATCTGTCTTTTGGACTTTTTTTGGTGTTTAATGCCCGTGTGCTTGGCTCGATGTATCTGCTGAACAATATCGATTTCACAGGTATGGTTGAGTTTGAAGAGCGTGTTCGCAGATCTTGCTTGATTAACCTGGTATGTGCCTTGCCATTTCTGCTTTATGTTCTGGTTTCCTTGCTCTTTATGGATGGTTTTGGTGTTGCTGCTGACGGTACTGTGAGTATGGTTTCCGGTAAATATCTGGAAAATCTGCTGGCAATGCCATGGGCGCTTGCCTTACTTGTTTTAGGTCTTTTACTGGTTGTTTGGGGGGTATTTATCAGTTCCTTCAAAACCAGTCAGCGTGGTATATGGTTTTCGGGATTTGGTACGGTTCTGGTGGGACTCGCTGTATTTTTTATTGCCGGTTACAATGGAACTTCCTTTTACCCTTCAAAAGCGGATTTGCAATCGAGTCTGACTATTTATAATGCTTCTTCCAGTCATTTTACCCTGACGGCGATGACCTATGTGGCAATGGTTATTCCGTTTGTTCTCGGTTATATTATCTATTTCTGGGGGCAGATGGACAAGAAAGAGCTGAGTCTGGAAGATTTGGATGATAAAAAAGCTTACTAGTCGATTCAAACAGGGAGGATATTGTTATGATACCGTTTTTAATTGTGTGCTGGGGGCTTGTTGTCTGGGGCTCTTACAGGCTGTCGGTCTATGCACTGGACAAGACAAATAATTTGTAATATTGGCGAGATATAACTAACAGGATTGACAAGGGGCTGTTTCTTTACGGGGGCAGCTCCTTTTTTTATTACTTTCCTCATGTAGCCTTTGTGTTATGCAATATGTCAAGATGCGTGAACAGTTGATTTCATACCTCAAAAATCATGAAGAAGAGCAATTTGAGCTTCTGAAAAGGATGGTTCTTCAGCCCAGTTATTCGAGAGATATTGAGGATGTTGATAAGGTTGCAGATATTATCATTGATTCTTTGAAGGAGTGTAAACTTAATCTTGAAATTGTTGATGGTCAGGGAGTAAGAGGGAAACATTTGCTTTTTAAAACTACTGCCTGTCGTGAGCAAAAGCAGTTGCTACTGGTGGGGCATATGGATACTGTTTTTCCTCCAAAATTAGGGTTTAACTGGTATAAACGGGAAGCTGGTAAGGTATATGGTCCTGGTGTTATTGACATGAAGGGCGGGTTGGTCGTCGCTATTTCGGTTATCAAGGCTTTTCATAAGCTCGGAATTCTCCATAAAATGCCTGTTGCTCTGCTTTGTAATTCAGATGAAGAGACTGGTTCAAAAACCTCCGTCCAGCTTATTAAGGAAGAGGCTGTAAAGAGTTTTGCTGCCTTGGTTTTTGAGTGCGGCGGCTTAAACGGCGAGATTGTTACTGGCCGAAAGGGACGTGCCGGTTATGAAATTGAGGTCAAGGGCAGGGCGGGACATGCAGCCTTTGCCGGTACTGACAAGAGTAGTGCCATTTTGGAGCTTGCCCATAAAATCATTGTTCTTGAAGCCTTGAATGATTCGGAAAAACAGTTTGTTCTCAATGTGGGTGTTGTGAAAGGAGGTGTCGGCCCCAACACCGTATCGGAACAGGCCAAATGTCTGGTTGATACCAGATTTCTGACCGTTGAAGATTTTCATAACAGTAGAGCGATAATCGAAAAAATTACATTTGAATGTGCAACTCCTCGTACCAGCGCGCGGCTTCATCTCGACTCCTTTGCAGCACCAATGGAGCAGAGTTCTCAGAACCGTGAATTATTTCAGCAGATAAAAGAAATTGCAGATGAGTTGGGGCTTCAGGTTCGTGAGGAGTTGCGCTCAGGAGTTTCTGATGCAAATACTGTTGCCATAAGCGGGGTACCGGTGATTGATGGTCTTGGACCTATTGGAGACTGTGATCATAGTGACCGCGAGTATATGATTGAGAAAAGTCTTTTGGAGCGAACACTCCTTGCCGCGCTTTTTACTGTGGAACTAGTAAAAAACGCGGGAAAAGATTTTATGTTTTCTAAATTTTCATCATAAAATTATCGGTAGCCAAAAAAAGTAAACTAGGCTTATAGCTATTGAGCCTATAGCACAGGCGAGTAAACCAAACTTTAGTTCATCTGCAACTGTAAAGTACTCTGTGCTAAAATATAAGGTATTTACCTTTGAGTGGGGTGGAAGTGTAATCGTATAGGCGATGCCAAAAGAACACGCTAAAGCCAGTTGTACCGCATCCATACCTAAAGATTTTCCTAAAGTTATAATAATTGGTATCAAGATAGTGGTTCTTACGGTTTTTGAGGTAAAAATCAGATGGCTGAATACGGTGGTTGATATTAATATAATGGCAACTAAACTATGGTTCATGCTTTCAAGTCCAACCGCGTCGACAAAATATTTTACCAGATAGCCAGCGCCGCCACTTTTGTTAAACGCGCCTCCAACCGCGTACGCTCCAGCTGAAAATATCATCAAGTCCCACTTAATATCTGCTTGTTTCCAGGTAATTACACCAATGCCAGGGCTTAAACACAAAAACATACTGAGAACAGCCGTTTGAACGGTGCTTATTTCAAATCCAACCCAGGCAGCCTGGTAATCTTCTGTTGCCCATAAGAATAAGGTGAACAGGAATATAGCCGCTGCTCTTTTTTCTCTCACTGAGACCGGACCCAGATCAGCAAGTTGTTTTTTTAGTATTTTTATCGATTCATCATTTGATTTTAGACCTTTTTCCGCGTCAAAAAGATGATAGCCAAGAAAAAACATAACTATAGCTGTAAATACAGCCTGTGGCATCGAACCCATTAACCAGTTCATGTAACCCAAATCACCACCAGCCATATCATTTATAAAACCCATGGCAATAACCTGAGACGATGTAGCCGTCATGATCATAGATGTTGCAAAAGCGTTGTTTTGCACACCTTGAAGAGTCATGAGTTTTCCAAACATACTTTTTCCGGGAGATTGCTTATACACTTCAAGGATGACGACTACAATAGGAATAAATAGAGCAGCCCTCGCTGTGGTTGAAGGGACAAAAAAAGCTATGACAAAATTTGCTATCATAAAGGCAGTCAGTGAACCTCTTGGGGTCTTACCCATTTTCGTGACGAGAGTAAGTGCTAACCGACTACCAACATTTGTTTGACTAATGGCAGATGTTAAAACAAATGCTGCAACCATCAACCAAATAACAGGATAACCCAGTGTTCCAAATGCTATTTTTTCTTTGGCCACCGCGCCTATCATAGGAAGCAGTAAAATAGCCAGGATGGATGTTTGATATATTGGTATGGGTCTTGCCACCCACAAAACCAACGCAAAAAAGAAAATAGCCATACTTCTTTGTGCTGCGATACTCATTCCTGCCGGTGTTGGCATTAACAGAAGTGCCGCGAAAATTACCAAACCAATAACGCCACCGACCTTAGCACTTGTGCTAATCTTGTCTTTGTCTCTTTTTACTTCCATGGGTTCCATAAGAAAAATCCTTTCATAAAATTTAAATAATAAAACTTTTTTCTTTTAACCATTTAAGCATTTAATAATTTTAAGGTACCGACCATTTCTTCATCAAATGTTACCAGTGAAACCGCCGCATTATTTAGTCTTATACAATCAATCTGACTTAAGTTATTAAAGACAAAATAAGCTATACTTGCTCTTGCGACTCTGCTGTGAGAAACAACCAAAACACTGTCATGTAAAGATAAAATCTCTTCTATTTTTGTGCAGTATCTTTGCGTTATGTCAAAAATACTCTCTCCATTTGGATATTTGGTATTTCTATTGTATTTTTGGGATAATTTAAGATCCGCGTATTTTTCATCATCGAGAATACTTTTAGGTTGATCTTGAAATACCCCCAAATTTATCTCTTTTAGTTCGTCACAAGGTTCAAGTTCGAGATGTAATGATTGATTGATAATTTTTGCGGTATCATAAGCTCTTTTTAAGCTGGAACAGTATATCTTCTCAATATCTGAATATATGCTATCCTGTAACTTTTTAGCGGCTGTTCTCGCTTGCTCTTCCCCCTTGGGAGTTAAGGCTACATCCATTTGTCCAGCCCATTTGGTCGCCAGATTTGCCTCAGACTGTCCGTGTCTCACCATGTATAGTTTCTTCATGACATTCCTTTAAAAAAATAATTAAGGTGTATAACATAACAAAATTTTGCTTAAATAAATGTTTGTATTATTAAAATTACAAAAGTATTTATTTTTATTATGAAAAATATCTGCTGATAAAATACCAGATACATTGCAGGCAGATCAGGGCATAGATTCCTGCCATCACATCATCCATCATGATGCCTAAACCGCCATGAAGATGCTTGTCAAACCATGAGACAGGGAAGGGCTTTGCAATATCGAAAATTCTGAAAAGAATAAACCCGATAGTCCAGGCTGCAGGATGATTGGGAGCGAGGGTGAGGGTAATGAACATACCCAGGATTTCATCGATGACAATCGGCCCTGCATCAGGGCGATTCAGCAGCTTTTCTGCCGTGCCGGAAACCAGAAAACCAATAACGAAAATAATTGTCAGGACAACCAGATAGTAGAGCAGGGATAGACCCTTAAGTGGCAGCCAGAAGAGGATGGCGATAAGCGAACCCCAGGTGCCGGGAGCTTTTGGCAGCATGCCAACATATAATCCTGTTGCCAGAGCGAGGATGATCTGATTCATGTCCTTTTGTGTGATTAATTATTGCTTTGAAGAACGGTTCCGGCTTCAATGGGAAATCCGTTAATAAGGGCTGCCACCGGCATACGTTTTTTTCCTTCGAGCTGGACTTCCTTGATAAGTACACAGTTGCTGGCAGCTGCTACAAGAAGGCCATCCTTTGCACTGCGAACCACCGTGCCGGGCGGAAGATTGCTGTCCTGATGATATACTTCCGGTGCAAAGAATTTTATTCTCTTACCGTTAATAAAGCTATAGGCATTTGGCCATGGATCAAGACCGCGGATCAGACATTCGATTTCAATTGCTGGTCTATTCCAGTCCACCAGTCCATCTTCCTTTTTCAGCATGGGTGCTTCGGTGGCCATTGAATGATCCTGTGGCTTCGGTTCAATGATGCCATTTTTAAGGCCTGCAATTGCTTCCAGAAGAGTTTGGCTGCCAAGTTTTGCAAGTTTCTGGAACAGGGATCCCGCTGTTTCATCGGCGGCAGGAGTAATTGTTGATTGCAGCAGCATATCGCCAGTATCCATCCCCTCATCCATTTGAATGACGGTTACACCAACTTCCTTGTCTCCGGCTATTACAGACCACTGAATAGGTGCTGCACCGCGATGTTTTGGCAGTATAGAGCCGTGTAGATTAATACAGCCAAGGGGGGGCAGGTCGAGTAATGATTTTGGCAGGATACGTCCATAGGCAATGACCACTATCAGGTCAGGGCGGTATGCTGCTAGCTCATTCCTGAAATCATCCGTTCGAATTTTTGTCGGCTGTAATACCGGAATTTTTTCTTTTTCAGCCAGCACCTTAACAAGAGGTGGAGTCAGCTTTTTCCCTCTTCCCTTTGGTTTATCCGGTTGGGTGACGACGGCAACAATCTGGTCAGGACCAGCAAGCAATGCCTTCAGATTTGAGGCGGCAAACTCCGGGGTACCCATAAAGATAATACGCAGGGGGCGTTCTATTTTTTCAGCCATTTCCTGACCTTTTTTTTGTAGAGGCTGCGTTTCAGGGTGGAGAGATGGTCAATGAAAAGTATGCCGTGCAGATGATCAATTTCATGCTGTAATACTACCGCAAAACGATCTTCGGTGGTGAGGGACATCTTTTTACCAGTCTCATCCTGGTAGTTGACGGTTATTTTCTGATATCTCTTTACCTTGGCAATAATTTCAGGACAGCTCAAACATCCTTCCTCATCTATCTGATTCCCTTCATGCTCGACAATCTCGGGGTTGGCTAGAACCATGTATTTTCGTTCAGCATTCACTTCTCTTTTGCTGATATCCACCACTGCCAGCTTTAGAGCCTTGCCAATCTGTGGTGCAGCAAGACCGATGCCGGGGGCATCATACATGGTTTCTGCCATATCTTTGACGAGTTGTTGGAAGTTATCATCAAATTCAGTTATTGCCGTTGTCTCCTGGCGAAGGATTGGCTCCGGGTACTGGTATATTTTCAAAATAGCCATAGTTTATCAACCTGTAAAAATGTAGATATTTTTTACTGACATATTTGGGTGTCGAATTATTTACGATCCACTTATACGACTGCAATGTACCATAAAGCTGAACCTTACGCCATCTACGATTGCAGTTTACAATGTACATTGAATGGGGCTGTATAACAGTAAGAAATTGTTTTCTTGTAAAGAGCAGAAGCAAGTTGCTGTCTGGCAGAACAGACCTCTGGATGATCTGTCTCCGGGTTTATTTTGATTGCATTGTTATCAAGGTTCATCAGGATAATAATTTATACAACCAATGCTATTGAATTCCTGAACAATGTCATTCGAAAAGCTATTAAAAATAGAAGAATTTTCCCAAATGATACGTCGGCTTTCAAAGTCGTTTCTTTACTATCCAGAAAGTGTCTGAAAAATGGACGATGTCCATCATGAACTGGAAGCCAGCAATGAATCGGTTTCTTATTGAATATGGAGACCGCTTCTTTAATAAAGTTTAGCTGGACGGAAATTTTTCCTTGAGCCTCTTTATATCGTCCATATACTGCAACGACTGATCAAGATAAAAGGCCAGGGCTTTGGCAAAGTGTTTTCCCACAAGGCCATTGACCAAAACCTGGCTGATTTCCCTGTGGCAGGTTAGAATAAGCTGGGAGCGATAGAAGATAAGCCATTCTTCTTCAGACATATTCTGAACAAGGATCTCCAGAGCCTTACGAGCTCTGGGCTGATACATCCAGAAATACATGAGATCAAGGGCATTAACGATGCTTAACTGTTCAAGGCTCTGTGCTTCCCGTTGCAAGGTTTTTATAGTTACCTTGGGCGATTGGAGTACGGTAAGGACATCTTCCTCGGGAAAAAGTAAATCAAGCTTTGAAAAGACTGAGAAAACCTGAGTGATTTTCCGTTGGTATCCTTGCAGCCTCGCCCTAATGTTGGTTTGTCTGTCAGCCAGTCCTTCTATGACCGCAGCAACGCAGTCTGAAGCAAATTTTGAGATAATGGCAGCCCATTTCTGCAAAATGCCGGTTACATCGACAACTCCGGCACCTCCGAGTATCAGTGCCAAAAGGGTATTAAGTAATATTGCTACTGGAATAGCCAGAATGGAACGAAAAAAATTACCGATAGTCGCCCCCCGGGGCAAACCTCTGATGGCATTATGACCTGAAATGTATATGCCGTTCACCA
>PDWI01006821.1_pt1 | contig 20231 bp, 23 predicted proteins | sample 1430891 | NCBI WGS metagenome assembly PDWI01 (sample SAMN01162508, study PRJNA174530) | Oral metagenome, whole genome shotgun sequencing project. | biome: Marine environment; feature: Marine mammal; material: Swab sample of the gingival sulcus; isolation source: swab sample of gingival sulcus... | reverse complement strand
ACTTTAGATTATGTTATAAAGTTATTTGAAGCTAAAGGAGTATCGAGTGTAAAAACGACAACGCTTTTAACTAAACCAGAAAGAAGAAAAGTCGAAGTTCCAATAGATTATGTTGGATTTGAAGTTCCGGATAAATTTATTGTTGGTTATGGTTTAGATTATGCACAACAACATAGAAATTTACCTTATATTGGCGCAGTAATTTTTGAAGATTAAAAAAGAGAGTAAAATGAGATATAAGCATAAAAAAAAGTATGGGCAAAATTTTTTGAACGATCAAGAAGAAGTGTTGAATAAAATAATAGAAGTTTCAAATATTGATAAAAATGATGAAATACTTGAAATTGGCCCAGGACAAGGAGCCTTAACTACTAAATTATTAGATGCTTCAAAGAAAGTTATATGTGTTGAAATAGATACAGATTTAGAAAATTCTTTAAGAAAAAAATTTAGAAACAAAGAAAATTTTAATTTAATAATGGGAGATATTTTAGAAGTAGATATAGATAAATATATTTCATCTAAAACAAAGGTTGTGGCAAATATACCATATTATATAACATCTCCAATAATAGATAAACTTGTTGAAAATAGAGACAAAATATATTCAATATTTCTTATGGTTCAAAAAGAAGTAGGGGAAAGAATTTGTGCTATTTCTGGGAAAGAAAGAAGTGTTTTAACATTGGCGGTTGAATATTATGGAAAAGCAACATATTTATTTACGATAGGAAGAGAGTGTTTTATTCCAGTTCCTAATGTTGATTCGGCTTTTATCGGAATAGAATTTTATAAAGATAGAAGATATGAAAAGCAAATAAATCAAGAATTATTTTTTAAATATATTAAAGCGGCTTTTTCGAATAAGAGAAAAAATATTATAAATAATTTATCTACACTTTCTTATTCTAAAGACTTTATAAGATCTGTTTTGAATAAAGTTGGAATCTCAGAAAAAGAGAGAGCTGAAAATATAAAAATAGAAGATTTTATAAGACTTATAAAGCTTTTTGAAAATGTATGAAATGAAGAGGTATAAATGAAAAGTTATGAATTTTTAATAGAAAGTAAAAGAGAAGACATAGATTTTATAAATAAAATTATAGAAGCTTATGAAGGAGCAGGAGTTGTAAGAACTCTTGATCCAATAAAAGGAATAATAAGTGTTATATCAACTGATGATTTCAAAGACTTCATAAGAGATATTTTAGAAGACTTAGGAAATAAGTGGGTAAAGCTAGATATAATAAAAGAAGGTCCCTGGCAAGGGACATTATAGAAAAATAGGAGGATAAAATTGGAGAGATTAGAAGATTTGTTAAGCTATATAATTAAAGGCTTAGTCGACACACAAGAGGAAGTTGTTATTAAATATGAAGTTATTGATTCTAAGATAAAATTTAAGGTTTCAGTAGCAAAGGGAGAAATGGGAAAAGTAATTGGTAAGAATGGAATGACGGCTAATTCTATAAGAGGGATTATGCAAGCAGCAGGAGTAAAAGATAAATTATTTGTAAGTGTTGACTTCATAGATTAGGAGTTAAGAAATGGAACTTTTAATAGCTGGAAAGATTTTAGGTTCTCATCATTTAAAAGGAGAAGTCAAAGTTATTTCTGATATAGACAATATAAATATATAAGAAGGGAAAAAAATAGTTTTAGATTTATCTGATGGTGAAAAAAAATTAGTTACAATAAATAAAATAAATCATTTTGTTGGGAATAAATGGATTTTTTCTTTTAACGAAATAAAAAATAAAAAAGATACTCTTGAAATAAGAAATGCTTTTATAAAAGTGAGAAGAGATTTGCTTGGGATAAAAGAAGATGAAATTTTATTGAGTGATTTTATTGGAGTAAAAGTTTATAATTTAGATCAAATAAAAAAGAGAAAAGAGTATTTAGGAGAAATAGTTGAAGTATTTGAAACAGCTGCACATAATATTTATGTTGTAGAAGGGGAAGAGTATGAAACTATGATACCGGATGTAGATGTATTTATAAAGAAAATTGATTTAAAAAATAGAGTTATGGAGACAGAAATTATTGATGGGATGAAAGAAATTAAGAAAAAATTTTAATAGAAGAGAAATTTTGAATAAAATAGTTTTTGTTGTATGAAAAAAATAAGAAAAAGAAAGAGTTGAAAAAATGAAAATAAATATTTTAACTTTGTTTCCAAATATTTTTGTTGCTTTTAAAAGTGAAAGTATTATTGCACGAGCAATAAGAACAGGTTTAGTTGAAATCAATATTGTTAACATAAGAGATTATTGTTTTGATAAACATAAACAAGCTGATGATATTCCTTTTGGTGGTGGATTGGGAATGGTTTTAAAACCAGAACCTATTTTTAGGGCTTTAGAAGATTATCGGGGTAAAATTATTTATACCTCACCTCAAGGAAAGCAATTTTCTCAAAACATTGCAAAAGAATTAGCGAAAGAAGATGAAATAACAATAATAGCAGGTCATTATGAAGGTATAGATGAAAGAATAGTTGAAAATAAAGTTGATTATGAAATTTCGATTGGAGATTATGTTTTAACGGGTGGTGAAATACCTGCAATGGTTATTTCAGATGCCATAATAAGACTAATTCCAAATGTTATAAAAAAAGAATCATATCAAAACGATTCTTTTTACAATGGTTTATTAGATTATCCACATTATACAAGACCAGCGGATTGTAATGGGATAAAAGTACCAGAAGTTTTAATTTCAGGCAATCATAAAAAAATTGATGAATGGAGATTAAAAGAAAGTTTGAAAAGAACTTATTTAAGAAGAAAAGATTTGATAGAAAAAAAAGAAAAAAATAATGAATTTACTAAAGAAGAAATAAAAATTTTAAATGAAATTAAGAGAAAATTTTAATAATTTAGGTATTTTATACTAGTTTTAATTTTGTCTCTTGGTCAAGTTTTAATATCTGAAGAAAGAAAAGAATTAAAAAAAGAAAAAATTGGAAGGTAACCAGAATGAGAAATAAGATATATTTAAGTTTAGTTCATTATCCTGTTTATAATAGAAATAGAGACATAGTTTGTACTTCAGTTACAAATTTTGATATACATGATATATCTAGAACTTGTGGGACATATGATCTAAAAGGATATAGAATAATAGTTCCAGTAGAGGCACAAAAAAAATTAACTGAGAGAATTATAGGGTATTGGCAGGATGGTACAGGTGGACAATATAATAAAGATAGAGAAAGAGCCTTTGAAATAACAAAGATTTCTGTAAGTATAGAAGAAACTATAAAAGAGATAGAAGAAAAAGAAGGTGAAAAACCTATTATAATAACGACTTCGGCTAGACGATTTCCAAATACAATAGCTTTTAAAGAATTATCAGATAAAATTATAAGTGATAAGAAACCTTATTTATTACTTTTTGGAACGGGCTGGGGATTAACAGATGAAATTATGGAAATGTCTGATTATATTTTAGAACCCGTAAGAGGAGAAGCTGAATATAATCATCTTTCTGTAAGATCGGCAGTTGCAATTATTTTAGATAGGCTATTAGCAGAAAAATAAGTTTGGAGAATTTCGATGAATGAAAAACGGATTTTAATAAATCCTAATTTAGAAGTTTTTTCTAAAATGGGAGTAAATAATTTAAAAATAAAAAAAATTATTCTTGATACAAGATATAAAAAAGTTACTTTTAATTGTTTTGTATCATCTTTAAATTGTATAAAAGATATAGACGTTATATATAAAAATATAAGTTCAAAATTTCAAGGAGAACTTGATGTTGAATTTTTAACGAGCGATGATAATTTAAACTTGAACGAAGAAGAACTGAAGGATGTTGTTGATAGGGCAGTGGAAAAGCTGAAAACAAAGAATTCAACTTCTCGTTCTTTTTTATGTTTTTATAAGTTACATATAAATGGTAAAAATATAAAGATAGAATTAAATGATAAAAATGCAATTTTTATTTTAAACGAATTAAAAGTAAATTTAAAAATAGAACAAATTTTGTCTGAGTATGGTTTAAGAAATTACTATATTGATTTTATTGATGGGAATTTTTCAGATACTGGGATAGCAGAAATAGAAAAAAAGATAGATATGTCCATAAAAGATAACGAAAAAAAAAATAGAAAAGACGAGAGAAGAAAATAAACTTAAATCTCTTAATAGTGGAACAAATAATAGCACGTATGGAAAAGGGAATAAATTTTCACCATATAAAAAAAATAGTAAGGAAATAAATGGTAATAGTGTTGAAATGAACGATTTTTATTCTTTATATGATGGAGAGAGTTGTATTATTGAAGGAAGGATATTTGCTATTGAAAATCGTGAATTAAAAAGCGGAAAAATTTTAAAAACAATTAGACTTACAGATGAAAAAACATCTATTACATCAAAGATATTTATAAGCCCAGAAGAAAAAATTGAAGCTAGAGAAGGAACTTATATTAAATTAAGTGGAAAAGTTCAGACAGATACTTATGCTGGAAATGAAAAAATATTAATGATAAACTCATATAACATTTTAGAAAATAAAAATACTAAAAAAGAAGATACAACTAAACAAAAAATGGTTGAGTTACATTGTCATACAAAAATGAGTGAAATGGTTGGAGTGACTGATGTAAAAGATCTAATTGATAGAGTATTAGAATATGGACATTCATCCATAGCAGTAACAGATTATTCTGTCGTTCACTCATATCCGGCACTCTATAGAGAAACTAGAGGAAAAATAAAAGCTATTTTTGGGTGTGAAATGTATTTAGTTGATGATGAAGCGCCTATTATTACAAATCCTAAGAATATAAAAATAGTGGATGAAGAATTTGTCATATTTGATATAGAAACTTTAGGGCTTAATTCACATAAAAATGAAATTATAGAAATAGGTGCTGTTAAAATAAAAGGTGGAAGAATTATAGATAGATTTTCTCAATTAATTAATCCAGAGAAAAAAGTACCGTTAAAAATAAGTGAAATAACTAGTATTACAGATTCTATGTTAGAAGGACAGCCTAAAATTGATGTAGCAATTAAAGATTTTTTTGATTTTATAGGAGATGCCACACTTGTTGCCCATAATGCTCCATTCGATATGGGGTTTATAAAAAGAGATATAAAAAAATATTTAGGTGTAGATTTAAGAAATTCAGTTATAGATACCTTACAGATGGCAAGAGATATATTTCCAGATTTTAAAAAATTTAGTTTAGGGGAATTAAATAAAAAGTTAGGACTTTCATTAGAAAATCATCATAGAGCTGTAGATGACTCACAAGCTACTGCAAACATGTTTATTATATTTTTAGAAAAATACAAGGAAGTAGGAATAGAATTTTTAAAAGATATAAACGGAGCTTTTCCAGTTAATATAGGGAAACAGTCAATTAAAAATGTAATGGTTCTTGTTAAAACTCAAAAAGGCTTAAAAAATATGTATAGACTTGTTTCGGAGTCTCATATAAAGTATTTTGGAAATAAAAGAGCGAGAGTACCTAAATCACTTTTAAGAAAATACAAAGATGGACTTATTATAGGAAGTTCTCTCACTTCTCATTTTATGAATAGTGGTGAATTAGTTGAATTATATCTAAGGAGAGATTTAGCAAAATTAGAAGAATATACAGAATTTTATGATTATATAGAACTTCTACCTAAGTCTACATATAATGAATTGATAGAAAAAGATGAAACAGGTGCTTTGTTATCTTATGAAGCTGTGGAAGAAATGAATCTATACTTTTATGATTTAGCCAAAAGAAAAGGTAAAATTATTACAGCAAGTTCTAATGTTCATTATTTAAATGAAAATGAAGATATAATAAGAAGTATTTTATTGTATGGAAGTGGTTCTGTTTATAATCCTAGGCAATACAAAGTGAATAATGGTTTTTATTTTAGAACTACAAATGAAATGTTAGAAGAATTTTCTTATTTGGGAGAAGAAAAAGCGAAAGAAATTATTATAGAAAATACAAATAAAATAGCAAATATGATAGAAAATATACAGCCTATACCTAGTGGATTTTATCCACCAAAAATAGATAATTCAGAAGAAACTGTTAGAAATATGACTTATGAAAAAGCGTATAGAATTTATGGAAATCCATTACCTAAAATAGTTGAGGATAGATTAGAAAGAGAGTTAAAGGCAATAATAGGAAATGGATTTTCGGTTCTTTATCTTTCGGCACAAAAATTAGTAAAAAAATCACTGGATAATGGTTATTTAGTTGGATCAAGAGGATCGGTTGGTTCTTCACTTGTTGCTTTTATGATGGATATAACAGAAGTTAATGCACTTTATCCTCATTATATCTGTTATAACCCAGATTGTAAACATTCTGAATTTATTGAAAGAGAAGGAGTTGGAATAGATTTAGAAGAAAAAAATTGTCCTAAGTGTTCAAATAGATATAGGAGAGATGGTTATTCTATTCCTTTTGAAGTATTTATGGGATTTAATGGAGATAAAGTTCCAGATATAGATTTAAATTTCTCAGGAGAATACCAAACTGAAATACACAGATATTGTGAAGAATTATTTGGAAAAGAAAATGTATTTAAAGCTGGTACAATATCAACTCTTGCAGAAAGAAATGCTATAGGTTATGTGAAAAAATATTTTGAGGATAATAATTTAGAAATTGTAACAGCAGAACTTATAAGACTTGGAAAGAAGTGTGAAGGTGCAAAAAAAACTACAGGTCAACATCCAGGAGGAATGATAGTTTTACCTAAAGAAAATTCCATTTATGAATTTTGTCCTGTGCAAAGACCGGCAAATGATATGAAAAATGATTCTACAACAACTCATTATGATTATCATGTTATGGATGAACAGTTAGTAAAATTAGATATTTTAGGGCATGATGATCCTACAACAATAAAACTTTTACAGGAGTATACTAATTTGGAAATAAAAGATATACCTCTTTCTGACCCAGAAACATTAAAAATATTTTCATCTACTGAATCTTTAGGAATAAGCAGTGAAGATATAAATTCTGAAATTGGAACTTTTGGGATACCAGAATTTGGGACACCTTTTGTAAGACAGATGCTTATAGAAACTAGACCGACGACTTTTGCAGAATTAGTTAGAATATCTGGTCTTTCTCATGGAACAGACGTTTGGCTTAACAATGCACAAGCATTTGTAAGGGAAGGAGTTGCAACCTTATCAGAAATAATAACAGTTCGTGATGATATAATGAACTATTTAATAGACCAAGGGATAGAGAAAGGGACTGCATTCAAAATAATGGAATTCGTTAGAAAGGGAAAACCAAGTAAAGAAGTTGAAAAATGGGAAGAATATTCTAACTTAATGAAAGAAAATAAAGTTAAAGATTGGTATATAGAGTCTTGTAGAAGAATAAAATATATGTTTCCTAAAGGACATGCGGTTGCTTATGTTATGATGGCGATGAGAATAGCATACTTTAAAGTTCATTATCCGCTTGCATTTTATGCGGCATTTCTTTCAAGAAAAGCTGATGAGTTTGATAATGAAAGAATGAGTAGAGCAGTCTTAGCCAAAGATAAATTACAAGAATTATCAAAAGAGGTTAAGTTGGATCCTAAAAAGAAGAATGAACAGGCTATTTGTGAAATAGTGGTTGAAATGAATGCAAGAAATATAGAAATGTTACCAGTAGACATTTATAAATCAGCAGGTAGAAAATTTATAATAGAAGGAGATAAAATTAGAATACCTTTAATTGGTGTAGCAGGCCTTGGAGGAGCAGTTATAGATAATTTAGTTAAAGAAAGAGAGAATGGTAAATTTATTTCTGTAGAAGATTTAAAAAGAAGGACTAAAATGTCACAAACTGTAGCAGATAAATTAAAAAAAATAGGAGCTATAGAAAGCTTAAGTGAGACAAACCAAATTTCACTTTTTGGATAAAAAATTAAATTTATAATAATAAGATAAGAGAGGCAAAAATGAGAAAAGTATTTTTAATAGTAATCTTTTTAGTATTTGGATTATTTAGTAGAGTATTTGCTTATAACTATCCAATAGAGAATCCGTATTCTGCAACGATAATAGGTAGTTCCACAATGATGACTCCAAATATAATTGAAGAGATACCAACAAAGACTTATAAAATTGAATTAAAAAATCCAAAGAATATTCCAGATATTTTTTGGTATGCCAAAAAATTTGAATTTTCTTTAACGAAACAAAAAAAAGAAGCACCTTTAATTTTTGTTTTAGCAGGGACAGGTTCTGATTATAAATCAAAAAGAGTTAAATTGATGGAAAGAATTCTATATACTGCGGGTTATAATGTTATTTCAATTAGTTCTCCCATGAGTTCAAGATTTTTAATATCAGCATCTTCCAATTCTGTTCCAGGAATTTTAATGAAGGATAATTCAGATATTTATAGAGTTATGAAAGCAGCTTATAATAGAATTAAGGATATAGTCAAGGTTACGGATTTTTATCTTATGGGTTATAGTTTAGGGGCTACAAATTCAGCCTTTGTTTCGTATATAGATGATGCCGAAAAAGTTTTTAATTTTAAAAGAGTTTATATGTTAAATCCAGCAGTAGATTTATATAATTCATCTATTCTTTTAGATAATTACTTGAATGGGAAAGAAGAAAAAATAGAAAGTCTACTAAATAGTGTTTTAAATAGAATAGAAAATAATATGAAAAATGAGTATAAAGATATAAACATAGATACAATTTTTAGCATTGTAAACGGGAAAATTTTATCTGATGAAGAAAAAAGAAATTTAATTGGTTTAGCTTTTAGAGTTACATCTATGGACTTAAATTTTATTTCTGACGTTATGACAAAAAGTTATGTTTATACAGGTAAAAATACTAAGTTAGGTAAGTTTAGTAAAATTTATCCGTATTTTAAAAAAATAGATTTTGCTAACTTTCAAGATTATATAGAAAATATAGCTTTACCCTATTATAAAAAAAATGATGATTCTATAAATTTAAAAAAATTAAAAAAACAAGCAAGTTTACAAATTATTGAAAATTATTTAAAAAATTCATCTAAAATAGTTGCAGTTACCAATTTAGATGAACTTATTCTTACAGATAAAGACTTTAAATTTTTAAAAGAAACTTTTGGAGATAGAGTTCTATTTTATCCGAGGGGTGGACATTGTGGAAATATGTTTTATGTAGAAAATGTTAATACTATGTTGAATTATTTAAAGGATGGGAAGTTAGAGTATGAAAAAGAAAAATAGAAAAAATTATTTATTTATAGTATTTTTAGCATTTATGTTTTCGGCTTGTACAAATGCTCGAGCTGATAGAAATTATGAATATAAAGAAGTAATAGAGATGTCAAATTTTTTGCCCAAGAATGATCCGTGGGAAACATTAAATAGAAGAGTATATTATTTTAATTATTTAGTAGATAAAACTTTTTTAATTCCAGTAGTTAATACTTATAAATTTATTACTCCTGATCCAGTAGAAAAAGGAGTTAGTAATTTTTTTAAAAATACAGGGTATTTAGATACAGCTGTTAATTCTACACTTCAACTAAAAGGAAGAAAGACGATGAGAGCAATAGCTAGATTTACTATAAATTCTATTTTGGGTTTAGGGGGACTTTTTGATGTAGCTTCAAAAATGGGAATGCCTAAACCTTATGAAGATTTTGGATTAACTCTTTCTAATTATGGAGTGCCAAGAGGACCTTATTTAATTTTACCTTTTTTAGGACCTAGCTATCTTAGAGATGCTTTTGGAATGGCATTAGGAAGTTCAGTTAGGCATCAAATAGATCCTTATAGAAAAATGAATTTGTTTTCTTTAAGTGATCCTAAAATCATGTCACTTATGATGATTGATAAAAGGAAAAATATAAAGTTTAAATATTATCAAACGGGTTCTCCATTTGAATATGAATATATAAGATTTTTATATAGAAAATATAGAACACTTCAAGAAAAAACTAGAGTAAATATTTTTTAAAAAAATTTAAATAGAAATGTTAGAAAATATAAGGAGGAAATATGAACTTACAAGAAAAAGTTTTAGAGTATAAAGAAGAAGTAATAAAAGAAATTCAGAATGCAGTTAGGGTTAGAAGTGTTAAAGAAGCACCTTTACCTGGAATGCCCTTTGGAGAAGGACCAGCAAAGGCATTAGATCATTTTATGGATTTAGCCGCTAAATTAGGATTTAAAGCTGAAAAATTTGATAATTATGCTATGCATATAGACATGGGAACAGGAGAAGAGAAAGAAACATTGGGGATTTTAGCTCATGTTGATGTAGTGCCAGAAGGCGATAACTGGACTTATCCACCATATTCTGGAACTATTGCTGATGGTAAAATTTTTGGAAGAGGAACATTAGATGATAAGGGACCAGCGATTATCTCTCTTTATGCAATGAAAGCAATAAGTGACGCGGGGATTAAATTAAGTAAAAAAATTAGAATGATTTTAGGTGCAGATGAAGAAAGTGGAAGTGCTTGTCTTAAATATTATTTTGGAGAATTAAAAATGCCTTATCCAGAAATGTCTTTCACTCCTGATTCGAGTTTTCCTGTAACTTATGCAGAGAAAGGAAGTATAAAAGTTAAAATAAAGAAAACTTTTTCAACATTAGAGAAAGTAAAAATAAATGGTGGAAATGCTTTTAATTCTGTAGTAAATGAAGCACATGCAGAATTTCCAGTTGAATTTTTTGAAAAATTAGAAAATAAGAATAAAGTAGAAGTTGAAAAAGAAAGAAACACTTATAGAGTTTTTTCAGCAGGAATACCAGCACATGGAGCAAAACCTCATTTGGGATATAATGCAATGTCTGCTCTATTTGAAGTTTTAAAAGATTTTAAATCAAGTAATAAAGAGTTGCAAGGAATTATAGATTTTTATAAAAAATATGTAAAAATGGATACGGATGGAGATTCTTTTGGAATAAAATGTGATGATGGAGAAACTGGAGCATTAACTTTAAACTTAGGGAAAATGACTTTGGAAAATAATAAAATGGAAATTTGGTTAGATATAAGAATACCAGTTAAAGTGAAAAATGAAGAAATAATAGAAAAATTAAAATCAATTGTTGAAGGGTATGGATATGAATTTTATTTAGATAAAAATACTCAACCTCTTTATGAACCGAAAGATGGATTTTTAGTATCGACACTTATGAATATTTATCAAGAATTGACTGGAGATATGAAATCTGAGCCTCAAGCTATAGGTGGAGGAACTTATGCAAAATACGCTAAAAATGCTGTTGCTTTTGGAGCTTTACTTCCTTCACAAGAGGATAGAATGCATCAAAGAGATGAATATTTAGAAATTTCTAAGATAGATACATTATTAAAAATTTATGTTGAGGCTATTTATAGATTAGCTAAATAGCTTTTAGAATGGAGCAAAAGAAAAATGTGGAATAAACTAGAATTTAATTCCAAGAGTATAATTAATGAATACACCAAAAATAGATTTTCTATCTGTGATTATTCTTTTGCTAATTTATATTTGTGGAGCTTTGGAGAAGATACAAAATATAAAATAGAAGATGAAATCCTTTTTTTAAAATCTATTTATGATAACAAAGAATATTATTATATGCCTATTCCTAGAAGAGAAACTGAAGAAAGTTTAGAAGTCTTGAGATCTAAAATAGAAGAACTTTTAAAAAAACAAAAAAGAATCTTTTATGCTAGTGAATATTGGAAAAATAAATTTAATAAATACTTTTGTTTTGAAGAAAATAGAGATTATGCAGATTATATCTACTCTTTTGAGCGGCTTGCTTACTTAAAAGGTAGAAAATACTCAAAAAAAAGAAATAGAATAAAAAATTTTTTAAAAAAATATGAGAATTATACTTATGAAAAAATTTCGGATAAAAATATTGAGGAAGTTATTAAGTTTCAAAAGAAATGGGATTTAATTAAAAACTTAGAGAATAAGGAAATTTTAAAAAATGAATCAGAAGGTATTCTAGCAATACTAAAAGACTATTCTAATTTAGATTTACTAGGAGGAATATTAAAATTTGAAGGTAGTATAATTGCTTATACTATTGGAGAAATTTTAAACGAGGAAACTGTTGTTATTCATATTGAAAAAGCTTTAGCAAATTATATTGGAAGTTATCAATTTATAAATATGAAATTTTTACAGGAACAAGCTTTTAAAAAAGTTAAATTTGTAAATAGAGAAGATGATTTTGGAGTTGAGGGATTAAGGCGTGCTAAGATGTCTTATCACCCTTTATATCTTGAGAAAAAATATAATATAGTTTCAATTAGAGAAAGTATGGAGGATTAATGTATTTAAAAATAATTTTTGAACTTATTGGTGGACTTGGGATATTTTTATATGGTATGGATTTAATGTCTACTAGTATGAGGAAGATTGCCGGGCCAAGATTAAAGAAAATATTGGCAAGTTTGACTAATAATCGTCTTATGGGAGTTTTAATTGGAGTAATTGTAACAGCTATAATACAATCATCTTCAGCTAGTACAGTAATGACGATAGGATTTGTGAATGCCTCTCTTCTAACACTTAAACAAGCTTTAGGAATAATTTTAGGTGCAAACATAGGAACAACAATAACTGGTTGGATATTAGTTCTAAAAATAGGAGCTTATGCTCTACCTATAATTGGTACAGGAGCCATATTATTGATGTTTAATAAGAGTGAAAAGAATAAAACTAAATTAATAGCTTTAATTGGTTTTGGATTTATTTTTCTGGGTCTTAATTTAATGGGAGATGCTCTAAAACCGTTAAAAAATATGCCGTTTTTTGTAGAATTTTTTAAGTCTTTTAGAGTGGATTCTTATTTTGGATTATGGAAAGCAGCATTAGGAGGAGCTTTACTTACAGCGCTTATTCAATCTTCATCTGCTACAGTTGGTATAACTATAACTTTAGCGACTCAAGGTTTTATAGATTATCCGACAGCAGTTGCTTTAGTACTCGGCGAAAATGTTGGAACGACTATTACTGCTTGTCTTGCTGTCATTGGGGCAAATGCAAATGCTAAGAGAGCTGCTTATGCTCATACTCTGATAAATTTTATTGGAGTTATTTGGGTAACTACAATTTTTAAATTTTACCTAGATTTTTTATATGGTTTCACAGATGTAGAAAATCATATTGGTTCAGCAATAGCTGCTGCACATACAATTTTTAATATAAGTAATGTTGTTATGTTGATGCCTTTTGTTGGATATTTAGATAAAATTTTGCATAAAGTAGTTAAAGATGATGATAGAATAAATGAAAGAGTGACTCATTTAAATCCTCTTATGATGAAAATACCAAGTGTTTTAATAGACCAAACCAAAAAAGAAATAAGATTTATGTCTGTAGCTTTAAAAGATGTATTTTTCAGGCTTGAAGAATGTTTGTACGAAAATAAAAGAATACAAAATTATTATGAAGAGATAGGAAATACAGAAGAGAAGCTAGATAAGTATGAAAAAGAAATTTATGATATAAATTTTTCACTATTAAATAATAGATCTCTTACAAGTAATTTGGTTGAAGAAACAAGAGCGAATTTACTTGTGTGTGATGAATATGAAACTATTGGGGACTATTTAGGAAGAATTTCAAAAAGGATTAACAAGTTATATGAAGATTCGATAGAAATTGATGAAAACAGAAAAGAAATTTTATATAAATTACATGCCATGGCAGTTAAGTTTTTTGATGATGTTAATAAAGGTTTTGAAGATGGAGATAAAAAAATATTTGCAGAGAATATAAAAACTTATGCAAAAATAAAAGCATTTCATAAAAATGCAAGAGCAGAACACTTTTCTAATGCCATGGAAATAAAATCAGAATTAAATACAGGTTACTTAGATATGATAAATTTTTACAGAAGAGTAGTAGATCATACTTATAATATAGTTGAACATTTTATGAAATTATAAATTTTAATGATTTCTTTTTTACACAATTTTAATATAAAAAATTTAACATAAAGTATTGGGTGACAATATTAAGAATATAGTTGCCCTTTTTTTATTTGATAAAATTTTATTTGAATAATTGACACATGAAAAGGCTTAGTTTTGAGGTTGGTGGAAGAATAACCAAATTAAAAATTTTAGGAGGAAAAAAATGGCAGTAGTAACAATGAAACAATTATTGGAAGCGGGAGTTCACTTTGGACATCAGGCAAAAAGATGGAATCCAAAAATGGCAAAGTATATTTTTACAGAAAGAAATGGGATACATGTAATTGATTTACATAAATCTTTAAAGAGAATAGAAGATGCTTATGTTGAAATGAGAAGAATAGCTTCTGAAGGTGGGAAAGTTTTATTTGTAGGAACTAAAAAACAAGCTCAAGAGTCTATTAAAGAACAAGCAGAAAGAACAGGAATGTATTATGTTAATAATAGATGGCTAGGTGGAATGTTAACAAACTTTTCTACGATAAAAAAAAGAATTCAAAGATTAAAAGAACTTGAAAAAATGGAAGAAGAAGGGATTTTAGATTCTAACTACACTAAGAAAGAAGCTGCTGAATTTAGAAAAGAATTAGCAAAATTATCTAAAAACTTATCTGGAATTAAAAATATGGAAAAAATTCCAGATGCTATATATATAGTAGATGTAAAGATGGAAGAATTAGCAGTAGTTGAAGCAAGTAATTTAAATATACCTATATTTGCTATGATAGATACAAATGTAGATCCTGATTTAATAACTCATGCAATTCCAGGAAATGATGATGCAATAAGATCAGTAAAACTTATAACATCTATAATGGCTAATGCAATTGTTGAAGGAAATCAAGGAAAAGAAACTGTTGAGCCAGAATCTGAAGAAGTAAAAGTAGAAGAAGGTTCAGTAGAATAGAATATAATTTTATTCTTATATAAAAAATCAAAAGTTGTTAGGAGGAAAATATGGCAGTATCAGCAAAATTAGTAAAAGAACTTAGAGAAAGAACAGGAGCTGGAATGCTTGACTGTAAAAAAGCATTGGAAGCTCATGATGGAGATATAGAAAAGTCGATAGATTTTTTAAGAGAAAAAGGTATAGCTAAAGCAGTTAAAAAAGCAGGTAGAATTGCTGCAGAAGGTTTAATATTTGATGCGGTTTCTTCTGATAATAAAAAAGCTGTTTTAATGGAATTTAATTCTGAAACAGATTTTGTTGCTAAAAATAATGAGTTTAAAGATTTTGGTAAAAAGTTAGTTAACTTAGTATTAGAAAAAAATATTGAAACTATAGAAAAGTTAGTTGAAACAGAACTAGAAGCTGGGAAAACAGTATCAGCTACTTTAACAGATTTGATTGCTAAAATAGGAGAAAATATGAACCTAAGAAGACTTAAAGTGGTTGAATCAATAGAAGGATTTGTCCAAACTTATAGTCACATGGGTGGGAAGTTAGGAGTAATAGTTGAAATGTCTGGAGAAGCTACTGAAGCTAATTTAGTAAAAGCTAAAGATATTGCAATGCATGTTGCTGCAATGGATCCTAAATATCTTTCGTCTGAAGAAGTAACAACAGATGATTTAGAACATGAAAAGGAAATAGCAAGAAAACAATTGGAAGAAGAAGGAAAACCAGCTCAAATTATAGAAAAAATCTTAATAGGAAAAATGAATAAATTTTACGAAGAAAATTGTTTAGTTAATCAAGTGTTTGTTAAAGCCGAAAACAAAGAAACTGTCCAAAAATATGCAGGAGATATAAAAGTTTTAGGATTTACAAGATACAAAGTTGGAGATGGAATAGAAAAAAAAGAAGAAGATTTTGCCGCAGAAGTTGCTGCTCAAATCAAAGGATAGGCATAAATTAAAGGGAGATGCAACTTTTGTATCTCCTATTTTTATAAAAATTAGGAGGAAAAATGACAAGTCCTTATTATAACAAAATTTTATTAAAACTTAGTGGAGAAGCTTTACTTGGGAATCAGGAATTTGGTATTTCATCAGATGTAATAGCTTCTTACTCAAAACAGATTAAAGAAATAGTTGATATGGGAGTTGAAGTATCTATTGTTATAGGTGGTGGAAATATTTTTAGAGGTCTTTCAGGAGAAGCACAAGGTGTTGATAGGGTAACTGGAGATCACATGGGTATGTTAGCGACTGTGATAAACTCTTTAGCGTTACAAAATTCTATTGAAAAATTAGGTTTACCAACTAGAGTGCAAACAGCAATAGAAATGCCTAAAATAGCTGAACCTTTTATAAAAAGGAAAGCACAAAGGCACTTAGAAAAGGGGAGAGTTGTTATTTTCGGAGCAGGAACAGGAAACCCATATTTTACAACTGATACAGCAGCAGCTCTTAGGGCTACAGAAATGAATGTAGATGTAGTAATTAAAGCAACTAATGTAGATGGAATTTATGATAAGGATCCTAAAAAATTTAAAGATGCAAAAAAATATCAAAAAGTATCTTATAATGAGGTTTTAGCGAAAAATTTAAGAATAATGGATGCAACAGCTATATCTTTGTGTAGGGAAAACAAAATACCTATAATAGTTTTTAATTCTTTGATTGAAGGGAATTTAAAAAAAGTTATTATGGGGGAAGATATAGGAACAACAGTTTTAACAGATTAAGGAGGAATTATGACTGGACAAGAATGGATAAAAGAATGTGAAATGAAAATGAAAAAAACATTAGAAGCAGTAAAAGATAATTTTACTTCAATTAGAGCGGGTAGGGCGAATGTTTCTATGTTGGATATGGTAAGGGTTGATTCTTATGGAAGTGAAGTACCTTTAAATCAAGTTGGTACAGTATCTGCTCCTGAGGCAAGACTTTTGGTTATAGATCCTTGGGATAAAACCTTAATACCTCACATAGAAAAAGCAATCCTTGCTTCGAATATTGGTATGACTCCTAACAATGATGGTAGGGTTATAAGACTTGTTATGCCTGAACTTACAGCAGAAAGAAGAAAAGAATATGTAAAACTTGCTAAGACAGAAGCTGAAAATGGTAAGATAGCTGTTAGAAATATAAGAAAAGATGCTAATAATCATCTTAGAAAATTAGAAAAAGATAAAGAGGCTTCTATGTCAGAAGATGAATTGAAAAAAGCAGAAGCAGATGTACAAACTTTAACAGATAAATATGTTAAAGAAATAGAAGAACTTCTTGTTAAAAAAGAGAAAGAAATAACAACTGTTTAAATAAAGGAATTAAATAAGAATACTTATAAGAAAAAATCCTAGTACTATCATGTACTAGAATTTTTTATAAATTAAGTTCTAAAAATATTTAGGAGGATTAAAATGAATATTGTATTATTTGGTGCACCAGGTGCTGGAAAAGGGACTCAAGCAAAATTTATAGTTGAAAGATATGGAATACCTCAAATTTCAACGGGAGATATTTTAAGGACGGCAATAGCTAATAAAACTAAATTAGGTTTAGAAGCTAAAAAATTTATGGATGTTGGTCAGCTAGTTCCAGATGAAATTGTAAACGGTTTGGTTGCAGAAAGATTAACTGAAAAGGATTGTGAAAAAGGTTTTATAATGGATGGATTTCCAAGAACAGTTGTTCAAGCAGAAGTTTTAGATAAAATTTTAGAAAAATTGGGGAAAAAAATAGAAAAAGTTATAGCTTTAAATGTCCCAGATGCTGATATAATAGAGAGAATTACAGGAAGAAGAACTTCAAAAGTTACAGGAAAAATATATCATATTAAATATAATCCACCAGTTGATGAAAAGGTAGAAGATTTAATTCAAAGAACAGATGATACAGAAGAAGTTGTAATAAAAAGATTAAACACATATAAAGAACAAACAGCTCCAGTTTTTGATTATTATAAAACACAAGACAAAGTATTCGAAATAGATGGTACAAAAGACTTAAATGAAATTACAAAAGAAATATTTGAGATATTAGGATAAATTCATTTTTAAAATTGAAAGGTAAAAAATGAGATTAATAAAAACTTTAGAAGAAATAAAAGGAATAAGAAAAGCAAATCAAATAATAGCTAAAATTTATTCTGATATAATACCACCTTATCTTAAAGCAGGAATAACAACGAGTGAAATAGATAAAATAATAGAGGATTATATTAGAAAATGTGGAGCAAGACCCGCTTGTATAGGAGTTGAAGGGATATATGGTCCTTTTCCATCAGCGACATGTATATCTGTTAATGAAGAAGTTGTTCATGGAGTTCCTGGTGATAGGATTATTCAAAATGGAGATATAGTTAGCTTAGATATTGTTACAGAAATAGATGGTTTTTATGGAGATTCAGCAAAAACTTTTATGATAGGTGAAGTTGATAATGAGAGTAAAAGACTACTTGAAATAACTGAAAAGGCTAGAACAGTAGGAATAGAAAATGCTGTGGTAGGAAATAGAATAGGAGATATTGGGCATTCTATTCAAAAATATGTGGAAAAAAATGGTTTTTCTGTTGTTAGAGATTTTGCTGGTCATGGCGTAGGGCTTGAATTACATGAAGATCCAATGATACCTAATTATGGAAGAGCTGGGAGAGGTTTAAAAATAGAGAATGGAATGGTTTTAGCGATAGAGCCGATGGTAAATATGGGAACATATAAGGTTGCAATAATGCCAGATGGATGGACAGTAGTTACAAGAGATGGGAAACGTTCAGCTCATTTTGAGCACAGTATTGCAATAATTGATGGTAAAGCAGTTATACTAAGCGAATTAGAGTAGAGAAAAATATTTACAAGGAATAAAAAAAGAAAAAATAAGAAAAAAAGAATAGATTTTTTTGTTGTTTTATGCTATAATTGTTTGTATTTCTGTTCGACTAGGAGGAAAAATGTCAAAAAAAGATGTAATCGAATTAGAAGGAAAGATAGTTGAGGCTCTTCCTAATGCTATGTTTAAGGTAGAATTAGAGAATGGTCATACTATACTTGGGCACATCTCTGGAAAAATGAGAATGAATTATATTAAGATTTTACCAGGTGATGGTGTTACTGTACAGATCTCTCCTTATGACTTGTCGAGGGGTAGAATAGTTTACAGAAAGAAAAATTAAGGTAGAAAGGAGGTTATAAAGTGAAAGTAAGAGTATCAATAAAGCCTATTTGTGACAAGTGTAAGATTATTAAAAGACATGGAAAAGTAAGAGTAATCTGTGAAAACCCTAAACATAAACAAGTTCAAGGTTAATCTATGATTTAGGAAGTTTGATAGGAGAAAAAAGTACAACATTAAAGGTTTAAAAATGAAATGATGACGTACTGTAAAGACATGGTGAGTCGTAGGACCATCTTCATAATTGCAGAGTGAAACATGTCGAAGAAAGTATTAGCCAATCAAGAGAATTGGTGTAATATAAGCTTAAAATTTATTTTAAAAGAGGAGGAAAAATTTTGGCTAGAATAGCAGGAGTAGATATCCCAAGAAACAAAAGAGTTGAAATAGCATTGACATATATTTATGGAATTGGAAGACCAACTTCACAAAAAATATTAATGCAAGCTGGAGTAGACTTTAATACAAGAGTAAAAGATTTAACTGAAGATGAGACAAATAAAATCAGAGAAATTGTAAAAGAAGTAAAAGTTGAAGGGGATCTTAGAAAAGAAGTAAGATTATCAGTAAAAAGACTTATGGATATAAAATGTTACAGAGGATTAAGACATAAAATGAATCTTCCTGTAAGAGGACAAAGTTCTAAAACTAATGCAAGAACAGTTAAAGGTCCTAAAAAACCAATTAGAAAATAATAAGCGTTTTTAAAATAATTAAAAACTTAGTAAGGGAGGTAGCTTAAGTTGGCTAAAAAAACAGTAGCTAAGACTAAAAAGAAAAGTAAGAATATTCCTAACGGAGTAGCTCATATACATTCAACTTTCAATAATACAATAATAGCAATAACAGATGTTGAAGGGAAAGTTGTAAGCTGGAAATCAGGTGGAACTTCAGGTTTTAAAGGAACAAAAAAAGGAACTCCATTCGCAGCTCAAATAGCAGCAGAACAAGCAGCACAAGTAGCAATGGATAACGGAATGAGAAAAGTAGAGGTAAAAGTTAAGGGACCTGGTTCTGGAAGAGAAGCATGTATTAGATCACTTCAAGCAGCAGGACTAGAAGTTACAAAGATAACAGATGTAACTCCTGTGCCACATAATGGATGTAGACCACCTAAAAGAAGAAGAGTGTAGTTATTATTAAAAAAGGAGGAATATTTAAAAGATGGCAAGAAATAGACAGCCTATTTTGAAGAAATGTAGAACTTTAGGAATAGATCCAGTTGTTCTTGGAGTTAATAAAT
>PDWI01009478.1_pt1 | contig 20234 bp, 20 predicted proteins | sample 1430891 | NCBI WGS metagenome assembly PDWI01 (sample SAMN01162508, study PRJNA174530) | Oral metagenome, whole genome shotgun sequencing project. | biome: Marine environment; feature: Marine mammal; material: Swab sample of the gingival sulcus; isolation source: swab sample of gingival sulcus... | reverse complement strand
CAAGGAAATGCCGTCACGCCCGGTGAACTGCATGTCCATGGCCTGACCACCAACCATGCCTCCGGCACCGGCTGCGGTTGCCAAAACATAAATGGCACGTAGTACACGGTCAGCCGGAAGCCCATTGACGATGGATGCGGCAGACATCAAGCCAAACGCCTCGGTCAGCAGTCCGTCACCAGCCAAAATGGCTGTGGCTTCGTCAAACTGTTTGTGATTAGACGGCTTGCCGCGCCTGAGATCATCGTTATCCATGGCAGGAAGGTCATCGTGAATCAGGGAATACGTGTGGATGCACTCCAGACTGGCGGCAAACGGCATGACCGTGGCATTGCTGATGCCGAGCATCGTTGCCCACGCCAGAAGCAGCACCGGTCGCAACCGTTTGCCACCCGCCATCAAGGAATAGTTCATGGAGGCGAGCAGATGTTCCGGGATACCCCGGTCATCAAGGCATTGCTTGAGATATGTCTCCACATAAGCGGCCCGTTGAGCCAACTGCTCCTTGATGCCCGGTCTAGTCATCTTCGACTCCCATGTCTTCGGCCCCCAGACCTTCCAATGTCTCAAATTCCTTGATCAGCCCCTGCGAAACGATGGTCACTTCATGGCGGGCATTTTCAAGCTGCTTGCCACATGCTTTGGCGAGTTCCAACCCCTCTTTGTACAGGGCCACACCGTCTTCAAGCGGCAAATCGCCGTGCTCCAATTTGTCCACAATGGACTTGAGGCGTTTTAATCGGCTTTCAAATGTTTCGTTGGGCTTCGCCATATTCGTGCTCCGGGTAAGTCTTTTTGTCTTCGTGATACGGTAGATTGCTCTGCTTGTTGACCGGGCAGTCGGTTTTTTGCGTCGATTTCCTCACTACGGACAAATGCCGCCAGCTGTCGGTGGACGTTGGTTGCATAGTCCGTGTTTCAAAGATTTTTCATAAAAAATCTTATTGCAACATGGTGTCGACAGTGTCTTTTAATAACGGTTCGGGATCAACCAGCTGGCCCAGAACCGAAACGGAAAAGTGGAGATGCGGGCCGGTAGCTCGCCCTGTCATGCCTGAAAGGCCGATGATCTGACCACGTTTGACGGTGTCTCCTTCTTTGACCATGGGCTTGGACAGATGAAAGTACATGGAGACCACCCCGTTGCCGTGGTCAATATAGATTGAGGTTCCTGCATAGTAGTGATCGCCGACAAGAAGAACCACGCCGTCAGCCGTATTTTTGACCGGATTACCCATGGGAGAGCGGAAATCCAGCCCCCGGTGTGGACTTTTGGGTTTACCGTTCAAGATACGCCGCACCCCGTAGGGGCTGGTCATTTTACCGGAAACCGGTCGCTCAAACGGAAGTCGCCAGTAGCGTTTTGGGCTGACAGTATTCTTGGCCTTGGCAACCTCAGCCCGATCCGCTTTGATTTTTTCCAGGACTTCAGTCGGCGGTGTGACCATTTTTTTCGGCAAAGACAATTCCTGTTTCGGATAGTCCACCGACGTGATTTGAATGGTGCGCCGAAAGGTGTTTTCTTTGCCGTCTATGGACGCGATAACCGAAAGTTCTTTTTTGCCGGGTTTGGCGTTCAGCACATCCGTGCCAAGCATGGCAAGGGCAACGTGTCTGTTGTTCCAGACAGAAATAGCAGGCATGACCTCTTTACCCAGCCAGTGAATGGATACAGAGTCCAGCGGTTGATCCGCAGTCAGGCGAACAAGAAAGGCTCGGCCTTCGCCAACACGACTCGGCGCGGCCAGCACAACGGCAGAGCCACTGCCGGATGTGTCCTGCTGTTCAGCCTCGGCAGCACTGGCTTCACCGGGCATGAGCAAATCGATGTCATCGCCGTCTTCCAGGCCGAAATTCTGTGCCGTGGCAGGGAATATGGGCAAGGTGAGTGCGATCAGCAAAGACATAAAGAGAATCAACCGTTTCATACCATCTCCTGAGGGTTTGTTTTGTCGTCAGTGACAACGGCGGCAACGCGACCACCCTTCACTCTGATATCAAGAGCCTCGCCCGCCGTCACCTCTTTCGGATCACGCAAAAATTCTCCGGTGCGTTCGATGCGGACAAGAGAATAGCCTCGCTCCAACGGGGCTTCGGGGTTGAGCCCCACAAGAGCGGTCCCGACCAGTTCCAGATCACGAACTTTATTTTCTTCGAGCCGTGTCATGGCCTGTTGCATACGTTTGAGCCAGTCGGAAAGTTGAACCGCAGCATGGTCTACATAGTGTAGACCATAGGCCCGGTGCAATCGGTCGACCATGACTCGTGTGTCCATGTGTTTGTTGTGAAAAAGATCATGTCCGGCATCGTTTAACCGGGTAAGCAGTGCGCCAAACCGCTCTTCCGTCCGTTCCAATTTGCGTTGAGGCGACAGCCAGACCAAGGCCTTTCGCAGGTGTTCAAAGGTGGCTCCTTTGCTGACCAGCCAATTGGCGTAGGCCCGGTTAAGTGCCATGTCCATGTCGTCGAGTTGTTGGGAGAGTGTTTCCCGCCGGGGCCATAACTCCTGTGCCACATGACTGGGCGTGGCAGCCCGTTTGTCGGCCACGAAATCGGCTATGGACACATCGGGTTCATGCCCCACTCCGGTGATGACCGGCAGTCGCGCCCGGAAAATGGCGTCGGCCACAGGTTCGGTATTGAAGGCCCAGAGGTCTTCCAATGAACCGCCGCCACGGATAAGTACGGCGACGTCAGCCCAGTCGTCCGAGTCGGCCTGCCCCAACGCGGCTACTATTTGTTCCGGAGCCTGATTGCCCTGCACCAGTGACGGGTAGATCCGTATTTCCGAGCCGGTTCCGCGTGTATTGGCTATCCGCAAAAAATCCCGGATGGCCGCCCCTGAGGGGGAAGTGATGACCGCTACCTTTTGAGGGCCACGCGGAATGGCGATTTTGCGGTCTTCGTCAAAATATCCTTTTCCTGACAGTTTTTTCTTGAGAGCTTCAAAGGCAAGGGCAAGATCACCCACGCCCTGATCCTGTACCAGTTCGGCCACGAGTTGATATTGGCCGCGTGGTTCGTACACATTGAGTCGACCAGCACACAGAACTTCCATGCCGTCTTCCAGCCCTGAACCAGGCAAAATCGTCGGTCCGTTTGCTTCTTCAATTTCGCCGGTCAGGGGATTGACTCGTTCTCCGTCCTGTTCAATGGGCCGGGCCGAACGTTGGGAGGATTTAAACCAGACCACAGAGAGAGTAGCATCACCGTCCGTGAGCGTGAAATAGATGTGACCGCTGGCGGGCCGAGCCAGATTGCTCACCTGTCCGTGCACTCGGACAAAGGGAAACTCTGCCTCCAGCAATGTCTTTACGGAACGGGTCAGTTCGGAAACAGTAAAAATGGCCGACAAGATGCCCCCGGCTGGTTATCGTTGAACTCTTGGGCATGTGTGCCGCAACTCCGGCCTCAATGATGAGACAACCCGTCCCTCGACGGGTTCCATGCCACGTCTTTGCGACTCGAACAAGACGTTCCCCTTGAATGGCACGTCAAGGATTCCCGTCAAAACCGTGATTTCAAAAAGAGCAATGCCGTTTCGACGGACAGTATTGACTCCATTCTCTCTCACCTACCATAGGCAACCTATCATTGCGTCACGATGCGCACAACTCTATTGCATGGAAAAACATATTTCCACCAGGGCAAGGAGACACCCCTTGTGGCACTCAAGGAAATGGCATGATTTTGGAAGTCATCGGCATCCTCTTCGGTCGCTTTTATTTTCTAAAATAATATGGCACTAAGAGGCGACACTATGCCCCGGTCCTGCTCGCGGGCTTCTCCTGCGGCATGGGATTGACCGGCATGTTCGCCATGGGTTGCCCCCCTCATTCCCAGCTCGCTGGGTAGACTGGCATAGTCACTCCCGGCAAGACAATTTTCACAACAAGATAGACCTCTTTGCACGTATCGCCCGTTGTATTCGAGACAATATGCCCAAAACCCAATTCATCACGGTCACTGAGGCCGAATCCGGTCAGAAGCTGCTACAATATCTGCAACGGCGGCTGAAAGGCGACGTACCGCGTTCAGCCATCCAACGCTGGATACGAAAAGGGCAAGTCCGCGTGGATAAAGGACGCAAAAAACCGTTTGACCGGATCAAGGCCGGACAAACGGTTCGTATTCCTCCCTATGTGCCGGGGGCATCGCCCCGCTCTGCAGCCAAAGGCACGCTTACCATCGTGCACGAAGAAAAGCATATTCTCGCCATTGCAAAACCTGCCGGACTGGCCGCTCATGGCGGCAACAAGATTGAGGATTCTGTGGCAGCCCGACTGACCGCCCTGTTCCCCAACGCCGACTTCATGCCGACCCTTGTCCATCGACTGGACAAAGACACTTCTGGCCTTTTGCTGGTAGCCAAAGATTATGCCACCCTGCGCGATCTCAATGACCGGTTCGCTTCCGGCAATATCGACAAAATGTACCTTGCCTGGGTCAAGGGTCGCTGGTCGGCAACAAAAACAGTTTTACTTGAAGACCATCTTGAAAAGCAGGGCATCCCCGGCAAGGAGCGGGTCCGAACCGGCTCGGGCAAAGTCGCTTTAGCCAAAGCCACGAAGCTGACCGAAAAGGACGAATACAGTCTCGTCGCTGTCCGACTCCTTACCGGCCGCACGCATCAAATCCGCGTCCAACTCGCGTCCCGCCACCATCCCGTAATAGGTGACCGCAAATACGGCAAGGGTAACAACGGCCCCATGCGCCTACATTGCTTCGCCATACAGGTAGCTGGCACGACCTACACCTCCCCCCCCACCTGGAAGGGGAGATGGACGGTTCCCCCTGACGCCCTGCGACAGGCACGTGCCCTTCTTCGCAAGTAGTGTGGCAACGGCAACTCCCTACGCAAACAGCCTTCACTCTCCGGAAGAAGTGGATCTTCAATTTTATTTATGCGTTGCCCACCGTGTTCGCCGAACACGATACACGCCAAAAGCGTTTCTCCTCCAAAGGGAATGTATGATGGCCGCCTCTATGCCTCTCTTCAATCGCCCATCTTGACGATTACAACAAAGAGGGGCCGACCTTCCTGAACGAGTGCGACAGATAACGATTTATCGGCAACCAAAAACGGCACCTGAGAACAGGTGCCGTTTGATAGTCTACATTCAGTCATTCATGGCGGATTCGGTGAGCCCGCCGAAAATGAGTGTTACATTTTAGCCATAATGCCTTCAGCCCAGGAATTGACTTCGTCGGTATCCGGATCGCCGTCGATCTTGAGGGTGTCGCCAAGAAGTTCGGCACCGAGTTGCTCGGCCTTTTCTTCGATAACGTCCACTGCGCCGCAGAAGTACTCATAAGAGGAATCACCGCAACCGAAGACGGCAACCTTCTTTCCTTTGAGGCCGCACTTGTCCATGTCGTCGAAGACCGGAATGAAATCGTCCTGCAATTCAATTTCATCATCACCCCAAGTGGAGCAACCAAGCAGGACAACGTCATAACCATCGGCCATGCCCTCAACATCTACATCAGCGGCACTCTTAACATCGACGTCGTGTCCGCCGCCTTCCAAAACCTTGGCGATGTCATCACTGACACCTTCCGTATTGCCCGTGGTGGAACCGAAAACGATCAATGCCTTGCTCATATAAACCTCACAATGTTGAAAAGTTCCAAAATTGCGACCCATTTTGGTCGCTGGGTCTGCAACACCTAAAAAGTGCCAACGCAGACCCTCACATACAGTAAGACGAAATAAAAACAATCACAACAGGTATCCTTATTCGTAGCCATAAAAAAACGGTTCTCACTGTTCACAAAAGACAGACCAAAGGACCCGTTCCTTTGTTTCGATATATTATTACCGCTGTGTAGGCAACGGCTGTTTACATTTATTTGAAAACAAATCCAACCCAAAGCCCCGCATGCAGAGACTTAGCCTTCTTTTCCGACACCATCGCCGTCTTGGCACAATCAAGGACAATCGTTTTTACCCGGCTGACAAAAAATATCCTGCAAGGATATCCTCCCCGACCACATCATGCCACTCATGCTGGTGAGGCTACAGCTATGGGGCATAGAATCCTCCCATCAGGTAGCCGAACCAACGGACACGAATGTCCAAGACGACGTCATTAGGGCGACTTAGCCGCAACCACCGTTGCAGCCTGTATCCTGATTATCCTTATTTTTGCCGGAGCCTGTGGAACAGCCACAACCGCAGCCGCAACCGCCCTTACCAGTCACCTGATTACGGATTTTATTGAACACAAAAAAAGCGGCAATGGCAATAATGACAACAACAATAATTGTATCCATAAATTACTCCTATCTGATTTTCACACCCCTGGCGAGCAAGGAAGAGATTTCCCCTTACACCCATTCACCAGGAAGCCACAGAACCGCATGTAAAATACACACATCCATCAGGGGAGCCAAGCCAGCCCCGCCGACATTGACGCTCCGCCAACTCTACACGATTCTCACGGCCACAAACCAACCGTGCAAATCCGTCACGAATTGCTTGTCACCGACCTTGGCCCGTTTGTTTAAACGTAGGCATGCAAAAAAGAATGTCCAGACCGAGATCACTGGCAAGACCGACAAAATCACATTCCAGGAAGCGGATTCCCACGCACTGCCATACTTTGGCCAGGCTGGCAGACAAAATGGTCGGAGAAGCCCTTTCTTCACAGACGATCAAAGACACCATTCTCAAAGACAAGACAGCCGCACGATGCGGGCAAAAGTCTGACCAATAGAGACCTTCAGGCCGACCAAAGTCAATACGACCAGTAGCTCTTCAATACTTACGCTTCCTTAACAAGAACTTCTCATGACACAACCTGGTCGACGGCCTTCCCTCCTCCCTTCTTTCGCCTTTCTTTCTCCTCAGGCGTTGGCACCACCGCCATGATGAGCGTAGCGGCCACGCACACTGCGTAAAACAACCACATGGCCTGAAAACCCGTCAGACCGAGTAGTGAGCCGCCAGTGAAGACGAGACTGGCAACGAACAAACCGAGTAAGGTTTGGTACGCAATGGAAAACAGCATCCACTTGTTCGAGTTGACCTGGTGACGAACCATGATGGACGTGGGAACGCACGGAGGATAGAGAGCCATGAAGAGCATCAGGGCAAGGGCATGCAAAGGCGAAAAGCCGACCTCCCCTTCCTTCATGCTTTCCTGGACAGATTTTTCCGACCCATCGACACTATAGAGGGAACCGAGGGTCGCGGCAGAATTCTCCTTGGCCGCAAAGGCAGAGAGCAAGGCAATATTGATACGCCAGTTAAATCCGGCAAACTGTGTGACTGGCTCCAAAGCACGGCCTAAAATACCGAGGAAGCTATCCTCAAATCGCTCGGCCCGCACCTCACGACGAATTTTCTTACGTGCTTTGATGACTTTTTTAAGAACTCTATTCAGCTTTTTTCCGTCCTTGCCCACTCGTTTAACAATAGCGTAATAGACGCCATTCCTGGCCTTGAATTCAGCATCGATAGCAACGGCCTTTTCCTTGTCCCTCACGCCGCGCCGAGCATTCTTCAATGATTCCTCAAAAAAAATGATCGGGAGCACATCTTCCGCTTGAATACGCCCTTTGAACCCGGTCTTGTCAACGGCCTTCATAAACCTGGAAACAGCCGCATCCTGCATACTCTTATAGTACTCCTGACGACTCTGGGGAAGGCCGGGATAGTTAATCAAGACAAACACCACGACTGCCACAGCCGCAACCACGGTGACGATTTTTTTCATGAAGAGCCATATACGCTCAAAAGCTCGGCGCAAAATCCCCCCTATCGTGGGAAGATGGTACGGGGGCATTTCCATGATAAACGGGGCACTGGGACGCTCTTTCAACACCGTCATGGAGAGTATCTTTGCCACAGGCAATGCTATGAAAAGAGTCACTGTGGCGATGAAGAACATCGCATACCCACCAACATCAGAAAAATACGCGCTGATGAGGATAAGATAAAGAGGCACTTTGGCAAGGCAGTTCATCATGGGAACAATCATGATGGTGGCAAAACGGGCACGCTCATCAGGAATGGCTTTGGTGGCCATCACTCCGGGAATGGCACAGCCGCCCACGTAAACACCGCCGAGAATCATAGGCAATGTAGACTGTCCATGAAGACCGAAACGACGAAACAACCTGTCAAGAATAAACGCCATTCGCGGCATGTACCCACTGTCTTCCAGGATCGCGATAAGGCTGAACAACAGGAAGAAAATGGGCAGGTAATTCAAAATAGCCGTGGCCGATTTCACAACCCAAAGGCCTAACGCTCGCAACAGCGGATCATCTATGAAGCCAGCCTGAGGCAATATTTCGGCAGAAATCCGTTCCAAAGCTCCCCAAACAGGCCAGACCTGAAGAGCCAACCAATTTCCGAACACGATAGACACCTGATACAGAATCATCAAAATGGCAATCAGGATCATGGGACCAGTGTAACGGTTACACACATATTTGTCTGCCCGATCAGAAAGACTTTTCTTCTTTTCTGCGGGCATGCTAACCACTTCGCGATTTATTTTGGCGCAGGCTCCATGGCGGGTAAAAGCAATGTGCCGCTCAGTGGTTTTACCCATCTTTTCCTGAAAACGCTCACGGCAGGAAGCGGTCTTTTCCAATACGCGTTTAGGGTCGGAATAGATCCGTTTGAGCAGGCGTTCGGCTTCGCTGTCCCCTTCGAGTAGTTTGATAGCAAACCACCGAACCGGATAGTGCACACGGAGAACGGCATCCTCAGCCAAAAGGCTTTCCAGTTCGGATATATACGTTTCAAGCTCACCGTAATCGATTCTCAACATGCCCTTGACAGAGGCACCGTTCATTTTCTGCGCGGCAGCCTTCAAAGCCGCCATCCCCTTACCCTTCTTGGCCTGGGTTGGCACGACAGGAATACCCAAAACCTCCTGAAGACGATCAATATCAATGCTCTGCCCACGGCGTTCAACCACATCCATCATATTGAGATTCAGGATTGTGGGAACTTCCATCTCTATGAGCTGAAGCGTTAGATACAGATTGCGTTTGAGGTTTGAACCGTCTGCAACGTTCAAAACAACGCCGGGATTGTCTCCCAACAGAAAATCACGCGCAACACGCTCTTCCAAAGAATACGAGGTCAGACTGTATGTTCCCGGCAAGTCAACCAACGTGACAAGCGCCTCATCAAGAGAAAAGGAACCGGTCTTCTTTTCAACAGTGACACCCGGATAGTTGGCAACATGCTGACGAGCCCCGGTCAATAGATTGAAGACAGTGGATTTACCACAGTTCGGCTGCCCGGCAAGCGCGACCAAAATATTTTTCCGTGTCATTGCAACTCCACCACAATGTGCCGCGCTTCACTATGGCGAATGGAGACATGATATCCATCCAGATGGATTTCCACCGGATCAACCAACGGAGCGTTACGGACAACACCAATGTGAGCACCAGGATAAAACCCCAAGTCCATCAGGCGTTGCCCAAGCGCACCGTCCGCAGTCAAATCCGTCATAACGCACTCAGTTCCAGGCTTTAGCTCATCAAGTCGCATCCCTCCCCCTCTAAAAACTGTAAATGGACAATTTAAGCTACAATCACGTTTTCCGCAACGTCCCGCTCGACCACAATGCGTCCTTCGCCAATAGAAAGCATGATGGGACCACCGTTGTTGGTCAGCACATCGACTTCGGTACCGGGGATAATTCCCATGGATTCAAGGCGGATCCGAACTTTTTCGTCCGCGCTAATACCAAGCACGAATGTGGTCTCTCCCGCCTCAACGGAGGTGAGTGTTCGGTCCATTGGTTTCTCCTTTTTCCATTGTTTTGCAAAAACCGCATTGCAATTGATAATGAAATTCTGTATCAATGGTAATCTTTGGCAAACAACTGGTCAATGAGAAAAAAACGACTTTGCTGGAAAACGCCAAAGGATTCAGGTTTAAACCAGCAAGCGAGTGTGCACCGAATGAGTACGAGAGTCAATTTCTTTCAGCAGGATGTTCAATTATCTTTTAGAAGATTGCCATGCAGGAATCACTAAAAACTTTTCGGGAATACCTGTCTGCAAACAATCTGAAGCTGACACAGCAACGGATGCTCATTTTTAAAGTTTTTATGAATAGCGCAACCGAAGTATCCCCGGAACAACTTCTGATTCATGTTCAGGACATTGACACTGGTGTGAGCAGATCAACTATCTATCGAACCGTAAAACATTTATATCAGGCAGGGATTGCACGGAGTATTCACCACGCCGACGGCGTAACCTTTTACGAGCCCACAAGGGATCATCACAGCCAAATGGTCTGTGAACGATGTGGGAAAACGGAGCCCGTCACCAATCCTTACATGGACTGCCTTCAACAGGAAACAGCACGACAACAGGGATTTACTCTATTCAGGTATCAAACGACTCTGTACGGAATTTGCAACGAGTGCCAGGGTGTCCTGTGCACTGAAAAAGAGATTGCCGCCCACGCCTGAGGCGAGCAGTAAAAAAAGGAGGAGCAGTGACCTTTCGAACATCCATTTCGAGCAAAGGCAATCCCCGCGACCTTTTAAAACGGGGGTTGAAATCCATGTTCCACAACTATGAACCCGAACAGGCAAAACCGCCCAAAGCCATGCCGCCGGTGGACACCGAACGCGAGCAGCGGAAACCCTACACGGCATAGACTGGATTGATACTAACGCTCAAAAGAGCAGACGGCTAAAAAACCGTCAGTTGCACGATATGAATGGCTCAAGACCTACGCGTACTCAACAGGGTATGCGGGTCTGATTCTTTTGCAACAATGCAAAATGATACGCTGTGCACGGCGAGCTGGCTTGAGATAGTATTGTTTACCATGGCGCGTCGGCTTGCGATAGCGGCACATCTGCCTGCGTTCCCGGACCTGTTTTAATCCTCAACGTAGCGTTGCTACACCTGCGGTTAAAACAAGCCCGGCGTCTTGTAGCTACACCACTCTCGCAAGCCTCACATTGTCGGGGAAGTTGGGGATTCTAAAGGGGCCTTGCTCCTTTGCTTCAGCCGTTGGCGAGTCTTCGAGCCTTACGGATGAAGACAGCAGCGATAGCGGGTGCAGGGCAGCGCCCTGCTTGTTCGTTCTTTATCCGCCCGCATGGGCGGTTTAGTTCCACGGGACGTCGGCTTGCGATAGCGGCACATCTGACTGCGTTGCCGAACTTGTTTGAATCCTCAACGTAGCGTTGCTACGCCTGCGGTTAAAACAAGCCCGGCGTCTTGCAGCTGCACCACTCTCGCAAGCCTCACATTGTCGGGGAAGAGAAGAACGCATGGAATCTTGCGGTATCGGGGGAAAGAGGGGCGAACGGGATTTTACAGTGTCGGGGGAGCCGAAGATGCATGGAGCCTTGTAGGGATAGTCCGGACTGACTGCCCCCAGCTCCACAAAACGGGTCCAATGCGTTACCTGGTAGGCTTTATCAGGCGCAAGCCATGAACGGCTTCAAGACTTTGAGGGGGCTTGAACCTATTGACCATAGTGAGCGGTGCATATGCTCCAAGTTTATCTGAATATTTATTCAAGAGACTATATGCCCCCTGGTTGAGGAATCGTCAAATAGCTTCAAAGGGAATTGTACACCGACAGAGGTATAAAAAACCGGCGGTGGGCCGATTTTTTGGGGGCTTACCGGGAAAAATTATTACGAAATAAAGGAACGTCAATTCGCCCCCAACTGGCATTGGTTAAAACCATGCCGTTCGGGGGGAAAGCACCATGAATAACTATCTTGTTCTTTGCCCTTAGTAAATTGATAACCGGCTCAAAATCACGATCCGCAGAGACAAGCAGGGCAACGTCGTATGCATCTTCCCATGCGAATTTCACCATCTCGGTTGCTATACGAGTATCTACACCCTTTTCTCCAAAGCCACGCATGGTGTTCCCACAACTTGGGCAATCTGCACACTCCGTGTGGCATGTGGGACAGATCGGGCCAGTCTTCTTTTTTTGACGCTTAACAAACGAAACACTATACGACGGGAAGCTTGCAAGGGTATTGGTCGCCCAGCGATGGAGAGTCAACTCTGTTCTGGGATGGTACGAGCCATACACATGGACACCCTGATTGATCACTCCATGAGGTGGAGCAATGAGGTCTCTAACGGCCTCGACAAGAACCGATGGGAGTTGCGTCCAGTCTGTTTTGAAGGAGTTGTCGACCTCCTTCATGGACAATTCATAGTTCCAAAAATCGATAAAGGTCTTAATCCGAAGCGGAGCTGGAAGCTGGGTCATTTGTCCTCCCAAAAAGAAAGGAGCACCCATAGGCACTCCCCGGAAAAGAATGATCATCCCTTATTATTCCCGTCTACCGGGTAAGAAATGATGGACTGTAATAGACAGCATTTTTAAGTACTCTCCCATTCACTGTCAACAAAAATTACAAAAGTTTTAGGGGCTGTACCAGATAACTCCTCTGGGTTATCTGGTACAGCCCCTAAGAGAAACGCATGGCACTTTGCAGGGGCGGGGAGCAGAAATCTGTTGTGGACCTTGAACGAAAGTCACAATGCCCTTGCAAGCCTCACAGCGTCGGGAAAAGAAACCCATAAGCCTCACATTGTAGGGTGAGGGAAACCCGTAGAATCTTACGGAGCCGGAGAGTCGAAGCGGGCAACAAAAAAGATCCATTTTCCAGGCCAACAAAGACTTAGCCGAAAAGAAGCGGCCTGGGTTGCTGGGCAATCGTCAATTGGCAGGCGCAAAGATCAAGACCGGCACACGATTCGACCGGATCCGTTTCTTTTCAGCGACAAGGCCAACAGGGCTATCAGGAATCTGACTCTTCTTGAGCGCAATCCGCGCAAAAACCAAACAGATACATCTTGTGGCGCGTCAGATGGAAGCCATGCTCCCTGGCAACCACTTCCTGCCGCTCCTCAATGATGTCGTCACAAATTTCTATCTTCCGGTTGCACTGCACGCAAATAAGATGATCGTGGTGGGCATGTCCATACCCATGCTCATACAACGCGCCACCGTCGCCGGTATCGATTGTATCCGCAAGTCCTGATTCGACCAATAATTTTAACGTCCTGTAAACCGTGGCTTGCCCGATTTCAGGTGCCTTCCCCTTGACAAGGGTACAAAGTCGCTCGGCAGAAAAGTGTCCCTCGGTTTCGAGAAAAGTCTCCACAATGACTTTGCGCTGTGGCGTCATACTCAATCCGTTGTCCTGGAGATACTCCATGAATACTTGTTCGGCTGTTTTAGACATACCTGGAATGAAACTCATTTTCAAATATAATGCAAGTTAAAATCCGACCGCAGATAAAAATCGTGCGGAAGCAACGCCAGCGGCGATATGCTTTTGGGTGTCCTCAGTCAACTCAAGATTTTCAACCACGTCCACCGGAGCACTGTCGTGGGCACTGGTTAGCACCATCTCAAAATCGCGACGCAGGCGATGAAAGGCGGTACGGACATCGTCGTAATCATAGTCCGGGTCACGCCACGGGAGCGTCACAGAGCCGGAGGTCTCGCCGATCTTATGGGAGGGTGTCATGAGCGGGTACCAATCCATGTCGGCTCCTGCCCGTTCATCTTCTCCGGGATAACAGAAGGAACGCCACGCGTCCGGCGGCTTGGCAATAGCATCGTCAATGACCACTTGCGGAACGGCCAGATCAATCTCGAACGGCTCAAGTTTGATGGTGTACTTCAATACCGGCCTGTGATTGCCGCGTTTTTTCTGGATGGTCCATTCAACCTTCATCCATATCTCCTTATTTACCGGACTGCCAGCACATCACCAAAAGGCGGGATTCTGCCGCCCTCACCTATCTGCGCCCACAGCACGGGATATTCCGGTTCATTTTCCGGAAAATATATACATTCCATATCCGTCAGATACACAAGACAGGCAGGGTCAACGCTCTGCTCCTGTATCCAGGAAAACACCGGACGGTAATCTGTCCCACCACCGCCCACCGGCTTCAATTCCAGCGGAAGATCCTGCCGCGCAAAAGAATCGGATCCGGTAACATTGCTGTCGCAATAAACGATATGAATCGTGGTATCAAAGGCTTCGAGAATTCCCGAAACCTCGGCGGCAAACTGATCCATTTCCGGCTCGGTAACACTACCGGAAGTGTCGATGGCCAAGACTACTTCCGGCAATTTTTGATGCGACAAGGACGGAAGGACTACGTCCAAATGCACAAATCGTTTGTTGGGTGGAGTCCAACTATAATCGTCACGTGCCCTGTCGCTGATAAAACGTTCCAGCAATTCACGCCAGTCCATTTTGGGGGAGAGTACCTCCTTTACCAGACGCTCCAGGCCTCCTGGCAACTCTCCCAACTCGCGTGCCTGCTGGGCCGCCTGCGCCAAGGCAAGCTCCCATTGTTCATCCGTGCCGGACTCGTCCGAAGAGCCGCCCTGATTGCCGTCTTCAGCATCCCGGACCTCACCGCTCCCTCCGGGATCACCGCTTTGCTCACTGCCAGCCTCACCGCCATCGTCACCATCGGACATTTCATCGACCTCGGCCTCACCGTCGGCATCACCAGCCGCATTGTTTCCGTTTTCGTCAACATCCTGTCCGTCCCCCGTATCACCAGCCAAACCATCCCATTCGACCTCACCTTCGGATTCTCCCTGTTTGTCAGAGAGGGCCGGCCGATCCTCCTGGGCTCGAAAGGTGGTCAATTCCGAATATATCTCATCGGCACTCAGTCCATGATACGCGGGATCATCCAGATATTTAGGCGGCAATTCAATGCCCGCATCAATCAGTATCCAGTTTATGGAATGATCACAGGCCACGTTCCAGAGCTTTTCATTGCGCCCGTTTCTGCGTTTGTGATGCTGACATGCCGGGTGCATGACCGTATGTGCCATCAGCCCCTGCACCTGTGAATCGCTCAGGCCGTTCACATAGACCGGGTTGTAGGCAAGAGTCCGTCCGTCGGTCCATGCCGTCGCACACTGCTTGTCCACTTTAGGCTCCATGCGCAGGCATAAGGAACCGAAAAAGGGGTGCTCCAACAGCAGGCTGGTTCGAGCCTTGAGTATCTTTTTGTGAGCAGCTGTCATAACTTTTTGCCCGCATATCTGTGGAAGGCCAACATCGACATTTCCTTCACTTGTCGCGTGGTCAAACGCCTGTAATTATTTCCCCGAACGTATGCAAAAACATGCCAACACTACAGCAAAACATCCGAATTGGCTGTCGCCCAACGGGAAAAGGCTGGCGATTCCACCAGGGCACGGTGTTTTTTCACTGAATCACGGACCAGCAATACACCAAATTCGGCGGGCAACCGGGTCGCGTACGCAATGATGCTGTCTGCGGTCTCCGCCCCGGCTCTTTTTGCCAGAGCTTCGCACAAAGCATACAAGGTGGCGGGCTCTTCGGGGATATCGGCGGTGTCTGGATGGTTGATGACGACATCCGGGTCGGGCAACTGCCTGAACATTCGAGAAAACCCGGCGAACTCTGTTGCCGCCCCCGGCCCAACGGTTCCCTTCAACAGACTCAATTCCACATCCGGGTCTGGCGTCGAGGCAACTATTTTGGCGGCAAATTCCCATGATCGAGGAGAAGGAAAAGCCTTCTCGTTTCTCTTTGGATCAAAATTATGTAACAAATTAGGACGAAACCGAATAAAAGCCATGATTTCTTCCGACAGTCCGGCCTCTTCCCCCCATTCCAGCCATGCATCCGGGTCAACGGTGAAATCAAGATGCACAAAGCGGTTTGCAAGGGCAGACGGCATGCGATGAGTTACAGCACGATCTGTTTCCCGGTTGCCTGCTGCCACAACGGTCCACCCGTCAGGCAGGATATATTCCCCCACCTTACGGTCCAAAACCAACTGATAACATGCCGCTTGCACCAACGGCGGTGCAGCATTCAACTCATCAAGGAAAAGCACCCCTTCACCGTCTGACGGCAGGAATGAGGGTGGACACCAGTGCGCAGTACCGTCCCTGCTGACGGACGGAAGCCCGCGCAAGTCAACGGGGTCGAGCAACACCGCCCGAATATCGGTCAACTCACGTCCCAATTCTTCGGCAACCTGCGCAACCACCTGACTTTTCCCCACACCGGGCGCTCCCCATATGAATACGGGTTGCTTCAACTCAATCAAGGTCCGGAGAGACGCTTTGATCTGCTTGGGATTCATCGCCAAATCGCTCCTATCTATCACCCGTGGAAATCGTCAACAAATTTTCAACGAAGATTTCACTCACACGTCGCAAGCTAAAAAACGGGAGTGCTTCCCGCCCCGACATTTTCTGCGGCCAGGCTATCAGCAACAGGCTATCGCAATCAGGGCGTCAACTTCAATTGAGGCCGTCCCTAATCGGAAAACGCAATCAGGTTGAACTGGACGTTGGAAACGTCCTCCATAAATTCCTCACCGCACTCCATGGCAGACTCATTTTCTTCGTGATAACGCCAATTGATAACAATCGTCATCCCCTCTTCGGCCTGCTCATCAAGCATTTCAAAAAAGTCCATGAACGTCTTGGAAGAAGAACTGTTGAAGTAGATAATTTCCATGTCTATCTCGACACGATCTCCCTTTTTTTCACGGAAAAAATTCTCCAGCCACTCGAACATGGGGCCGTAAAAAGCCCAACAATTTTCGGGATAGGATTCACCCTTAATTTCAAAGTGCATTGACTCCGGGTCAAATTCAATACGCGGAGAGGACGCTGTTGCAGGAACGCTGTATTTATTCATTTCACTGCTCCTATTAAGCCACAACTTTCATGGAAAAAAATGAGGTTTCCTCATCGACCTCAACAACGTCGAATTCGAGAGGACGCGTTGCCTTTCGAGCCATTTCTATAAGTCCAAGACCAGCACCCTTGGCTGTCCGTTTGCCGAGCTTGCGTTGCTCCTTATAGTATGCTTTAAGCTCGTCCTTGTTCATTTTGCGCAAAGTTTCAATACGCTCACGCAATTTAGGTGTGTCTGTAGCCCGAATCTTGTTGCCGCAGGCAACAAAAAAATGGCCATCTTTTTCACGACCGACAACCACCTGTCCATGGGCAACCTCACCGCCACAAGCCCCAGAGGGGACATCTCTTTCCACCGAATAGCGCACTACGTTTTGCATCTGCTCCACCAAAATGGAAAAAACCCGGTGGACCGCCCCCGTACCAGCATCTTCCACACACATTTTACTGCGGATCAATTCAGTGAGGCCTTCAACAACGCCTTGGGAAACAGGGCCATTAAAGTAAAGAATCACACCTTCTTCCTGCATTTCATTGTAAAATCTAAATAATCGAATACCCATTTATTTCTCCTTACTCAATTCAAAACCCAGAACCGTCACATCGTCACGCCGAGTTTCTTCTCCCTGATACGATTTCAGACGACGCTCCAATTCTGAACCTTGCTGTCCCAACGGAGTGTTATAGGACTCTTCCATAAATCGCATAAATCGGCCTTTGCCAAAAGGAAACCTTTGGGTATCGCCGACCTGATCCACCAGGCCATCTGTTGTCATATAGATGCGACGCCCTTTACGAAGCTCGATCTCCACATCGGTAAAAACAAAATCACGCGGGGACCGGACATACCCCAAACCGCACCGATCCCCCTTAATAAAACGAGCTCCATCTTCGTCTATAATATACAGGGGGTTATTGGCACCAGCAAAGACCATCCGGCCAGTGTCGGGATTCACATGGCACAGTACGCAGTCCATGCCATCGTCGGACATGGCCCCCTTCTGATTTTGGCCGAGGGCGTCCTTGATGGAGCGATTCATTTTTCCGAGAACTTCTGCCGGACTGTCGGAGCAATCCACCACAACCTTCTCCAGCAAGGAATGGACTATCAACGTCATAAATGCGCCCGGTACGCCATGTCCGGTACAATCAATAACCCCGACAAAAAAACCATTCCCCCATTCCTTAAACCAATAGGCGTCACCACCCACGGTATCACGTTGCCGCCAGAGGAGAAAGTGTTCGGGCAGATACGCATAGAGGTCGTCACGATTCGGCAGAAAGGACTTTTGAATAAGGCTTGCATAATTCAGGCTTTCCCCGATCTGATGTTGCGCCACGGCAAGCTCACTCATGGCTTTTTGCAGACGTTGCGCACGGGTAGCGATGGCGTGCCCCATCCACTGTATGTTTCGCTTCAAGATCATAAAAGCAGGCTCGTCCACCTCGCTTGTTGTCGGCAAGCCAATCTGCGAGTAGTCGCCCTCCTTGATGAGGGTAACTATTTTGTTCATATCCTTGATATTACGAGTAGCGACAAAATAACTCATCCACTTTGCCAGTGGCACCAGTAGCACGATGGAGACCGTCAGGCCGATCACGATAAAATTGGTGGCAACCGACATGCCCCGTGATTGTAAAACAATCAACGCTATCAGAGGGAAAATAACGATGGACACAAAAAGGACGAGCACCATCTTCCTCTCGACGCTCCAATCAAAAATGGCATCCAATATTCCTTTTAAAAAAACCATTGTTTAATCCTTGGTTGACTTCGTCTCATGCACAATCACCAACGTCTCCGGCTTTAGACACGCTCCCATCAGAGCGTTGATACAGCTCCACCCTGTCACGCCCGTTTTTCTTCGCTGCATAGAGTGCTATATCTGAAAGCTTGAGCAACCTGTCCAAATCGTCTCCCTTGCCTTTCGTGCTCACGAGACCGATGCTGACAGTCATTTTAAGGGCGGGAACCTGCTCTAACACAGCTTCACGCATATTTTGAATAATCTGTTCTCCCACTCTGAAACCATCATCATGAGCCGTATCGGGCAATAAAACCACAAACTCCTCACCGCCGAAACGACCAACAACATCAACCTCACGCACAGACTCCAACAAAACGTTGCTCATTTTAATGAGTGCAAGGTCGCCGACATCGTGACCGTAGGTGTCATTAATTCTTTTGAAATAATCAGCGTCTATAATCAAAAATGAAAGGTCGCTGTTCAGACGAATGCTACGAGCAATCTCCCGTTCGGCCAACTCCATAAAATAGCCACGGTTCCACAATCCCGTAAGGCTGTCGGTTCGAGCCAGACGGCACATTTCCTCAATCATTTTCTTATATTCAGTAACGTCGGCAAAAACACCGACCACCCCCGTCATTTCGGACCGACTGCCATCCTCAAACATGGGACTCGCCGAAATCTCTGCCCAAATCTTTATTCCGTTGGGGCCACAAGCGCGCACTTCCATGCGACACACTTCATCCTTCTTGATCAATTCTAAATACTTGTCGTATTCTTCTTGAGCGCAAAAAAGTTGTTGAAGGTTAGTGATGGTCTTGAGAAAATTTGCTGGATCAACAAATCCGAACATTGTTGCCATGGCAGGGTTGACCTCGACAATATTACCACTGAGGTCGCACCGGTAGATCCCTTCGGCCACATTTTCAAATATGCCCCGATACCTCTCTTCACTGATCGTAAGGCTTCGATTTAATTCATTAAGTGATTGCTGCATGCGGTCTCCCATGGTCACAAGGCGACGGCTTTGCCGCAACAGCTTATCATACCTTTTGGCTAACTTCACAAAAGCAGGATGCGTTTCCTCCCCCGCAGCCTTCTGCTCATCAAGGGCTGCACGAGCTTCATCCAACACTCTATTTTCCCTGCAAAACATCTCCTGCTTCATGCCAGCCTTGCCTTATTGCGGTATTTTTTTAATGACATGGGTCAAAGTCACGTACAATGCACTCCTTTCCCCTCAGAGCCTCCAGTAAAAAGGCTCCTACCCGGATTCGACACCGTGATGCTATAAACATCTGTTGCTTGAAAGATATACACTCTGGAGTCCAAAGAGCCCCCTTCCGTCGCAATACCAACGGATAAAGCACTCCCAACATCCAGCCAACCGAGCAATTGATTCAATGGCTACCTGACAACGACCTCGGCGAAAATAGCCATTTTCTTCTTTCCCCACTTCACCAACTTCGATTCTGAAATATACCTGTTCCATGTAATTGAAAACCGTTTTCATCAATATTGCCGTGATGAAACTCTGTCAACAACATTTTTAGGATAAAGGAAAATACCAAACCGATTGCCACGACAAACCACGGAGAACGTCAACCACTTTTACCCTCAAAAAATCAATGGGATAGAAAAACATCCAGCGATAAAAAACACACCTCCCAAGCGTTGACATTGAAAATCATTTTCAATAACTAACTAAACCTACAGAGGTTGCCACATGACCTGTCGGCAATCGGGTAGCAATAAGGTTGAACCCGTGTTGTCAAAGGACATTTTCCTGA
>PDWI01003995.1_pt1 | contig 20236 bp, 26 predicted proteins | sample 1430891 | NCBI WGS metagenome assembly PDWI01 (sample SAMN01162508, study PRJNA174530) | Oral metagenome, whole genome shotgun sequencing project. | biome: Marine environment; feature: Marine mammal; material: Swab sample of the gingival sulcus; isolation source: swab sample of gingival sulcus... | reverse complement strand
CCTTGTATATAAGACGGCTCCTCGGGTCGTTAACTCAGTTGGTAGAGTATCTGACTTTTAATCAGAGAGTCGCGCGTTCGAGCCGCGCACGACCCACCAAAGAAAAATTGTCCCCATCGTCTAGTCAGGTCCAGGACATCGGCCTTTCACGCCGACAACACCGGTTCAAATCCGGTTGGGGACGCCATATATAAGGCACTTAGCTGTTTTGGTTAAGTGCCTTTTGTCTTAAAATTCCCCTAAAGACTTAAATAAGACGTTAACGCCTTTTTTCGACAAAGAGTGGATATAACGCTGTGTTGTAGTTAAATTCCGATGTCTAAGGTGTTTTTGTATATCAACAAGAGGCACATTTTCAGCAGCCAGGATCGAAGCACAAAGATGACGGATACCATGAAAGCCAAATTCTTTCACTCCGGCCGTGCGGCAAAGATTAGGCAGCCAGAAACGACGTTGCGTATATGGCTGCCAGTATGATGAATCTGCGCTGCCATTCATATTCACAAAAACATATTCCTGACAACCTGTTATTTTTTGATGTTCCTGAAGGGGAATCAAAAGACGGGAATCAACAGAAAGCCAATCATAAAACCACTGGCCAGATCTGTTTTTACGAGAGGCAAGACGAATGCTTTTATCGTTAAAGCTGACATCAGACCATTTTAGCCGGAAAAGTTCCTCTCTACGGGCACCAGTAAACAGATAAGCAAGAAGCATTACTTTGTCCTGGGGAACAGTAACAACATCAAGAACAGCCAAAAAATCGGCAACAGAAGGAACAACACGCTCCTTTCTTGTTTCAGAAAAATGGTCTATTTTATCAAAAGGATTTTTCGAGGGGAAATCAAGAAATTTTGTTGCCCAAACCCAGCCGGCACGAAGATTTTTCCGATCCTTATTTGCTGAATTTCCCGAACGAGCGGCAGTTTGATCCTGCAAGTGGCGAAGGATTAAATGAGAATCAAGGTCAACAGCCGGACTATAGGGATCTATATCTTGATGATTCAAAAGCAACTTAAAAGCGAGTCTTTTTTCATGGTATGTTTTTAAAGAATGCTTTTTCTTGCTAAAATCAAGATATAAAGTAGCCCATTCAAGCAAGGAGGTTGTGACGATCTTCAATAAATTCACCACTTACAGAAAATGCCAGGGAAGACTTATTTTTAATTTTCTGATTTATCGACTGGACAAGAAGTTTTTCAAAAAAAATGATTTTACCCTTATCACAAAGACGAATACCGCCCAGCTTTTCATAATTTCGACAAACAGTTTTTTCTGATATATCAAGGTAGTTAGCAACCTCACAAACAGAAAGGACCTTGCCAAATTGCTTAACAAGTAGAGATTCCATAATCATTCTCAAGATCAAAGCGTTCAAGATCATACTCATAAGAGTGAAGCAAACCAGAATCATGGTCTTTTCTGTCTTTTCCGACAAGTTGAGAATCAGAAAACGTCCATAAATCAAGATATTTTTGCATCATCTTGCGTTGAAGTTCTGTTTCACCTGTTTTTGGATTACGCATTCTATGTAATGCCATAATATCTTTATATAATTTCTTAGAGACAATACTAAAAACCTCTTCTGGATCAGCTGTTTTACAGCCATTTATAACAGCAATAGAGGCAGAACAACCCAGAGCCATTTTTGATAGTTGAGATTCACATTTATTAGCGTGAACACGCTTTCTTTGTATGTTTGTAGCTGGACGAATCCAGCGGACTTGCTGTAATTTCTGCCAAAAAGGGTGTATTATTGCCCTGTCCTGGTGTCTGTTTTTTCTATCAAAAGCATCAGAACAAAACCTGGCCCAATCATGAGTGCAATAATGCCATACATCCGAAAGTTTCCTGAAAAGCTGTTGTAATGTTTTAATCCGAAATTCCCTTAAAACACGTTTACGTAACTGAAATTCAGTACGAGTAACAGCAACAGAGTCAAAAGAATCTTGCCCCCAGACTGCTGCAAAAAGTTTATTTTTGGCACCGTTGCGACTGATTTCAAGCACTTTATCATAAATACGCAACATAAAGTCACCTTTACCAAGCTCAATACCGGAATCCTGAATAGTTGCTGTTTCTGTAGAAGGCACAAGAGGGATACCAACCTGTTGTAGCGTCATGCCAGAAAATTTTTCCCGCTTGAAGTAGGTGTTAAAATCGTTTGCCCTGGTTATCCACTTATTAAATTTATAGAGTTCCAAGTCATCGATATTTTGTTGCAGATCAACGCAAATATGAGCTTCCGAGACAGAATTTTTATGAATTTTACCCTTGACCTTGCGGATCAGGCGGACGACATGAGTTACTACTTCATTATAGCCCGGTGACCAACAGGAAGCAGAGCCAACGTCAACCCAGACATTAGGCGTTTGTAGCCAGTCTTTTCTTGTAGAAATGAAGATATTGACGTCCGCGCGGGAAAGATGGAAGTTATAACCACCCTTGCGGCCGTTGGTATGAACCAGATAGACAAAATTATCCCCCAGACCAAATGTCATAGCAACGGGCTCTCGAAGTTCCTGGGCGTTTTGTTTTGCCTGTGCAAGGATGTCAAAAAACTCCAAATCTTCAAATTCTACGTATAACCCAAACTTGAGACGATCCAGACCCTTGGCGAGTTCATACCCCCTTGTTAATCCGTCCTGGGGGAAAGGACACGATTTTGAACGATCTTGCTGTTTTGCTTGATTTTGCATAATTATCACCTCTAAAAAGATAGTTAGACTTCGTAAAATTCGAATAACAAACGCTCATAGAGCATCAAGAAAAAAAACGGGTGAAAATAAAAATCCCGATAAAGTCTGAATAAGAAAAAATCCAATAGTGCAACGGTGTTTTTTTTTCTTGACCCTCTATTCTCTTTTTGTTGGGCCTATAGGTGTCAACGGGAAAGGGCGTCAAACTGCCCTTTCCGCGAAGGACGTTAAAGTTATTTACAATCAGGTAATACAAACGTTTTATTTCCTGTCTGCTGAAAAAGGGCTTTAACTGCCTAAAATTTTTACTCTTAGTGATACGACTAAATGACGGCTATCGCTATGATCTGACTTATAGGAAAAAAGATGGCCGAGGCCGGGAATATCTCCAAGAAAAGGAATTTTAGTTTCCGCATCGGAATCCGAGTCGGAACGCAAGCCACCAAGGAAAATTGTTTCTCCATCAGAAACACGAATAGTGGAATTTATTTCATTCTTATTAAAAATAACGTCAACAGTATCAGAAGAATTTTCTGTTTCAGGAGCAAGAGAAGAAATTTCCTGCTTAACAGTCAGGTAAACAGAATCACTGGATGGATCGACCAGGGGAAAGACAGAGAAAGAAATACCAAGGTCTTTTCTTTTTACAGAAGTGGCTGTTCCTTTATCATCACCGCTTTTTTCATCAATTTTAGAGATATAGGGGACATTTTGCCCGACATGAATTTTAGCCTTGCGGCCATTTAACACGATAAGGACAGGGGAAGAGATTATTCTGCCATGAGAATGATCATTTTCAGCAGCAAAGGTTAGGCCAAAATTCCTGAAAAAATCAACCAAGATACCAGTATTGGCAGTAGTCAAGGAAGAGATAAGACCATCATTGACAGCGTATTTATTATGTGAATCTACATAGCGAAGTCTTGCACCAATATCAAGATATTCGCGATCTGTAAGATACGCTATAACAGCTTCAATTTTTACCTGTATACCAGTTCCATCAATTTTATGTATCAGAGCAGATGCCTGGTTAACATCAGATTCATTACCAGACAATAAAATTCGATTATCACCAATACGACGAAGTTCAACACCTGGACAAGTAGCAGAAACAACACTTACTATGTTTTTTGTATCAGTTGCCTGGACAAATTCAACCTGATCAATCCAACCAGTTTGAGGTTTATCTATAGATAAAAGGACAGCTGAAGCAACATTTCTTTGATACTCGGAACCCTTTATAATAATGCTTCTATTCCAGTAATCAGGATAAAAACTATTATCATCAATAACTTTCACATCAGTTAATGCTTTTATACCTGCTTTAACGCTAATATTTTTTAAACGTATAGATTCAATGTCTGTTTGTTTGGGAATATCTATTTTTTGCAAAAGAGACGTGAAATCTAAAACAGTTTTTTCTGCACCAGCAATCAAAACGATATTGGAATCTTCAAGTGGATTTATCGCAAGGGAATCTCCATATAAAATTTTTGCTGAATCTTCCAAAGAATCAGGGATAATATTTTTTAAATGATAATAGCTTACGGTCTTATCTGATCCAGAAACATAAGAGGCTTTATTTTTAATAATAAACAAGTCTTTTCTTCCAGGGATTTTCTGAATAGTAAAACCAGCACCGGAAACAGCTTTTGAGAAAGAAGAAATCAGACTGGACTTATAAATGTTTTTTTCAACCCAGGATAATTTTATTGATTGTGGATGAGAAACAACAAAAGATTTTCCTGTATATTCTGAGACAAGAACTATTATTTCAGATATGGGCGCTTCGATAAACTCAACACTTAAATAATTATCAGGATCTTTTAACGTATCAAGAGAATGTTTTGCAGCAAAAGAAGGAAAAGAAAATAAAATAAAGAAGAAGGAAATCAAAAATATTTTTCTCATTGCTGCGCCTTAGAAGGAATATTTATATTTGAAAATCTCTTTATTCCATCTTGCTGCAAGGAATAAGAAATATTTTTAGTATATACTTGCAAAGAATGGTCAGAAGAAAGTTCTTTTTTTATATCAGAAATAGGATCAGAAGAAGCAATTTTTTCAACACCAAACAAATCACCAGAAGATAAAGAGGATTTACCAAAAATCATATAAAAAGTAATGCCAAGGACAATAGGAATAGCAAAAAACACCGGATGTTTTAAGACATTTACATGCTTTCGTATCTCCTGTTCTTCAATATCATCTGCAACATATGATTTATAACAACGAAAAATAATTGGATCGTATGTTTTGACTTTTTTTGCAAGTGGTGAACCATGCGTATCATCTCCAGCATAAGAATATTGGATATATTTCTTTTGAACAGCACCACCAAAAAAATTCACTTTCCTAAATAAATATGTCCATTCAAATAATGAACGAACAGCAGAATCAATACGTTCTGGGTTTTGGGTAATCAAGATAACATCAAAACCATGATGACGGTGAGTTGAGGCCCAGAAACCAAACAATTTATTCTTGTTCGTTTGCCATTCACGACTACTAAAAACTTTCTGAATTTCATCAAGAACAACCATACACCTTGGCTGAATATGATTCCAGAAATCTTCTAATTGATCAGGTTCAAATATTTTTAGCTGACGTTCAATAGCCAGGTCAGAAAGATTACAGACATTCTTTATCATTTCCCGGCAGACAGGATTTTCAAGACCTTCAACGTTAGTATAAACCACCCGACCTTTCATTAAATTGTCGAGTATCGTTCTAACACTCTCATAAGTTTTGCCACTGCCGGGCGTACCAACATAACCGATAATCATTATATTAAATCCTCGAAAAGGCAGCGGGTATAAGATTAAGTAAAAGACGAATAATAAGGGCAATAGATATATAAGAAAAAGCCTGAGGTAAATTAACCTGGTTAATAAGCCATATTAACTGAGGAGGCAAAGAAGAATAAGACGCAGCCATATTAAACATAACAACAGAAAAATCAATAGCACTGACAAAAGAATAAATAACAGTTAAAAGACCATCATAAATAACATAAGCAGTATATTCCAGCAGATTTACAATATTCAGAACAATCCATAAAAAACCATCATATAAAGAAGAAAAAAAACTGAAAACAAAATCTTTTAACCACTCCATTTATTACCTCTTCAGCGTAATTATCCTTATGGCTATAATCATTCCCATAATCTGAAAAATTGCACGTAAAACAAGAAGACCCTTTGACAAGGAATCAAAATCTACTTTATGACGACCGCCAAAAGTTTCTCCTGTATCTATATAAAAAACAGATGTCCCTCCAACGGGAATAGAGGAAGAAAGAGAATTAGGTAAAGAAAATATAGCTGTTCCTTTCATATCTTTTAAAAAGTCAATCATTCTTGCACTCCAATCATGATCAGGAATTTCCAGGTCTCCCGGTTTATTTGGTTCTTGATAATTGCCTCCAGGGAGATCATCGTCGGGTTCATCGCCGGGTTCATCGCCGGAATCATCGCCGGGTTCATCGCCGGGTTCATCACCGGGTTCATCGCCGGAACCACTACCAGAACCACTGCCAGAACTATCACCGGAGCCATTACCGGAGCCACTGCCAGAACCACTGCCAGAGCCACTACCGGAGCCACTACCGGAGCCACTGCCAGAGCCACTGCCAGAACTATCACCAGAACTATCACCGGAACCATCACCTGAACCCGTATTATCTCCATTATTTCCATCACCGCCACCTGGAGGATCATTACAAGCACATGGGGAATAGTCATAATTTATAACATTTCCTTCATCGTCAATATCAACTTCACATTTAAAATTTTTAATATTATCACTTCCGCATTTAGCTATACAATTAGCAACAGCTTTATCGCAGATATCTGGTGGAATATCATCTGATGGATCAATACATTCCTCACCATTAAAAGTACCTTTTAAAATATGAATAGTTGCTCCATCATCATCCTGAAAAGATTGAGAATCCCCAGATGTTAAATTGGCGTTACATCCATCAATACAGACATTTGGTCTAAATTGATTATGAGATAAAAAGTCAAAAGTTTTTCCCTGCTTATCAGAACAGGGATTTATACACTCCCCTTGACATTGATCCTTATTTGTCCATTGCCATTTTTCTCCTTCTTTTCCTCCGCATTTATTCATCAATTCAACAGCTTTATCAAAACAATCATCACAAGGAGGAACATCTGATAAATCAAAATCAAGGGAAACAGGAGTAAAACCAGAATAACCATTTATAGATGGAATTCCAAATTGAGCAGATTTCCAAGAGTTATTTTGCCAAAAAAAATAACCATAAAGTCTCTGCGGTACATTATGCGTTACTGTATCTTTTTGTATATACTCACAATCTATAAATTTAGGGGAATCAACAGGAATTACAACGTTACACTGATTGTAACCTAGGATATCGCCAGTATATCCAAAATCTTTTACATAATAAAAAATACATTGTGGATCGTCGGAACAGGCAACAGATGGAAAAATAAAAAGAATTATTATTAAAAACAGGACAATATTTTTTGTTTTTTTAAACTTCATAAAATGACCTAAAAATAAAAAATGTTTTTTATAAATCCAACAAAAAAGCAAAAGACAAAAAATATTGCCAAGACCAGAACCAAACGTATTTTAAAAAATGAAGGTGTAGGAATAGCCATTACTAAACCTCATTGGAAACACGTTTAAGAATGCCGGAAATAAGAAAACCAGCAGCTATTAAAGAAGATATTGAAACAAAGGGAAGTGCTATAGCAAAAAAATCCGCAAAAAGCGTTGAAGCGGAAAACCCGGCAGGAAGTGTAATCATTATAACCACCTTGAATTAGCTGTTATAACAAAAGATATGGCAGTTAAACCACCAATAAAAAAAGAAATTATATCGGAAAGATGGGTTATAAATTGTGAATAGTCCATAATTTCTTTTCCTCCTCACCACAAAATAGAATGAAAAAAAAGAAGATTATATATAACGTCAACGAATAAGGGAGTAAAAAGGATAAGTCATTTATTTATTCGCTATACGTGAAATTCCAATATTTAATGAAAATAAATAGCTGACAACTAAACCGGAAATCCAGCCAATCATTACCAAACCAAGACCCGCACCAAAACTTTGAATATTAAATTCCATAAAAATTAATCTCGATGATAATTTAAAGATTTTCTTACATATCTACTACCTAAAGCCATTTTTTGACGATATATAGCAGAATTTTTTGAATAGGATTGTGCTTCATTAAAATAACCGTCTGCCCTTTCTAGATATGAAGTTTCAAGCCTGGAATTATAGGATCGAAGAAGAATCTCCTTTATAAAATCAATACCAATAATAATAAAAAGCAAAGACATAATACAAGACATAACGGTGAAAACATCAAAAGATATGCCTTTAAGAAAGGGAAAACACTGTTTGAATAACTGATCTATTGTAGGCATTTTAAATAGCCTCTAGCAAGGCTTTTTACCTTGCTAGAGAAACAAAAATTAAGCACGGAAGAAGGTACGCTTGATATAGCCGTAACCAACAAACAAAACATTAATACCGATAAAAGCAACAAGGATAGCAGAAACATTTGTTGAAATTGATGATACATCAACAGCATTAAATAATGCGTCCATAAAAAACCTCCATAAGAAAAAATTAACGGAAAACTTTATAAAGGATTCCAAGACCAACGACTATAAGAATACAGGAAACAATACCTGCAACAGTCGTTAACAAATCAGTACGAATACCTGTAAAATACGAAGCTTTGATAAGAGGTGTCCATTCCATAAAAAAACCTCAAAAGAAACAGAATCGACCAGGTGAGCAGCCTACCGCCAACGCGGGATGGCTGCTCACCTGGTCAGGTTATTTAGCTATAATTTCCAAACAGAAACATTATCAAACCAGCCCCCACTTTTTCCCTTACGCTTGGAAAATTGTAGAGAACAGTTAATATCATTAACAATCTCACCTTCATTGGCAAAACGGCTATCAGAATAAACAGGAACTTCTGTCGGCCTTGAATACTCATCAATAGCAGGAATAACGATTCTATTAACGTAGAAAAGTCGATCTTGCCCTTGTATTTGCTCAATAGCAACAAGTTTCCCGGAAACAGAAATAGCAAGATCACTTGATTTTGTCTTTTTAATTTCAGCCATTTTTCTTACTCCTTTCACTTAGCGTTTTTTGTTCGTTAAAATTATTTTTTTATTATTTGATACAAAACGGATTTCCCGCAAACGAAAACCCGAAAGAGACGAATGGTCAAAAGGGAAAAATGATAAAATTTCCCGGCATATTTTTTTTTGAAATTCAATATCTGATACCTTTTTTCTTTTCATAAAAACGTTAATTGCTGTCGTTGATTTATTATTTCTTTTTTCTGTTTCTCTTTGCGAACCTGATTCGATAATTTACAAGATAAGTCCTCTATTCGTTTTACATTTCTTTTTAAATAATCATGTAACGTATCGTTTATTTCTCCATCTATACAATCAAGACGATGATTTTCATAAGAGATATAACCACTTAAAGAACGCTGAATATCAGACCATTCATTTTGACTTAACTCTATAGTAATTGATGGATTAGAATTCATTTTTCCAAATAAATTCGATCGTTTTCTTTAACAAAATCAAAGGAATCAAGTTTTTTGTAAAAGTCCCTGCGTATCTGATAGAGAGAAATAAAAGCGTAAAGAATCACGCAAAAAGCAAGAAAGCAGACGAATCTAATTGAAAAATTATTGATAAAATTTTTCAGAGATTGGTCTGATTTCTGTTTCGACAAGATTTTTGTGTTCGTTGTGAATTCTGTCATTTTGATGTATGCTAAGCGGTTAAAAATTCGACAAAAAAAGGCGGCTTAACAAAAAATCATGTATGGATATACATATCATAACTTTTTGTCATAGTCAATACAAAAAACATGACTTTTTGCAAAAAATGAACTTTCTTCAAATTTGGGACAGAGTAAAAAAAAGGACTTCTTTACAGAATTTGACAGAACTTGGAAATTTTCTTGGAATAACACAGCCAGCAATATCTAAAAGAAAAAAAGAGGATAATTTTCCTATAAAGTGGGCTTTTGCTATAGCTCAACACTATGGGTTGTCAACAGACTGGATAATGACCGGGAAAAATCCCAAAGAAAAAAGGTTACCAGAAGAAGAACAACCATTAATCAAGGAAATTGAGGATTGGACAAATGAAATTATTGCAGCAGATCGGAAAAGGAAAGACTGGTTCGAGATAGAATTTTGCAAGGCTTTCCCTGAATTTTCAGAATGGAAAAAGAAAAAAGAAGAGTGGGAAAATTCTAATGTTTACAAAATTGCATAGGTAAAAAAGATGGATAGCATTTTTCAAGCTGCAAATCAAGGAATTGCAAAAATAGCAATAATGATTGCTATCGTTGGAATAACAATCTTATTACTTGAAATTTTTATAAAAACGATAAAAAAGAAGAAAAACAAAATGATCCTGTTACCCATTATAGTTACAATAGGGACACTCTTATTACTCTTTAATTATATAGTAGAATCTTTCAAGGGCATAGGAACAAAAACAATCTCCATAAGATATAATGACAGCAAGGAAAGAATATGCCCTACCACCCCTAAAATAATACTCCATACATGCAATAATAAAAGAAAAGCTACAATAAAAAACATAAAAAAAAGAATTATTGCCAGTCAAATTGTAGAAAAAATATATTGCTGGGAAGACAAGGACGGAAGAAGGCACTACTCAAATATAGGTTACCCTGGTGATGGGTATTTCAAAATCTGTAAGATGAAAAAGTAGCAAAAATCAAACAAATCCTATAGAAAGACTTTTATTCAATACCTTCGCATACTTTTGAAGAGTAGAAAAACGCAGATCACCTGCATGATTTTCCCAGCGAGAGACAACAGAAGGCGTTGTTTCAAGACGTCTGGCAATTTCTGCTTGAGTCAGGCCAGCCTCTTTTCTTGCATGTTTCAAGAGTTCACCAAGTTCAAAATCCTTATATTCTTGATCATAATTTTTCCAGAACTCAGGATTACCAGGAATAACCTGTTCTTTAAGGAAAACGTCAAAATCCATGATCTTCCTCCCACTCTCTTTTTCTTTTTTCAGCAATAGCGATCTCTTTTCCAGGTATTTTTTGCGTTTTTTTAGTAAAGGCATGATTCAAAATAATAAGCGTTCCAGAATCAGCCAAAAAGCCTAAAAATCGAAATATATCACTGCCCAGGCCAACGCGAATCTCCCAGAGATCATTAGTACCACGCAATTTTTTTAGATATTCTGATGAGATACGAGGCTGTTTTCTAATCAGATCAAAGACAAAAGCAACTTTTTTCTTTTGTTTGTCTGAAAGAGATAAAAAATATTCAGAAACATAACATTTACCATTCCGGCATGTATAAAATTCTATCTTTTTCATTGCTCTTTGTTAGCATAAATGATAATAAAAATCAAGACTTAACAAAAAAAAGAGCTAGAGCCTTTCACGCCGACAACACCGGTTCAAATCCGGTTGGGGACGCCATATATAAGGCACTTAGCTAATTCGGCTAAGTGCCTTTTTTTATTAGACTCTTTATAATTCCTTTGTTTGAGGGAGAGGTTCTATGGCACTACTAGAGCGAAGCAAATTTCTTGGTACCACAGAGTTCCCCATAGAAAATCAGATCTTTCTTTTTTGCGGTGAACCTTTTCTTGTTCGTCAGGCGGTGCAGCATCTGCTTGATGCTATGGAGGCAAGGGATGCACTAATCGTCAATGCCATTGATGGCAGCAGCGAAGACTTTGCCGCAACCCTCGCTCGCCTCAACAGCTATAGTCTGTTGCCCGGCAGGCAGGTTTACCGTGTGAACGATAGTCGCCTGTTCCATTCAAAGGTGGTAGCCGCCGAGTTGTGGAAAAAGGCAGAACTGGCCCATAAAGGAGGAAAGGAAAAGGCCGCAATAAAAAATCTTCATGCCCTGGTTGAGGCTGTTGGTATTAAGATTACTTCTCCGTCATCGCTTGATGAAATCCCGCAGGATGAGTGGCAAAAGCAGTTTGCCTTTGCCAAACCATCTTCTGTGCAATGGGCGGACGTCCTTCTCTTCCAGACCAGGGATAAAATAAAAAAAGGCAGTAGCTCCCAGATTGACATCTGGCTTAAGGTCTTTAATAAAGGATTTCCTTCGGCCAATGCCCTTGTTCTTACTGCTGAAACAGTTGATAAACGGCATCGTCTCTATAAATGGATCAGGAAAAATGCTCTTGTTGTTGATTGTTCTGTAGCCTCTGGCAGCAGCAGTGCAGCGCAGCAGTCGCAACAGGGGGTGTTGCAGGAACTTCTGCATAGCACCTTAAAAGATTTTGGCAAAAAAATTGACCCTCGTTGTGCGGGACTCTTTCTTGAGCGGGTAGGATTTAATCCGGCTGCTGTGGTAGTAGAAGCGGAAAAGCTGGCTTTCTATACCGAAGATCGCCCGGCAATTACTACTACAGATCTGGAAAATATGGTGGGTAGAAGCAGGGAAGATGCGCTTTATGAGCTTACCGATGCCATTGGTAAGCGAGATATCTCTCTTGCCATCGCCATCGTTAATCGCTTGCTTAATCAGGGGATACACGGGCTTGCCATTCTTTCTGCTTTACGCAACTATACAAGAAAACATCTTGTCTTTCGGGCAATGCAGCTCTCTTCCTCTCCACGTTGGCGACATGGTATGCAGGCTCGGGAATTCCAACAAAAATATCTGCCGAAGTTAAAAGAAAATGAGGAGTGGCAGCCGTATCTTTCCGGGCATCCTTATGCCCTTTTTGTCGGGTTTAGCAAGGCTGCGGAGTTTGATTGCGAAACATTGAAACAGCGGCTCAAACGTATTCTTGAGGCAGAATACAGACTTAAGGGTTCACCTCTGTCGCAAAAAATTGTCCTTGAAGAACTGATTTTCTCTCTTGTAAAAGGTTTGCCCTCTTCCCTTGTTGCGCTGTGTCAAACACCTTGACAGAAAAGAAAAAGACCGGGTATAACAGGAGAAAGTTGTTGTCAATTTGTCCCTTTTACTGATTTTTGACGATGTCACAGAATTTCTCCGATAATGATGGAGCAACCCTCCTTGATGAAGAGGTGAAAATAGAGGAGCCAAAGCTCTATAAAATCCTGCTTCATAATGATGATTATACCTCAATGGAGTTTGTGGTCTTCATCCTTACATCTGTTTTTCATAAGTCGGTTAATGACGCAACGACGACAATGCTTACTGTGCATAACGATGGTGTTGGGGTTGCCGGGATATACACCAAAGAGATTGGTGAGATGAAAATAGAGCTGGTTCATACTCTGGCAGAGGAAAACGAGTTTCCTCTGCGTTGCACCATGGAGACTGCATAACGAACACGATGGTAGGACATTATGCTCAATAAAAAACTTGAAGAATCTCTTATTCGGTCGATCCGGGAAGCGAAAAGTCGAAACCACGAATATGTAACGGTGGAGCATATGCTCTATGGCCTTATTCATGATGAGCTTGCGCTGCATATCATCAACGAATGTGGAGGGTCTATAAAGGAGCTGAAGGGGTTACTTGAGAAGTTTTTTATTGAACAAATCCCTCAACTTCCTGGCATTAGCCGGGGAGAGCCGATTCAGACACTGGCGTTTAAGCGTGTGTTGCAGCGGGCTGTTTCTCATGTGCAGAGTTGTGGCAAGATGGAGGTGGATTGCGGTGATGTGCTGGTCTCTCTTTTGGAGGAGCGTGAATCCCATGCGGTCTATTTTCTTGCATCAATTGGCATAGAAAAGATGCCGGTTATACATTTTATTTCCCATGAACTGCCAGAAGGTTTGCAGAAAGCACCGCTCCCCTCTCCTCCAGAAAAAAAACAGAAAGCTGGTGGAAAAAAGGAAATGAACAGCGATAAGGCATTGGCAGAATTTACTGTTGATCTGTCTGTTGCAGCAAAAGAAGGCAGGCTCGACCCTCTTATTGGCCGCACCAAAGAGCTGGAGCGTATAATGCAGGTGCTTTGTCGCCGGAAGAAAAATAACCCCCTGTTGGTTGGTGAACCTGGGGTGGGTAAAACCGCCATTGCCGAAGGGTTGGCACAAAAGATTTATGATGCCGGAACTTTACAGGGAGAAGGTATCACGCTGCCCGCTCTACTGGCAGATGTCAGTATTCATATGCTTGATATGGGGGCTCTTGTTGCCGGAACAAAATACCGTGGAGATTTTGAAAAACGGTTGAAGGCGGTGATTGCAGGTATTGAGAAAAAGCAGAATGCGATCCTTTTTATTGATGAAATCCATACTATTGTTGGCGCCGGGGCAACCAGCGGCGGGGCAATGGATGCCTCTAACCTGCTTAAACCGGCATTACAGGCAGGAACCTTACGTTGCATTGGTTCCACTACCTATGAAGAGTATAAAAATCAGATAGAAAAAGATCGCGCTCTCTCCCGCCGCCTGCAAAAAATTGATATTGATGAACCGACGGTAAAAGAGACAGAAGAGATATTAAAGGGTTTGCAGCAACGCTATGAAAAGCATCATAATATTCGCTATGCAGATAGTGCTGTTGCCGCTGCTGCCGAACTTGCCAAACGCTATATCAATGAACGTTTTCTGCCGGATAAGGCCATTGATGTTATTGATGAAGTGGGCTCCCTATTCTGCTTGCAGGGGTGTAAGGGAGCTGTGGTAACGGTTAGGGATATTGAAGACGTGGTATCCCGCATTGCCCATATTCCGGCAAAAACCAGCTCCAACAGTGAAAAACAGAATCTGAAACAGCTTGAAAAGCGGATCAAAAAGGTGGTTTTTGGACAGGATCCTGCGATTGAAACGGTTGTTGCCGCTGTAAAAAGGGCACGGGCGGGGCTTGGCAATCCGCAGTCACCTGCTGGCTGTTTTCTCTTTGCCGGACCCACCGGGGTTGGAAAAACCGAGGTGGCCCGCCAGCTTGCCGTCAGCCTTAACGTTCATTTCGAACGCTTCGATATGAGTGAATATATGGAGAAACATGCTGTTTCCCGTCTTGTTGGTGCGCCTCCGGGCTATGTGGGTTTTGAAGAGGGCGGACAGTTGACAGAAGCCATTCGCAAGCATCCCTATAGCGTATTACTGCTTGATGAGATAGAGAAGGCGCACCCGGATATCTTTTCCATTCTTTTGCAGGTGATGGATCACTCCACCCTCACTGATAATTCCGGGAGAAAAGCCGATTTTCGCAATGTGATTATGATTATGACCTCCAATGCTGGTGCCAGGGAACTCTCTGCCAGTGCCATTGGTTTTGTCTCCAGTAATAAGGGCAAGGAGAAAGTGGAGATCAAGCGTCTTTTTGCCCCGGAATTTCGCAATCGGCTTGATGCTATCATCACCTTTGATAAACTGGGGCAAAAGAGTATTGAAAAGGTGGTGGATAAACTGGCAAAAGAGCTGGAAGCCCAGCTTGCCGAGAAGAAAATTACCATTAAACTTACCCCTGCTGCCCGCAGGTCAATTGCCAGACGGGGCTATGATGATGCCTTTGGTGCGCGACCGCTGCGGCGGCTTATCGCAAAAGAGATCAGCGATCCGTTGACCGAGGAGATTCTTTTTGGCAAATTGCAAAAAGGTGGTGCGGTGAAAATAGGTGAGAGCGGAGGGAAACTACATTTCACCTTTACGTCTGTTTCACCCGAAATACCAAGGAAACAACAGAAAAAAAGGGAGAAAAGGAGATGAGTGACTGTATTTTCTGCAAGATTATTGCTGGAGAGATTCCTTCTGATACGCTTTATGAGGATGAGGATATTATTGTTTTTAATGATATTAACCCTCAGGCTCCGGTGCATTTTCTTGTTGTACCCAAAAAACATATTGCGATGCCCAAAGATGTAACAGAGGTAGACGATAAGGTTATGGGTAAACTTTTTCGTGTTGCTGCTCAGGTTGCAGAGGCAAAAAATGTGGCCGACAATTACCGGGTTATTCTCAATAACGGCGCTCAGGCCGGTCAAATGGTGTTTCATATTCATATGCATATTCTGGGCGGGAAAGATGTCCCCTGGCCTATCTGAGGAATAATCGGTCTTCTGCCCATCTTCTTCGTTGCAGTTGAAAATTTGTCCTCGGCATATTGATATATGCCTGCGGGAAATTATCTTCTGCGCCTCGAATATGAACAGAATCCTCAATTATTTCTGTCCTTACGTATATAAAGGCTCTCGATTTTCATTATGAGACGATTTTTTTTCTCCCTTGCTCAGGCGTTGCAGAATGTGATGCCCGAAGATTTTTCTTTATTTCTTTTTGCTGTCTTAACGCTGTTTTTAGCTGTTTTTTTTCTTGCTCTTCTTTTTTTCGTTCTTTTCTTGTTGCAGAGGAAAAAGAGCAATACCCGTAAGCAGGAGTTGATACAGCTTGCGCAAAAATATCAACAGCAACAGGTAGAGAATGCCCGTCTTGCAGCCACTCTGGAGAGTGAACAACAGTTATTTACCGAAAAAATCACTCTGCTCCAGGAGGCGAGGGATGAATTAAAATTACAGTTTAAAAATCTTGCCGGCGAAATATTTGATGATAAGAGCAGAAAATTCAACCAGCAAAACAGCGATAATCTGGGCGCTATCCTTACGCCTTTTCATAAGGAACTCGGAGCGTTGCGTAAGGAAATTGGTGAGATCTATAATAAGGACAGCCGGGAGCGCTTTGCCTTGAAAGAGCAGATTGGTCAGCTTGTTGATACCAGTCGTCATTTGGGTGAGGAGGCAAATACCCTTGCTCTTGCGTTAAAAGGCGATAATAAAATGCAGGGCAATTGGGGAGAGCTGGTGCTGGAACGGCTGCTTGAGGTATCGGGTTTGCGTAAGGGCATTGAATTTACCACTCAGGACGGCTATAGAAATGAAGATAATAAGTTGTTAAAGCCGGATGTTATTATTCATCTGCCGGATAAGCGTAATATTATTATTGATGCCAAAACCTCTCTTCTCTCCTGGAGCAACTATCTGAATAGCGATAAGGAAGAGGAGCAACAACAGGCAATAAAGGATTTACTCGCTTCTTTGCGTACACATTTTACCGGTTTGGGTGGCAAGGATTATCCAGCAGCAAAAGGGATGCAATCCCTTGACTTTGTGTTGATGTTTATTCCTATAGAGGCCGCTTTTGCCACCGCCTGCCGATATGATTCGGCGTTGCTGGAAGATGCATTAAGGCATAATGTTATTCTTGTTGGTCCCACCAGCCTGCTGCCAACCCTTCGTACTATTGAAAATATCTGGAAATTTCAGCAACAAGAGAAAAATGCAAAAGAGATTGCCCGGCGGGCAACCCTGCTTTATGATAAATTTTGCAGCTTTGTTGAAGAGATGAAAAAACTGGGTAAACAGCTTGATAATACCCGTAATAGCTACGATTCAGCCCTCAATAAATTAAGTCAGGGACGAGGGAATTTGATTGCCCAGGCGGTGAAATTACAGGATCTTGGCGTACAACCCAAAAAGGAATTGCCGCAATCTATTATTGAAACGGCAGATCTTGCTGATGAAAAAAATCCGTCTTAACTCCCTTTTCTAAAAAGAGTTAAGACGGGGAAAGGAACAACCATAACAAAAGGTAATGCTCTATTCTTTTACCTGAAAACTCAGGGTAGTTTCTTCACCTCTTGTTTCACACTCGGGATTATTGGTTTCTGTCTCTATTTCGCTGTGGAGATACCACTGTCCTGGATGCAACGGACGAAATTCAAACTCTCCTTTTAAATCGCTCTTTGCATAAAATGGGGTGCTCATATCAAGATTGCTGGAGTATCCCGCATAGTTCCCAGTGATTTCAACTTGTTTTACTGGTTTTCCATCTCTGGTAATCTTAAATTTTACCAGTTTCCCCACTTTGATATCTCCTGCCTTGACCATTGGTGTAATTTCAAGATACCTATTCAATGGCTTTAAAGCGTAAGCCCCATCATCTTCACCAACAGAAACAATAGACTTTCCAAGCATTGAGTAGATGCCACAAAATTTTACTTCACCGTCAATATCTTTCCTTGTTTTGGCCATTTCCCATTTTCCGTCTGCTTTTTGACTCCAGGTAGTTGGTTTATAGTAGGCTTCAACAATATACGTTCCTTTTGGTAAGGATTTTTGTGTCTCATAGTGATAATTTTCGCCTTTTTGGGTAAGGGTCTTCTGATAATTGTCACCAGAAACTTTCACTTTTTCAAAAAGAATTTCCCGTTCTTTGGGAATACTTTTCGCTTCGGGATAACTATGCCCGTAGATCATTCTGCCTTGAGGACGCCATCATTCTCAGCCAGAACCCATAAGTGATGGGCAAAGGCAGATGTATTTAGCATTCCAGAAGCGATAACTGTTGCTGCTACAAGAGTTACGTTTTTTCTTGTCTTCATGGTATCCCCTTTCAATTTAATTGTTACATTCACTCTAATGGTTAATGTTCTTCCTTGGGACGAATTCTTTCGTTAGTTACCAAAAAGGAGAGTGTGGTGGTTCGCTTTTCCTGTAAGCTATCCTCCTGCTTTCCCTTTGGTACATCTGTTTTTGTATAGAAACGCACAAACCACCTGCCGCTATGTTGTAATGGAATGACAATTTTCCCATCATGTATTGTCGTATTGGGGTAAAATAAATCTTCTGCTTCCGAAGAAAAACCGCCATAGGTTGCGTCCCAGATACCTTCCTTTTTATAGGGTTTACCATTGAAATATACTTGCAGTTCCAGTGTATCACCCTCCTTTAATGATGAAAAGTTTTCGTTTATCGGAACGAGTTCCAGCGGCAAGCCAACAAATGCCGGGAATTTTTCTGAAGGTTTCTCACAGGTTACATATGTTTTTGTCCACTGGCTGCTACGCATGGAAGATTCAATCTCTACTGCATTGTCAATCCATGTATGTTTAGGTTTAAGCGAATGGCGTTTTCTTCCCTTTTTGTCGATATACATCGCAAAAAAGCCAGGGTTTGTTTCAGCGGTAAGCACATAGGTGCCGGGCATCTCATATTTTACTTCATAGGAGTGGAGTGTTCGCTCATTTTTGATTGCTATCTCTTTTATGTTCCCATCTGGCTGCATCACCTTAATGTTGTGTAGTTTCTTGCTGCGTACACCATCGTCAACAGGGAAATGGTGACCAAAGCAAAAGAAAAGAGGGGAGGATTTTCCTGTTGATACGACATATCTTCCCGATTGAATATATAAAGAATGAGCAGATGCAGAAAAGGCGGAAAAAGCATTGATTATCAGCAATACCGCACCAGCAATAAAAATCTGAATAAAAGAATGTTTAGCAATACGTTTATTCATTGTAGCTCCGTGTGGAATTTATATGGACAGCTTCCTAACTAACAAAAACACCTTTCCTGACTTTACATTACCCTTAAAGGTGTGGCAAGAAAAATATAAAGGATATAAGTGTTATGCTAATAAAAGGTTGTAGTGAAAAATGCAGGTATGTGTAATAGTATACAGTAGGGAAAATCTTTACCAAAAATCTGTATTCTCTTTTTTTGCAGATATATAAGGAAGAGAAAATTACAAAAGGAGCTGGCAAAAAGCTCCCTTTTGTAATTCATCTGCTGCCTTTTTTTGTTACCCCAGGGCCTTAAATGCTTTTTTGCTGGCACCGCAAACGGGGCATTTCCAGTCATCTGGAAGATCTTCAAATTTGGTGCCTTTTGGGGTCTTGCTTTTGCGATCTCCCTTGTCCGGGTTATAGATATATCCACAATTGGACACCTGGCATTGATACATATCTTTTGGGTCAGCCATTATTGATTCTCCTTGTTTTATAGGGAGCAGAAGATAATATCTCTTCCGCAGTAAAATAACAGTCTAAGAAACATAATCGTAAACTTTATGCAGTTTTGGCGAAGTGTCAATACTGTTGTTTTTAATATTCCTATCAAGGAATGGGAGAAAATTTCTCGCCTTTAGATAAAGGCTTTTGTCGGTTTCCAGTATTATGGATAACTATTCGCTGTTGTCTGGTAATTTTTTCATAATGAAAGTTGTGGAGAAATTAATCTGTCACAAATTCTGATCAACGAATTCTCAGCCTAAAAACTCCAGCGCAGACGCAGGGTTGCAAAATCCCGTCGATCAAATTGCCCGTAACTGCCGTCCTTGTCTCCGGTAAAAAAGAAGATGGAAGCGGCAAGCAGCCAGTTATCACCAAGTTTATATTCACTATATGGTTGAATAGTCCAGCCCTGACCGGAAAAGCCGATAATACCACTAACCCCCAACTTTAGATCATCTTGCAGGAAAAGATCGGATATCTCATAGGTTATACCATGCTTATAACGAGAATTTGCAACCATCTCACTATGCGGAATATATATGGCAAAATATTGCAGATTAACATAGCGATTTATACCAAAGGTACGGTCAAGACCGATAACGCCCTCCAGCATTTTCTCTTTTCTATAATCGGGAAGAAAACCATTTACGGCAGTATTTTTTTGCAGCGGATAATCCGGTTTCATCGCCAACTCCCCCCGTAGGGTAGAGCGCTCCAGCCCCTTGGCAAAATTAATGCCAAAGGCAGTGATACGAGGAT
>PDWI01003994.1_pt1 | contig 20237 bp, 11 predicted proteins | sample 1430891 | NCBI WGS metagenome assembly PDWI01 (sample SAMN01162508, study PRJNA174530) | Oral metagenome, whole genome shotgun sequencing project. | biome: Marine environment; feature: Marine mammal; material: Swab sample of the gingival sulcus; isolation source: swab sample of gingival sulcus... | reverse complement strand
ATTTTTGCTAAAAAATTCGGAGATTGGCGAGGTTACAAATGCCATTATGGAGGTGCAAAATGGCAATAGCTACTTTTCGCAGGAACTACTATACAATGTGATTAAGAATTTTAAAACTAATAAAGAAATTGAAACTGAAACAGCTAAGTTATCAAAACGTGAATTGCAGGTATTAGAGGAATTATGTAAAGGCTTATCAAATCAGGAAATTGCTGATACTCTGTTTATCAGTAAACGTACTGTTGATAAGCACCGTGCAAACCTTTTAAGTAAAACCGACTCAAAAAATACGGCAAACCTTATTATGTATGCTATAAAAAATAAGTTAGTTAGTGTTTAATTTATAGTTAAAGTCATAAACATTAAAACACTAACTAACAGATATATAAAAATTCACTAGTATCCAAAAGTTTCTATAATAAAATAATCTTTTATAATTTAGGATAATTATTACTTGTTAAAGTACAAGCTATTAGCCTTTTGCCCTTAGCCTTTAGCTACATTAAACCTTGCAAATTTAAAGTTTTTAAGTTTTATTAATTTTGTATACATAAATAGTATAATTGCCGAAAGTAAAATGCTAAAAGCTAAGGGCTAAAAGCTTTAAGTTGTATATTCAGAATAAAGTTGTTTTATATAAACTTTCGGATGCTAATGATAAAAATTATTAATCATCAATATTTATCGAATAAAGTATCGCCTCTACTTGTCGCATATAATTTCGCTTGTCATACTTAGGGGCGTAAACATAACCATCTGCTGTAACTATACGATTATGTTTTTTATCCACAAGACTAAGGCTAACAAAAGGACCTCCCATGTAATCGCCTTCCACCTTCCATAAGCCTCGCAACTCCGCAAAATAATTACCTTTAAATATGTAGGAATTCCATTTAGGTTTTATTTGTGTTTCAGTTGTCATGTACGAGCCTTCACGCGGACCAGAAACATATTTCTGCAATATATTATTCCGCTTATTTATTAAAGCATCTTTAGTTAACATGCTGGTATCATTATAATTATACCAATATATAAACACACCCTGACTTATTTGTGGAGTTTCTTGTGAAATCCAGATAAAGTTATTTGTGTCCATATCATAAGTATAACCTTTTGGTACGGTAATATTTATATTTGCTCTTTTCTGAATTTTATTGTTGATGCTTTGTTCTGTATATTTCTTATAATTCTGCATTAACCTATCGCGTTCAGCCTTTAGTAGCAGATTCATTATTTTATCTTCATTATTATTAAATAGCTCTATAAATTCAGCCTTCGTTTTTGCAGATATATTAATAATGGTTTGCGGAACAGCCCATTTATCATTTTCAACAGTAATTTTATTTTCAGTTACTTTTTTTGAGATATTAGTAATGACAATATTCCTATGGATACGGAATAACTCCGAAAAAGCCTTATGATTAATACATATAGGATTAAACATCGGCTCACTTTGTGGTAATACATCTACCTCTTTTAGTAACACGTTTCGTAATTGTTTGCCACAATCGGTATCCCATTGTGTTTTCTCCATAATAATTAAAACCTCACCAGCTTTACCCGAAACGCTTGGTAATAACGATTCTTTCATCTTACCATTTTTACAACTAAAAGTTAGTAACGAACCGATAAAAATTAAAATAAATATTCTTTTTGCATTCATGACAATTATATATAATTATGTTCTTATTGTATTGTTATTCTTACAAGTAATCAAACATATAGATTAATAATTTTGATTTTTCCATAAAAATTTCATTATTTTGACGAAAAAAAATAACAACTCAACAAAGTTATGAATAAAAAAACTAATATCTTAATAACCTTTATGGTTTTATTTTGTTGTACCCTATCGGTTAATGCACAACAAAACCCCCGAATAAAAAAGAAAACATTTTTTAGCACTAAATCGGAGATGAAAACCGAAGCCAAAACATTCCGCTTGGCTCAAAGATTTTATCGCAAAGAAAAAATCAGACCTACATCTTTACGCTTCTATCGTAAATTATACAAATACAACCCTACCTCGCCAGAACTAAATTACAAGATAGGCGTTTGTTATTTATTATCTTCAGACAAAACTTCTGCATTAGAGTATCTGCTAAAAAGTAAGCCCGAAGTGGCAAAGGATTATTATTATTTATTAGGAAAAGCATATCAGTACAACAAACAATTTGATGATGCTAAAGATAGTTACCAGAAATATTACGAAACGCTAAAGAAATGGCAACAACGCGAACAAGAAAGTGAAATACAACAGCTTTTTGCTGAGTGTGATTTTGGTAAGAAGATGGTAAAAGACTCAGTAGATGTGTTTATTGTTAATTTAGGACCCCTTATTAATAGCTATTACGATGAGTATTCAGCATGTAACGTTCCTTTAGACGACAAAATATATTTTACTACACGTCGTCCTGATGTTGAACCTAAGAAACTGGTTTCACGCTTTAAATATAAGGAAAGAATATACGCATCGGAAAACTGCATAGAAAAACCAACAGAATGGGTTGGCGAGTTAAGAAAATTAAACAAACGTACTAATGTAGCCATTGCTGGTACCGACACAAAAAATAAACGAATATTTTACTACGAAGGTAAAAAGAATAACGGACGTTTACTAATTGCTAAATACAACGAAAAAAAGAAAAGATGGCAAAAAGGAGGTTCTGTAAAAGGACGCATAAACCACATTGCTTATCGCGAAACATCAATAACCTTTGACGATAATAATACAGCGTATTTCGTATCAACACGTCGTGGAGGCGAAGGTGGTAAGGATATTTGGATGGCTCGTCATAAAAAGAAAAACAGATGGGGTAAACCTGTTAATTTAGGCGATGTAATAAACACTCCTTTTGACGAGGAAGGTGTTTATATTACTCCTGATGGCGGAACACTATATTTTTCATCAAAAGGACACCGCGGAATGGGAGGTTTTGATGTTTATAAATCGATAAGGCAACCTGATGGTAAATGGTCTGTTCCTGAAAATTTAGGTTATCCTATCAATAGCCCTGCCGATGAAATGTTTTACTACCCCACAGCTGATACTATGGTAGCATTATATTCAACCGTTCGCGACGGTGGGTATGGAGGATTAGATATTTACAAAATTAAAAAAGACCCTCGCAAACCATTCTCATTAGTAGGGGAAATAACCGATAGCGAAACAGGTCAAATATTATCGGCAAACATTAATGTTATCGATAACAAAACAAGCAAAGCTCTTGAAACTGCTAAACTTGACACAAGTAAGCAAATGTATATGATAAATTTTGAGGATATTGGCGATTACTCTGTGCAAATAGACAAAAAAGGATATACAAGTGCTTCCTTTGATGTGGAATGTCCTAACGAGAAACATGCAACTGTAGTAAAAGATGTTCAATTAACATTACTAAAACACCCTTTCACTTTAGCAGGAACAATAAATGATATAAGTTCGTATGAGCCATTATCGGCACGTATAAGTTTTAAAGATAAACAAACAGGAACTATATATGGCGAACGCTTTACCGATGCTAATGGTAAATACTCAATAACTTTTGAAGACAAATACGATATGGCGATAGAAATTAGTAGTAAGGACTACTATTCTATTGATACATCATTTAATGCAAAAACTAATAAAAACGAATCTGCTATAAGCAATTACATGCTTAAGCCAAGCAAGAAAATGTATACGCTAACAGGTGTTATTAGTAATTTAGAAGACAATACACCTGTATATGCATCATTAAGTTTTTATTTGCCTAGTTCAAACAAGGTTTATAAAATATTCCTTTCAGATAGTACAACAGGAAAATATAGTGCAAGGCTTGATTCCCCTGGTCCTTTCTTAATAGAAATAGAAGCCCCAAATTACTTCTTCCTAAACGACACTTATAGGTTTGCAAACAAAGAACAATTTGGCGTTAAAAACTTTAAATTAAAGCAAATGTCGAAAGGAGCTACAATAGTAGTTGAAAATATATTATTTAATACTGGAAAATCAACACTAAAAGCACAATCATTTGCTGGGTTAGATAAATTAGCTGACCTATTAAGGAAAAACCCAAAAGTTCGTATCGAAGTATCAGGGCATACCGACAATGTAGGTTCAGCATCATTAAACAAACGCTTATCAAAAGCAAGAGCTTTATCAGTACGTAATTATCTTATATCTCGTGGAATTGACCCTGAGCGTATGGAATACGAAGGATACGGATTTGATAAGCCAATAGCACCAAACACAACACCTGAAGGACGTGAACAAAACCGTCGTGTAGAAATTAAAGTATTAGATTAACAATAGACTATAAAACAGACCTTGTTTGAGAGGGTTATGTAGATACCAAACACCTTACATAAACTCTCAAACAAAGTCAAAAATTTTAAACATATGAAACATAAAATTAACATTATCATAGCTATAGCAACCTTGCTATTTGTAACAAGTTGCGTAAAAGATACGGTTACTGTTGATGAAGACATTTTATTGAAACTAGATAAGCCTGTTTCAATAGCAGGACCTGTTATTAAAGGTAAGTTTTTAGCATCAGAAATGATTACCCGATTAGATAAAAAACTGCAAGGTTATGTAGTAATAAATGACGATGGTTTAGTTACTATCCATTACAGCGATTCTTTATTAGCCGAATGGAATGATGTTGTAAAAGTTGCAGATATAAACTTTAATAAAAACATTAAATTAACAGGCACTAAAAAAAGCACAATAAAAGAAATAGAAGAAGATTTAGTATTCAATCAGAAACCAACACAACGGTTTGATAAAATGGATGTTGACTCAGGAACTTTAAATCTGAAACTTGATTTCCCAAACATTAAAGGAACTGTAGATATTACCTTCCCTAACTTAACAAAAGATAACAAGCCATTAAAAAGAACGTATGCTTTACCAAGTACCAAAAATGTTAATGAGAATATTGAATTAAATGGATATCACATTAAATTTAAACACAATGCAAGTAAGGATAAAAGCATGTTAACAATGCAAATGAAAGTAACTATTATTGATAATGGAACAGTAACAAAGCCTCTTATTAATACATCTGTTAATGTTAACAATATAGTTCCTAAAGTATTATTTGGGTATTTTGGTAACGAGGATATTATAAATAAAGAAAGCTCATTTGTATTTAACTTCTTTGAAGATTTTGAAGCTGTAAATATTATTGACTTTAAGGAAATGTCAGTAACTGCACAATTTGATAATTATTTTGGAGTGCCATTTAACGGACATATTGAAAACCCTGTGATAATAAATAGAAAAACAAATGATAAATTAAATATAATTTATCAGGAAACAGGTAATGCAAAAAATACAGTATTTGTTGAACCAGCAACATACACAGACAACGTAGAACCTAAACATGGAATGGTAATTGCCGATAATACCAATTCAAATATAACAGACGGGTTAAACTTTTTCCCTGATAAATTAACCTATAAAATGATTTGTAACATAAATCCGAATAATGACCCTAATACTACCAATTTTATAACAAGTGATAATAAAATACTAGGCAATATGTTAATCGATATTCCTTTATGGCTAAAAACAGACGAATATAAACGACAAGACACCATAAAAGATGTATCATTCTTTAAAGATTTTGAAGAAAAACAAATAAAATATATTGATTATGTAACATTAGGATTTGACTTTTTTAACTCATTCCCTATAGATATAGATGCCGAAATATATGCAGCAAATGCCGAAGGGGATATTATAGAACCTGTATTTGAGGGTTCTAAAAAGTTTGTAATTAGTGGTAAAACTAATGCAGAAGGTAAAGTAACTGAAGTAGGTAAATCAGAATTTATAGTAACTCTAAATCAAGACCAAGTTAGACGATTTAAAGAACAAAAAGCTGAACAGTTTATAATTAAAACAAAATCAATTACTGAGGACAACGGAGTAAAATTCGTAAAAATATATGAAAACACAGGTATAGAACTATTTTTATATATATCAGTAAAAAGCAAAGAACAAAACTAAAAAACAACAAGTAATATGCGAATAAAAATAACAACACTAACCATTACATTAACTATTTTGTGTTTTATGGGTAAGGCACAAAACGCAATGTCGCTATACTTTTTAGAAACAATACCACAAAGTAACTTTACTAATGTAGCACATGCCCCACGAGCAAATATTGTTATAGGAGTACCTGTTATTAATAGTATTTTTCTACGACACAATTCTAATTTAGCAATAAACCGCTTAGTACAATCACATGATGGCAATGCGATATCTGTGCTAAATAAACATTACGACTTTGATAAAATATACTCAAAAATAGGCAAAAGAGCTTATATAAAAGATAATATAGAAATATCGCCTATATTCTTTGGATTTAGAATGAACCATAGTGGATACTTAACAGTTTCTATTTCTGAAAAAATAAAAACAAATATTCGCTTTGACAAAGATGTATTTTCAATGGCAGACAAAACATTTCCTGATGGTAGTAAATATGATTTGCATCGAACTGGTATCGATTTTCAGGCATATCAAGAATTAGCTGTTGGATACTCTCGTAACTTATCACAAAAATTACGAATAGGTGGTAGAATTAAATTATTACAAGGACTTTCTGCTATTAAAACAGATATAACACGATTTGACCTAACAACAACAAAACGTTATTGGGATGTAGGTGTTGACGGAGCTGTTTATAGTTCAGGGCCTTTAGATATAACAACAAACCCTGACGGAAGTATTGACGAGGTATCGCTAAAAAAGGAAATAGAAGATGGCGATATAGTTACTCTTATCAAAGACAACGCTCTGAACTTTGCAAATAATGGTATTGCTGTTGATTTAGGAGCAACATATCAGATTAATGATGCTTTTTCAGTTGCGGCATCGGTTAATGATTTAGGTTTTATACGTTGGCGCAAAAATTTAAACTCGCTACACCTAAATGGCGATTACAGATTTGAAGGAGCTATAGTGAATAATGACAATATTGATACAGTAAAAGTAATATCTGAAACAATATTAGATTCTTTAAAGCAACATGCTAATTATCATACCGAAAACCAAGCATTTACAACAGGCTTAGGTACAAACATTAATATAGGTGGACAATATCATGTAAACCATGCTATAAGTGTTGGTTTATTATCACGTTCTACCATTGGAAAAGAGTTCTTTTATCAGGTATTTAATATATCAACTAACTTTAATTTTTATGGAGCTTTTACAGCAAGTTTAAATTATAATATTGCTATCACAGGCGAGAATACAGCAGGTTTGGCTCTTGGTTTAAGAGCAGGAATGGTACAGTTTTATACGGTACTTGACCATATCCCAACTTCATTGAACAAGTATAACATAGATGGTAGCGAAATCCCTGCACCTACAGATGGAAGACAATTGAATTTTATGCTAGGAGTAAATATATTATTTGGAACAGGTGGATTTAAAGACCAACCTAAGATTAATTCTTATTCGGCATTCTAAATTATCCTTATATGTATCAGAAAAATAAAACATTAATAATAGGTATTTCAGGTGGTTCAGGTTCAGGAAAAACAACCGCAGTAAAACGTATTATTGAAAATTTAAAGGATAACGACATTGCTTTAATATCGCAGGATTCGTATTATAAAGATTTAAGCCATTTAGAGCTTAGTGAACGCAAAAAAATAAATTTTGACCATCCTGATGCTGTCGAGTTTGATTTATTGATAGAGAACATTAAAAAGTTAAAGCAAGGACAAGATATTGAAGAGCCTATTTATAGTTATTTAACTTGTTCTCGTAGTAAAGAAACAAACACTATAAAAGCTCATAAAATAATAATAGTAGAAGGTATATTAATTTTTAGTAATAAGGTATTACGTGATTTATTCGATATAAAAATATTTGTTTCAGCTGATGCCGATGACAGATTGGCAAGAATTATTAACCGCGATACTATGGAGCGAGGAAGGGACATAAATGAGGTTCTGAAACGCTATTATGAAACAGTAAAACCTATGCACTTACAATTTATTGAAACTGCTAAACGTTATGCTGATATTATAATTCCACAAGGAGCTCATAACAGTGTTGCTATTAATGTAATAACATCAGTTATACAGCAAAGTTTAAATAGCCAAAATGCAAAGGATTAAAAATGAAAATATATTATTTTTAGACATTGAAACTGCCAGTTCGGAATACAGATACGAGAATCTGTCGGAAAGGATGCAGGAGCTATGGCAGAAAAAGACCTTATGGTTATCGGAAAAAGAAAACAAAACCCCTCAAGAACTTTACGAAAAAGCTGGTATTTGGGCTGAATTTGGCAAGATTGTATGTATATCGGTAGGTTACATACAAAATAATAATGATAAGCAAATACTACGCATAAAATCGTTTTATGGCACTAATGAGCATGATTTACTACAAAACTTTGCCGAATTATTAAATCATCATTTTTATAAGGAACAGCATTACTTATGTGCCCATAATGGCAAAGAGTTTGACTTCCCTTATATAGCACGCCGAATGCTTATTAATGGTATACAATTACCTATTTTGTTGCAAATGTCTGGCAAGAAACCTTGGGAGATAAAACATATTGACACCCTTGAGTTATGGAAGTTTGGTGATTATAAACATTATACTTCATTAGATTTATTAACATCGCTATTTGATATTCCATCGCCTAAAGATGATATTGACGGAAGTATGGTAAATAAGATTTTTTGGGAAGATAACAACACCGAAAAAATTGCAACATATTGCGAAAAAGATGTTATTGCCTTAACACGCTTATACTTAAAGCTACAAGGAGAATTTAATATTGATGATTTAGAGATTGAAAGCACTCTCCCCTCAGTAAGTAATTAATTCAAGGTAACCTATAAAAATGCAAACTTCTGCCTTGTTTCAAAAATTTTAAATTACAAATATAATTTTTAATTTTTTTAAGGTATTTGTGAGACCGCTTCGCTAAGTTCTCATTTACAACAGCAAACTGTGGTTTAAAATTTCTTTACGCCTTGAACCACGAAGTGCTCAGCGTAGCTAATTTTGCTATTTTTAGAGATTACCTCAACATTACTTTATATGCTCCGTGAAAATTATTGTTTGTAATTTTAATAGTATAAACCCCTTTTGACAATTTAGTTAAATTTATTTCCTGATTTTGAGAGTTTTGTTTGGTTGTATGAACTAACTGACCAACATTATTATATACATTTAACACGCAATTAGTTAAGTTATTCATGTTTACATATACTATTCCGTTTGTTGGGTTCGGATAGATATTTATAGCATCATTAGGCTTTGTGTTTATACTTACCGTTTTATATATAAACTCTTTGGTTGCCATTTGCGAGTCTCCACCAGTATAGTTTGCTACTATTCCCACTTTGTACGTTTTATTTGCGTCCAAGCTATCAATAACAAACTCATTAGCTTGTACTTGTTTAGCAATAGGTGTTTCAAAATCATTAAGATAAATAGAATATCCATTTATATGATTACTTTCATCTTGCTCGGTTGTTAGTAATAAATCGTCAACGCAGAATATAAAAACATCGTTAGATATGCACTGTATAGCTATATAAACCTCTTGATTAGCATATTTAGCTAAATTGTAATTAAATTGTTTCCATTGTGTAGGTGCTATTTCTTTATCAGAGATATACGTGAATGATTCTATTTTTTTATCTGTTGTAGATATTGCAACTTTAAATTTTTCTAAACCGTAATTATCATTAACACTTTTGGCAAAGAAGGAAAAATTAGTATTTGCCCCTAAGGTTAATTTTGGTGTTATCAGCCAATCGTTACTTTGCCCTTTTGATGATGATATTGAACAAACTAACTTTTCTCCTGAATGTGCTTTTAAATTCTTCCAAACAGGTATTGTTTTTCTATAATTCATTATCCTAAACGCACTTGGTTCTTCTTCGTTAGGATATTCATAATTATCTGACGAGGCTGAGGGTAGTTTGTCCTTATCAATTAAAGTATAGCCTCCAAATAATGTTGCCCAGTCATTATATTCTTCAAAATTATCTTTAAAGATGACCATAGTATCTTGTAGTAAATAAGAACCAAAACTATTATACCATTCTACTCGTGCCGTACTATCTTCATTTACAGTAATATTAGTTATTTCGGGCATAACATAATAATAATTTAATTTTATGTTAATTGTGGTATCTTTTGTAATTGTTATGTTGCCACATTTGGTAAAATAATCCTTCTTTACAATTTTATAATTATAATCTCCCTCATAGTCCGATAAGGTTATTAAACCTTTGCTATTAGTTGTTTTATGGAGCTTATCACCCCAATATATATTTGCCAACTCTAAAGCCTTATTGTTTTCGTCTGTTACTTGTATATCTATTTTAAATTTGGGTTTAGGTTCTATATAAACATTTTTATTTGTTATCAGATTCACAATATCGGTGCTATCCTGATAATTATAATATCCATATTTTTGAACCTGATATTTAAAATTTTTCTGTTGCCTTTTAATCTTAAATTGTGCAGTTCCGTTTCCATCGGTTTTTAGCACTTCGTTTTGTGCCAATATTGTGGCATCTGCTATTGGCATATTGTTTTGTTTATCGTACAGATTTACATTTAAAATAAACGGTGTTTGATACATTAACATAATATCAGGTCGCACCTTTGAACTGCTGTCATAATTAGGTGGTGTTTGCATGTCGTTAGTACCATAAGCCACAGTATTTTTTGTGGTGTTTGAGCAGAATAAAACCGTGCGGTCTTTTGTATAATCGGAATTATGACCCCATAATATTTCAATAACAATATTTTTTGTGCCAGAATAAATAAATGGTTTCTGAAATACAAAACCTTCCCAACCTGTATTACCTGATAATGTATGCTTTTCTTTATAAAATACTTGCTTGGCATCTGCCATATCAATAAAATTCGATAAAGAATCCTGCTCAACCTCTTTTATTCGTATTTGTAAATTCAGTAATGTCCGAAATACTTTAAGGTTTGTAGCTTTCGCAACATTAAATCGTAATTCAGATATTAGAGCTTTCATATTTATTAGCTCATTCTGCTGATATAAAATTTGCGTTTTGCTATTCTTAAAATAAACATCAAACGGATATCTTTGTTGCTTAACTTTAGGTTTACTGCTAACTGTTACCGAATGTTTACCTATAAATGTTTCGTATGTTTTTTTGCTGAAATAATTATCGGAATTATTTTTATCGTTAGCTATTACATTTACAGATATCGGAATATTTGTTGGTGCATCGGCATTAGCAGTAACATTAAAAATAAACTTACCCGTTGCCTTAGCCTGTAATTCTATATCGGTTGCCTCAGGATTATTTATTGTTAAATAATTATTGGGAATAGACAGCGAAGCTAATCCTTTTGCTACAACAGAAGCATGTCCGTTATTTGATATGCTTACTTCCAAATTTACCGATTCTCCCGGTTTTAATATATCATCGCTACCATTTGTAGTTATTATATTATCATGTAATGTTAGTATTGGAGCGTTAAGTATTATATTCTGAGTAAATTGTTGTTCAAATATCTTTCCGTTATATTCATGCTTTATGCTAATATCAAATAATGCCTTATGCTGGTCAGGAACAGAGTCCGATACTTTAACCTTAAACTTATCGGCAATACTAAACTGCTGATTAACATCAATACTACCAATTAATATATTGTTATTATTAGTAATATTACTAATATACTTATCGGTTGTAGTTACTGAAACTCTTACATTATTTGCTTGTCGCAGACCTATGTTTTTTAGTTTTAAGATGATATTAAACTCATCAGAAACATTTACTTGCTCCAATGGTTTATTATTACTAAAATTCAACAGATTAATATAAGGAGAGTTAACTTTTACTACAGGTATCCTAGCTATATATGGTTTATACTGCGATTGTGTAACCACAATATCTGCCTCGCCTTCGCATATAAAAGGTGTAAATCTTACTTTAACCGAACCGCTACTTGGTACTATTGCTGTACCTCGCAAGGTATCATTCCTTGATATTGCTACATAAGAATTTGGTTCAGCTTTTACCTCAATAAAATCGGCATTTGAAGGGATTATCGGTTTATGCTGAACATTATTTGTTTTAGCCTGTGTAAGATAAACAAACAATGAAGGGTCGCCAAAACAATTGTATGCCTCCCAATAATAACGAGCAGACACATTGGTTTCATAGTTTTGATTATGAGCCTCTGTAACTGCCAAATTACCAACATAAATTAAAGCATCGGCACATAAATAATCGGAAACAAAAGGAGCATCATAAGCACCTAAGCTACTCTCAGCATAAGTTGGTTGTTGCCCTGAAACAAAGGAATGTGCCCCTACCGACCAGTAAAAATCCTCGTGCCAATATGATTCTGGAGCACTACCAATATAAGCAACAGCTCCTCCGTCTTTTTTTCGCATAAATGCCTCGGCTATACATTCTTCATACTTAAAGTCGCCCGACTCACAGCAATTAGCTAATACTAACGGATATTGATTTTTATTCTGTAAACTTTTAACCTTAGATATTGTAAACTGTGGATTTAACCATTTTTTTGGAGCACAGTGTGCCGTATAGTTAAATAACGACACCTTAAACTTATCTTGCTGATAACAATTATTATAAGAATCTAGATATTTATTTACTGTACTAAACCCGTGTTCTGCATTAAAATAATTAGTTGTTCCGTAATTTATAGTAGGCTGACCTACTTGGCTATTCCACGTGCCATCTGCACCAGCTATAAGCGTAACATTATTTAAAAAAGTATCATCTTCAAACTTATACTTTTCGTAATATAATGTTTTGTCTATCATATTTTTTAGTTGCTCGTTGTTACGTGCTGATAAACGCCCATAATAAATATCGGGCAGAATATCCTTTGCACCGTCCATACAAGCATAATATAGGTCGGTAACTTTGCCTGAGTCATCACCCCATTTTGATTCGGGAATTTGCTCGGTGTCGCCCACTAGTAATAAAAAAGTAGGTGCAGGGTCGTCTGCTGTGGCAGAATTATATTGTGTTTGTATCCAATCCTTTATATCTTTAGCCTTTTTGCCTATTTCATCAGTACTTGCTAATATTACGTTAAAGCCTTTTAAGGTTTTCCATTTTATAAATTCCTTTAATTCTTCTTTAAACTCAGGAGCAGTAACTATTAAATATTTTACTGGATATTTTGTATGGTCGAGGTGGTCAGGGTAAAAATCAGTTTTTGACTTATCCTTAAAAATAACTTTGTTAATAATCTGAAAATATGGCGATTGCAATACTTCTTTTTGTTGCCTAGTTAGTTGATAATTAGCATTCTTTAACTGAACATCAAACTTAATATTATTGTAAACCCTTATTGTGTTTGTAGCTGGGTTATACCGTATAGGGTTAATATTAATTTTAGCAAGATTAACATCACGCATAGTACCAATATACTCTACATTAGCAAGGGTACTTTTAGTAAATTTATTTTTTTCATATACTTTCTTGTTAAATTTAAAAGGAACAGTAGTAGGGTCGGTACTTTTAGGTACTGATGGCTGATAGGGTATAATTTTATTATGAATATTGAAATCGGATAGGTTATATTCTTTTACATCATAATCCACAATTTGTACTATTGGCTTTGCATTATGCGGTATCTCAATCAATTTTTTTATGCTTAGTAATTGCGGTGAGCCTATCTGCCCTGTGCGGTATCCTCCCTCTAATGCTAATTCGGTAAAAACTCCTTTATCCGATTTTACATCAAAGGTCTTAATATTATTATAACTAAACGAAAAATGTAATACATCGGCTTGTTTGCTATGAAGTTGCTTAAGTCCTCCGCCTTTATTTTCAACATCAATAACTCTTTGAGCAAAAATAAAATTGCCCAATAAACAAAGTATTGATATTAAATAAAATTTTTTCATATATCTATTAATATGATAATGTGTTAATATACAAAAAACTGTAAACTATTAGGTTTTAACTTCCGACTTCAGTCTTCTGACTTATAGTTAAGTGCCTAATTTATTGTCAATAATAATACCATTTTTAATATAAAACACTATTTATTTGATAAAAAGAATATTTTTTATTGTTAATTTTTAAGCCTTAAGCCTTAATTCGCATAAATAAATTAATACTTTTGTGGCGAACAAAATATAAAAAACATGGCAATAATACGAGTAACTAAAGAATTTAATTTTGAAATGGCACACGCCTTGTACAACTACGACGGTTTATGCAAACACATACACGGACACTCGTACAAATTATTTGTAACCATTGCAGGAACACCTGAAACCAATACCGATAGTCCTAAATTGGGCATGGTAATGGATTTTGGCGAGTTAAAGAAGATTATAAATAAAAATATTGTAGATATATACGACCATGCTTTAGTATTAAATCAAAAGTCGGAAGGAGCTGTAGCCGAACATCAAATGTTTGACAGAAAAATAATAGTAGATTACCAACCAACCTCCGAAAATCTGATAATTGAATATGCTAAGATAATAGAAAAACATCTGCCCAAACATATTAAATTGCACTCGCTAAAATTATACGAAACAGCCACCTCCTTTGTTGAATGGTTTGCCTCAGATAATTGTTAGTATTCAGTGTTATTTTTTTAGAATAAAAAATTTATTTATGTCTTGTAGAGACCTCAGAAATTTTGAAAATCTCTGAGGTCTTTTTAATACTCAAAACTCATTTTTTATTGCCTCTTGTATCTTGAAACTTGAATCTGTTATTATTTCTTGCCAATAAACTTATACCCTAAAGAGGTAATAGTTTCGGCAATTACTTTTTCGTCAATATTATCACCCTCAACCTCTAACTCGTTAGTTGACATGTTAATTCTAACATTATCTACAAAACCTAATTTCTTTAAATTAGATTCAACATTATGCTTACAGTGAGTACATGCAAGACCTTGTATTTCAAATTTCTCTGTTTTCATATTATCTTCTGTTTTTTGTTTTATAAAATATTTTGATATTAAGCTATATAAAATTAAAAGCATTAATATAATACCAGATATTATCTGTAGCCACCCAGATAAACTATGAATATGGTTATGTGAGTGCTTATGAATAATGAACCACTCTGAGGGCAAAATATAATCTATAACAAAACCAAAAATAAAGGAACTTATAATTAATGAACTTAACAACACTAATAACGATTTTTTGCCCATAACCTTACCTACCACGGTAAGTGATGCCATATTTGTTGATGGTCCGGCCATTAATAAAACCAATGCTGCCCCTGGTGATAAGCCTTTTAAGATAAGCACAGCAACCAAAGGAACTGATGCCGTTGCACAAACATACATAGGTATTGATAATATTAAAACACAAACCATTTGCCAAATAATAGGAATATTATATGTTCCAAAAAAATTATCAGGAACAATTGCTGATATTAAAGCTGCTAATAACAACCCTATTAATAACCATTTTGATATATCCTTCATAAAATCAATAAAGCCATACTTAAATACTTCTATTATTTTTTGTGTAAATGTTGTTTTCTCCTGACAACTTATGGGTTCATCTTTCCAATTAAAATTGTAAGGCTCAATAATATTACCTAAATATCCGCCAAGTACACCTGTTATAAATGCCACAATAGGGCGAATAATAGCAAAAGGCAAACCTAATAACGAATATGCAACAAGTATTGAGTCTATTCCTGTATGGGGTGTTGAAATTAAGAATGAAAGAGTGGAACCTTTTGATGCTCCATTACGATAAAGCGATAATCCAGTAGGTATAACTCCACACGAACATAATGGCAAAGGCACACCAATAAGAGCTGCATTAAGCGATGAGCCAAATTTATTCTTCCCAAAGAAACGATAAATTAAATGCGATGGCACAAACACCTTTAATAACCCAGCAATAAAGAACCCTAACAATAAAAAGGGCGACATATCTAATAATATATCTGTAAAATTTTGCCCAAAACTTAATAATATATCTGTAAAATTATTCATTATTATAAACACTTTTTTAATCGTGCAAACATAAACAAAATAAAACTCAATAATTATACTTAACATAAATATTTCATTATCATCTTAAGATTATAAAAAAACTTTTTTAGTTAAACGAAATGAATAAAGTTTTGGGCATTTTCTATTTTTTACAAATAATTTGCGGAATTTAATGTAAATATTTACACAAATCATTATTTAGAAAGGCTTTCTTTGGCTTTCTAAATTTATTATTTACTTTTACGGCTTATAATTATTAATTTTGCTATTAAAAAAACACAAAATAATGATAAACAAACGATTAGTATTACTTATAGCACAATTATTTTTTTTCACATCAATATTTGCTCAAAAAACAGATTTTACAATTGATGATATTTTCTCATCATCTAAATTCTACGGAAAGTCAGTTTACGGATTACGCTCAATGAATGATGGTTTACATTATTCAGCAATAGAAAACGACTCTACAATATCAAAATATAGCTACAAAACAGGCAAAAAAGTAAGCGATATTGTAACAATAAAAAAGATTAATAACCCAGCAATCAAGCGTTTTTCAAACTACAAATTTAACACCGACGAAAGTAAAATTATTTTCTACACCAATAGAAGAAATATTTACCGTCACTCATTTACCGCAGCGTTTTTTGTGTGGGACTTAAAACAGAACAAACTTTATAAAGTAGCCGACAAAGCCAATCAGCGTTTAGCAACCCTATCGCCTGACGGTAAAAAAGTTGCATTTGTACGCAACAATAATATTTTTATTACCGACTTAGCATCAGCAAAGGAAGTACAAGTAACCTTTGACGGAGAATTTAACAAAATTATAAACGGAGCTCCTGACTGGGTTTACGAGGAGGAATTTGGTTACAGTAAGGCATTTGCTTGGTCGCCCAACGGAAAATATTTAGCATATTGCAAATGGAACGAAAGCGAAGTGCCTGTATTTAACATGACAATGTTTAAAGGAATGTATCCTACTCACCAAAACAACGCATTATACCCTGAAAACTACAAATTTAAGTATCCCAAAGCAGGTGAAAAAAATTCAATAGTTACAGTACATTGTTATAACATAAAAAGTAAAAAAACAATAGAAGTAAATACTGGCTCTGAAAAAGACCAATACATTCCTCGTTTAATGTGGTCGCCAAAAAATCAGCTTGTATTTTACAGAATGAACCGTCTACAAAACAAATTGGAATTTTTGTACGGAGACCCTGACAATGGCAAATCTGAAACTTTTTATTTAGAAGAAAATAAACGCTATGTCAGTGCCGATTATTTTGATTATTTGACCTTTATCGACAAGGGAGAGAAATTTATTTACGCAAGTGAGCGTAGCGGATTTTTACACTTATATCTGCACAACAACAAAGGCGAAATATTAAATCAGATAACCAATGGTAACTTTGATGTTACATCGTATTACGGATTTGACAAAAAGAATAAAAAAGTATATTTCCAAAGCGATGAAGATTCGCCAATTAACCGAAGCGTATATGTTATAAATATTGATGGTAAAAACAAGAAAAAGTTAAGCCACAAAGAGGGAACAAACAGAGCAGTATTCAGCAAAAAGTTTCAGTATTTTATAAACTATTTTTCAGATGCGAATACACCTACCATTGTAACATTAAATACCTCTTCGGGGAAACAGATTAGGGTTTTAGAGGATAATTCTAAATTGAACAAGGAATTGGCAAAAAAGAACTTTGCAAAAAAGGAATTCTTTAGTTTTGAAACAAGCCAAGGAGTGAAATTAAACGGTTGGATGATGAAACCTGTTACTTTTGACTCATCAAAAAAATATCCTGTATTAATGACACAATATAGTGGACCTAATTCGCAACGAGCATTAAACAACTTTCGCCTTGGATGGGAACAAATACTAAATGCCGAAGGCTACATAGTGGTTTGCGTTGATGGACGAGGAACAGGAGGCAGAGGCGAAGAATTTAGAAAAATGACCTATCTGCAATTAGGCAAATACGAAACAATTGACCAAATAGAAACTGCAAAATATTTAGGCTCGTTAAAGTACATCGACAAAAACAGAATAGGTATTTGGGGTTGGAGTTTTGGCGGTTTTACCTCGCTAAACTGCTTAATGCAAGGTGCCGATTATTTTAAAATGGCAATTGCCGTTGCACCAGTTACCAATTGGCGTTATTACGATAATATCTATACCGAACGTTTTATGCGTACACCACAAGAAAATGCTAAAGGATACGATAATAATTCGCCAATAAACCACGTTAAAAAACTAAAAGGAAAATTATTACTAATACACGGAACAGCCGATGATAACGTACATTTACAAAACTCAGCTGAACTAACCGAGGCATTAGTACAAAATAACAAACAATTTAACATGTTTTATTACACTAACCGTAACCATGGCATATACGGAGGTAATACCAGAAAGCATTTATTTACACAAAAAATTAATTTTATAAAAAATAATTTGTGATATACATACATAAACCGATTTTTTTTCATAAATTCGGTTTTTTTAATTTAAACTTTTAAATAAGGAGGAATATAATTATGAGTAGTGAAATCAAAAATTTAGAGCCAAAAGTAGTTTGGGAATATTTTTACGACCTAACACAAGTGCCACGTCCATCAAAAGATGAGGACAAAATCCAAGACTTTATGATGAACTTTGGTAAGAGTTTAGGTTTAGAAACTATAAAAGACGAAACAGGTAACATAATCATAAAAAAACCTGCAACTGCAGGAATGGAAGACCGTCAGGGCGTAGTACTACAAGCCCATCTTGATATGGTTCCACAAGCAAACAGCGACACTAACCACGACTTTAGCAAAGACCCTATCGACGCTTATATTGATGGCGAATGGGTAACAGCAAGAGGAACAACTCTTGGAGCTGACAATGGTATGGGAGTAGCTGCTGCAATGGCTATTTTATCATCAAAAGATATACAACATGGTCCTATTGAAGGATTATTTACTTGCGACGAGGAAACTGGTATGACAGGAGCCTTTGGATTACAACCAAACGTACTAGATGGCGATATTTTAATGAACCTTGACTCAGAAGACGAAGGCGAACTTTATGTAGGTTGTGCTGGTGGAGTTGATGGAACTTTCTATTTTGATATAAAACAAAACCCCACTCCTGATAATTATGTTGCTTTTAAATTAAGCGTTAAAGGACTTAAAGGAGGACACTCAGGAATGGATATTATCCAAGAAAGAGGAAACGCTAACAAAATTATTTTCAGATTTATAAGCGAAGCTACCGATAAATACGAATTACGCTTATGCGATATTGACGGAGGTAGTTTACGTAACGCAATTCCTCGTGAGGCTTTTGCTACTGTAATAGTTCCAAAAGGTAAAGAGGAAGAACTTAAAAAGCACGTTGAAGAATTCCAAGCAATAGTACAAAAAGAACTTTCATCAGCTGACCCAGGTGTAGTTATCGAGGCTAAATTAGCACCAACACCTGAAAAAGTATTCTCTGACGGTTTACAAAGCCGATTAACAAAAGCTATTAACGGTTGTCCTAACGGAGTTATCCGCATGAGCCAAGACATGATAGGACTTGTGGAAACATCAAGCAACCTTGCAGCAGTTAAGATTGAGGGAACTCAAGTTTCAGTACAATGCTTAATTCGTTCATCGGTTGATTCAGCAAAAGATGAGGCTGCAAACTCTATAGCAAGCGTATTTGCTTTAGCTGACGCGCGTCCTGAATTTACAGGAGCATATCCAGGTTGGAAACCAAATATGGACTCAGCTATCCTAAAAGCAATGCAGAAAGTGTACGAGAACATGCACAACAGAACTCCTGAAATTAAGGCTATCCACGCAGGATTAGAGTGTGGTTTACTTGGAGGTGTTTATCCTAATTGGGATATGATTTCATTCGGCCCAACTATTCGCAACCCTCACTCACCTGATGAGAAAGTGAATATTGAAACCGTAGGAATGTTCTTTAACTGGCTTGTTGAAAGTTTAAAGACTATTCCTAAAAAATAGTATATAATTAATAAATGTATTGTAGAGAAAAGACTCTATTTCCTTTTCTCTACATTTTTAATGTAAACTAATAAATAAATTTAAACAGATGACAGACAAAATTCAAAAAACGTTAAAAGATGGTATATGGCGTTGGGTAGTGCTATTTTTAATGAGTAGTACAATGTTCTTTGCCTATATGTTTGTGGACGTTCTTTCGCCACTAAAAACAATGTTAGAGGAGCAA
>PDWI01003993.1_pt1 | contig 20240 bp, 21 predicted proteins | sample 1430891 | NCBI WGS metagenome assembly PDWI01 (sample SAMN01162508, study PRJNA174530) | Oral metagenome, whole genome shotgun sequencing project. | biome: Marine environment; feature: Marine mammal; material: Swab sample of the gingival sulcus; isolation source: swab sample of gingival sulcus... | reverse complement strand
CATCTGTAGCTTTTACCATTACTTCTGCTGCTTTTTCCTCTAACCATTTTTCATAAACCATTTGATTTATTTCTTCATCTGACTTACCTTCTACCTCAAGACCTTCTAAATCTTTGTCTTCATATTTAACTTCGTGGTCAACTTCTGTAGTGTCGTTGCCTTCTTCATCTTTTTTATAATAAATTCCTGGCTTTTGTACGCTATTGTATTCCTCTCCACCTTTAACATAGTATAGTTGGAAAGCATAGTTACTAGCAAACTCAGGATTTAACGCTCTCTTCCATGCGTATTCAAAATCATAAGCTGTTAGAGGGTCTCCATTTGACCATTTAACATCTTTTCTTAATTTGAATACATATTTAAGACCATCCGCAGATACTTCGTAACTTTCTGCGATACCTGGCTCTGTGCCACCATCTTTTGTTTTCTTCATCAAACCTTCGAAACAGTGGTTTAATACCCATGATTCGTGTGTTCCTGAAGCCAAACCTGGGTCTAATGCACCCGGCTCACTAGAGTTGTTAGTACGAATAATTTTGTCTGTAGGCATTTCATTAACTCTGTCACCAGTGTTAGCCTCTTCAGAGCTTTTGTCATTATTCTCTTGGTCTTTATTTTCGTCTTGTGTCTGTTCTTTCTTTGGCTCATTTCCTTTTGCGTCTTGACCCTCTTTATTTTGGTCAGTATCTCCGCAACCTGCTAAAAACAACATTAGCACAGCCAAACAAGAAATCATAAACTTCTTCATGTCAATTTCCTCCTTAATTTTGTATTAAATTTAATAATATCTCATACATATTACCATAAGATTAAAAAAAAATCAAACTAATTTTTTTATATTCTTCTAAAAGCCTTATAATTACTTAATTACCTAGAAAATCTTTGATTATACATTTTTTTATTTTTATACATTCTTTCATCAGCAACAACTAGCGCTGTCATAAAATCAAAACCGCTAGCAGCGTCATAATAAAAAGCACCTGCAGCAAAGGAAATAAATATATCACTTACATTAAATAAGGTGTCTGCCGCTTTTTCCTTAAGCATATCAATCCATTCATCCACATCATAATCAGGAGAAGTTTGGAAAAATAATACAAACTCATCCCCTCCTATTCTAAATGCTCTAAGTTCAGGATTTTCATTAACTTCTTTTGATATAATACTAGAAAATTCTATAATTAATTCATCTCCTGCCTTGTGACCATAAGTGTCATTTACATACTTTAAGTCATTCAGGTCTATAGATATTATCCAACCAGAATATCTTTCTTCGCTTATTTCTTCTACAAACTTATTATACGCACGTCTATTTGCTAGTTTTGTAAGTGGGTCTATAAGCGCCATTTCCTTATAAACAACAACTTTCATTTTTTCACTTTCAAATGAAACATAACTAGATAAGGCAGTTTTTAATTGGGATACTATAAACACAAAAACAAATAACACCATAAAACTCTTATAAACAACAACCTTGTATATCAAATAATACGCTAGCGGTATTAATATTCCGACAAACAAGAATATTGCAGATACAGTAAGTTTTTTCTTTTCAGGAAACTCACTTCCATTGGTAGTGAAAAATGCTATTATCGTAAGAACAAGCCACGTAGCAAGCATCAAATGTGTTAGCCACAACATTTCTTTAAATTCGATAATAGACGAAATAGTTAAAACATGTTGAGCGATTAAAAATACAAGGTCAACATAAATCATAACATCAAACATAGTTTTGTATTTTACGTCAAGTTTTGGGCGTAAAAACATTATTATAGGAACTGGAATACATACAATTGACGTGTATTCTAATACATATAGAACAATATTCACATCATATAGTAAAAACTTTATTATCCATACTTGAGGAAGGAAATAAACGCCAACTAGAAAACCTATAAGTGAAAGATACATTACATTGTAATTGCCTTTTTTCAAAAAAGATCTATAAAAAATTAAAAGTATAAACATAAGAATAAATACGAATATCATAATTGCAGCTAGTAAAATTATTATAAAATCAGCTACAAATTTTTTTATTATAATATCTGATCTAGAACCAAAATATACTTCATTTATTCTGGAATGATTTAAAGACTTTAGTTTTGGAACGACTTTGACTAAAACCTCAGAATTTTTTATATCAAGTGGCAAGTCAACTATAACAACAGTAGAACCACCACTTTTTACAATATTATCTTTATTTACAATCCTAGAAAAAATTTCTTTGCCATCTGCATAAACATAAAAATCAGAATAGCTAATACCAAATGCCAAACTAGAACGTTCATTTATTTCGTATTTTGATAAATCTATTTTAAATTTATAGGGTTCATTTGTCTTTATAGAATAGGGCAACTTAACTTCAACATTATCATAATCTTCATAATCTACTTTTACTTTTTCTATATTATGAAAATCCAAATGTCTAATACTATCTTTATTATTTACGTAAGTAACAAATCCTAGGGCAACTATAATGACGATAAAAAACAAGATAAAAGAGAAAATAACCCAAAGTTTGTTTGTTTTTCTAAACCCTGTTTCCAAAACCTTTACTCCTATTTATTTTCTAGCAATAACGATAAATCCCTAAGAGAAAAATAAGGATGTTAATATATAAAACAAAAATAAAATAACCAAGACAACGGGTAATATAGTGATAAATGCCGCAATAGTTAGAGCAGCAAAATCACTTTTTTCAAAATCCGTCTCTGCTCTTAATTTTTCTAGTGTTGCTTTCTCCTCATCTAGTTCTCTTTTTTTTGATCTTATACTTCTTTTTTCTAAGTCAAACTTTCTCATAATTCAGCACCGCTAAAATGACAAGCAACAAAATGTCCATCTTCAACTTCTTTAAATTCAGGAATCTTCTTTCTGCAAATACTTTTAGCGATAGGGCAACGAGTATGAAACTTACATCCTGTAGGAACAACAATATTAGACGGTATATCTCCCTCTAAAACTATTCTTTTCTTATTCCTAGACTTTTCTAAGTCTGTCTCAGGAACAGCCGATAAAAGAGCCTTTGTATATGGGTGTTGTGGATTGTCATACAGTGAATGTTTGTCTGCTAACTCCACCATACTACCAAGGTACATAACCCCTATTCTATCTGAAATATGTTTAACTACAGACAAATCGTGGGTGATAAACAAATAAGCAATTCCATAGTCTTTTTGTAAGTCTTTTAATAGGTTAATTACCTGTGACTGTATAGACACGTCAAGTGCTGATACAGCCTCGTCACATACGATAAACTTAGGGTTTAAAGCTAATGCCCTTGCAATACCAATTCTCTGTCTTTGACCGCCAGAAAACTCGTGAGGATAACGATATATCATATAGTCATCTAATCCACAGGTGTTCATAACTTTTTTAACGTATTCCTCAAACTCATCTGTCCTGCCACTGAAAATACCGTGTTCTAAAAGCGCTTCCCCAATTATAGTACCAACAGTCATTCTTGGATTTAGCGAAGAGTACGGGTCTTGAAAAATTATCTGCATTTCCTGTCTAAGTTTCATCATCTTTGATGATGAATAGTCAGTTATATCCTCTCCATCAAAAATAATCTGACCCGCAGTAGGCTCATATAATTTCAGCAGTGTTCTGCCTAAAGTAGACTTACCACAACCAGACTCTCCAACAAGTCCAACTGTTTCACCTTCGTGAATTACTAGGTCTATGCCATCGTTTGCTAAGACGTATAATTTATTTCCGTCTACTTCCTCTAATGCCTCGTAATCAACCAAGGCATTGTGTAAAACATCCTCAAATTCTTTGCCGTCTAAATGCTCTTTATATATTTTTTCAAAAAGATTTTTATCATCTAAATTTAAGTACTCTGAGTCTTTGTGCAATTCTCTATAAATATGAACAGCTCTTTGGCTTATCTTTTTGAGGTTTTTCTTTTCTTTTCTTTTTTTACCCGTAGGAAAATACTTTTTTATCCCCTTTGCCTCTAATAAAACTTTAGCCATCTTACTTCCTCGCCTTTTTCACTGTTTTTTTTCTCAACTTACTTTCTGGGTAGAAACACCTTATTAAATGCCCATCCTCTATCTCTACAAGTTCAGGTTTTTCATTTATACATTTTTCTGTCGCATACTCACATCTTGTGCAAAATCTACAACCCTTTGGTAATTTAAGTGGATGCGGAACGCTACCATCTATTTGGTCTAAATACTCAACTTCCTCATCCAACAAAGGAATAGACTTTAAAAGCCCCTCTTTATAAGGATGTGAATACTGAGTTGACCTGTCAAAAATTGTTTCTACTGGTGCTCTTTCAACAATTTCCCCAGTGTACATAACCGCAACATCATCTGCAAGTTCGGCAATAGCCCCAAGGTCGTGGGTGATAAACATAATCGCTGTATTATGTTCTTTTTTAAGGTCGTTCATCAACTTAAATATCTGTGCCTGTATAGTAACGTCAAGCGCTGTTGTTGGCTCGTCAGCAATAAGTAGTTTTGGTTCACAAGCCAGTGCCATTGCTATCATAACACGCTGTCTCATACCCCCAGATAATTGAAAAGGATAGTTGTACACAACATTCTCTGGATTTGGTATTTTTACCTCTCTAAGCAAGTCAATAGCAGCATTCCACGCTTCTTTTTTGCTCTTGCCTTGGTGGAGAATTAGAGGTTCGCTAAGCTGTTTACCGACCCTATGAACTGGATTTAATGAGGTCATTGGCTCTTGGAAAATCATAGAAATATCATTTCCCCTGATTCCCCTCATTTCTCTGTTATTCATCTTCACTAAGTCTTTACCGTCAAATAAAACCTCTCCATCAACTATCCTACCGGGATGTTCTAGAAGTTGTAATATACTAAAAGAAGTAACCGATTTACCTGAGCCAGACTCACCCACTATTCCTAGGGTTTTACCAGCTTCTATTTCAAAATCTACACCCTGTACAGCCTTAACTACACCTTTATTAGTATAAAAGTAAGAGTGTAAATTTTTCACCTCAAGTAATGCTTTTTGCATTAGGCTCCTCCTTTTACAGTTTCTTTTTCTTTTTTAGCTTCTAATCTAGCCATTTTTTTCATAGCCTTCATAGCTCGTTTTTGAGCCTTAGTAGTATATTCACTCTTAGGGTCTATAGCGTCTCTTAGCCCCTCTCCTACTAAGTTAATACTCATTATAAACATAAATAGCATAATTCCAGGGAATACCCATATCCACCAGTATTTTCTAAGGCTAGTCGAGTTTTTAGCAGCCTTTGATAACAAAGCTCCCCATGTAGGTATAGGCTCTGTTACAGATAGTCCTAAGAATGACAAGAACGCCTCACTAAGTATTGATGAAGCAAATGTAAGTGTTGCTGATACCACAACAGTAGCTAGTACGTTAGGTATTAAGTGCCTAGTAATTTGGTGTCTTTTCTTAATTCCAAGAGCCTTGGTCGCTAAGATAAATTCTTGTTCCCTAAGCCCCATTATTTGTCCCCGAACAAGCCTTGCCAGTCCTGTCCACATAATAAGACCCATAGTAAATACGGTGACATACAGCCTATATTCGGCTGGTTTGTCTATGAATATAGCAGATATAATGTAGGCAATAGCTAAGAATGGGAAAGAGTAAATTACTTCTACTATTCTCATAATTACAATATCTACCACTCCACCAAAATATCCAGATATAGCACCCATTATCAAGCCTATAGTAACAGCCATAAATGTCGATAAAAATCCAACCTGTAAAGAAATCCAACCACCCTCTAAAACTCTGACAAAGGTATTTCTACCATATTTATCAGTTCCAAAAGGGTAATCCAAACTAGGAGGCAGATTTTTTAATGCTGTATCTGTATATGCAAAATCATATCCTATTATCTTGGTATAAAAATGTGTTACTATTACAGTAGCAACGATTATCGCAAATATCCAAAATCCAACCATTGCTAATTTATTATTTCTAAACTTAATTAAGATAATTTTAGCAGGAGAAAGTATTACCTCGTCATCCTTGCTAAAACCTTCTTCATCGTCGCCATTATTTGATGAATTATCATCTGACGAATTTTCTCCTATGCCGAGATCCTCATTAAACTCGTCCTCTATTTCTTCTATCTGTTCTTCCATATAATTTTTGTTTGACTCGTCTCGTGTCATTTCTAATTCACCTTCCCTTCTCTAATTCTTGGGTCTACTACCATATATCCAACGTCAATGAATATATTACCGAGAAGTGTAAGGAAACCAAAGAACAACAATGCAGTTTGTAAAACAGCCCTGTCCTTGTAGGTATATGCCTGATTTAGCAAATACCCCATTCCAGGATAGGCGAAAATCTGTTCTACAACTATGGAACCACCGAATAATGCTGGTATCCACATACCTATTAATGTAACAACAGGTATCAAAGCATTTTGAAATGCGTGTCTATAAATAACAACTTTTTCTGTTAAACCTTTAGCCCTAGCAGTTCTGATATAGTCTGACTTTAACACCTCTATCATAGCAGAACGGATGTATCTTGTAAGACTAGCTAGAGAAGTCAAGACGATAACCGTAACAGGCAAGACTAGGTATTTCCAGTCGGGAATAACACCACGTGGGTCTGACATTCCAGAGAATGGGAACATCTTTAATTTAACAACAAAAAGTAGTATCAACAATAATGCAAGAAAGAATGAAGGAAGTGATATTCCAATTATGGTAAATACAGTTACAACCTTGTCAAAAAACTTGTTTTTCTTGACGGCTGCCTTAATACCAAGTGGTATAGATATTCCAAATGCAATAATAAAACCAATAATGTTAATCTTAAATGAACGCACAATATGTGGGCCAATTATCTCGTTAACTGGTTTACTAAACCTAACAGAATATCCAAATTCTCCTCTAAAAAGCGTATCTCTCAACCAAATAAAAAATCTCTGAAAGTCTGACTTGTCATATCCAAGCATGGCTTTCATAGTTCTAATGTATGCCTCTTTTTCCTCCGGTGTCATTGTCGCTATTTTTTCAGGATTTAGCATAGCGGCAATAGGGTCACCTGGCATAGCATTTATAAACACAAAAATAACCACCGATATTATAAGTAATACTGGTATAAGAGAAATTAAGCGCCTTAGTATGTATATAATATAGGGCCAAACAATTTCAAAAATTGATTTTCTAGCCTTTCTTTTGCCCTCTTGCATTCAATCTACCTCATTTCTGAAAATAAGACCACTACTTATCACTAAATAGTGGTCTTAATATTAATTAATGCCAACTTATTTAATTATTTCCAGTTTGCATGTTCAACCGCTCTAGCCCATGGCCAGAATGCTGCAGTTGTAAAGTTCTCTAAATCACTTGTATAAATGTCGTGATAGTCATTAGAGTAAACAGGAATTACAGGAACTTCTTTGTTGAATGTTCTTACATATTCTCTCCAAAGTTCTCTGTACTTATCACTACCATTTACAGGGTCACAGTTTTCGATATCAAGCATTAATTGTTCCCACTCTTCTGGAGTGTAAGTGTTTCCACCAACAAATCTAGAATCGTTTTCTGATGCAACTCCCCACTCTTTGATAAGTTCGCCAGTGTAAGTTTGTCTTGGGTTAGACTTGATAGCATAACCTTTTCCACCTACGAATGCGTGGTATTGTCTTTCTTGGTCAGATTCACCAAACCAGTGACCGCTCATTACAGGCCAGTCCATTCCATATAGAGAAACTTTGAAAGGAAGCTTAGCGATATATTCAGCGTTCCATGCTAGGTTGTAAGTGTCAGCCCAGAAATTAGTATAAGCAATCTTGATTTCCATAGGCTCGCCATCCCACATATAACCATCAGTAGCATTACCTGTTAATTTAGCATATTCTCCGTCAGTTTTAGCTGCTGCAGCGTCTAATAATTCGATAGCTTTAGCGATGTTAGCTTCTTCGTCGAAGTTTCCATCAGCATCCATGATATTGTAGTCTATTAATGACTGCTCAAATTTACCTTCAGCAGCAGTTCCCATAAGTTCCATTTCGTCATCATCGTACATCATCCATTGGTTTTTAGAATAAGGTCCTTTAGAAGCGATACCATATTCGCCAAGGTATAGGTCGATAACTTTAGGTACATTAAATACATAAGCAAATGCTTGACGTACCTCTGTCAATTGGAAAGGTCCAAAGTCACAGTGAAGTACTACAGTACCGCCACCATTTCTGAAGTAGTTGTTATAAGACAAATTGTTTTCTTTAGCTGCTTCAATTTTTTCTGATTCAACTTGTTGAGTTAATACGTCAACTTCGCCTTGTAGTAATTGATCCATTTCAGTTTCTGTAGGAACAACCTTTACTATAAGATTTTTAATTTTTGGAGCTTCTCCAACATATCCTTCAAAAGCACTTAGCTTAACATACTCAGATGGTTTGTACTCATCGATTTTGTATGGACCATATCCAACTGGAGCTGAAATGTTAGCTTTAACATATTGTTGAACTGTTTGATTAGCTGCTTTAGCTCCGTCAGTTATACCAACAGAATCAAGTATCCATGTTTCATAGAATACAGCAGCGTCAGTTGTGAACATAACTTTTTTAAGTTTGAAAGTTATTGTTCTTTCTTCTTCGTTAACCTCTACAGTATCAACATACTGTCCCAATAGTGAAGATGCGCCTGCTTCTTCTAGAGCTTCAGTATCCATGTAAAATTCATAAGTAAACTTAACGTCTTTTACAGTTAGTGGATTGCCATTAGAGAAAGTTAGACCATCTTTAAGTGTGAAAGTCCAAGTTAATAAGTCTTCACTAACTTCTTTTTTCTCAACTAATGGAGAATCAATAATTTTACCTTCTGGAGTATCTGTCATAAGACCAAATCCCCAAACTAATTGTCTGATGCTTTTATCGTAAGATGTGTTTGTCCATCCTGCGTAAAAGTCACCGTTAAAGTCAGCACTAGCAACAACTAGAGGTCTATCTACATTGCCCTCAGAATTGTCCTCGCCGTCTTTGTTTTCTTGTTCTTGTTGATTATCTGGTGTTTTGTTATCACCATCTGTTTTTTGCTCATCATCGCCACATGCACTCAAAGAGAACATCAAAGCTAGAGCCAATAATAATGTTGTTAATTTCTTCATAAATTACCCTCCAACATCTAAATGCTATAGACTACAAAATACTTTAACTAATATTTATTAAAAAGCAAAAAGTTAGAGTATCTAATTAATTGTACAAAAAATTATTATAAAATGCAAGCATATTTATACTTTTTGAAGCAGGGTTAAAATTTTGTAATTAATTGTCATAAGTACTTAAAAGATGTGTTCAGAATAATTATTTGAAAAAAAGACCCACAGTCGTGGGTCTATTGAATATTTTAGCTATTTCGTTTGTATATTTATCCATTTTTAGAAATTCTTATTCTGTTTGCAGCCTTCTTAAGAGCATACTCTGCTCTCTTAACATCTATATTGGATTTATCTCTAAGTCTTTCCTCAGCTCTCTTTTTAGCTTCTTTTGCCCTAGCTTCGTCAATTTCATCAGACCATTCTACACTATCTGTTATGACGGTTACTTTTTCACTATCGACATGCAAAAAACCTCTCGCCATAGCTCCTGTCTTTTTTTCATCGCCATCAATAATTTTAAATGACCCAACCTTAATAGGAGTTACGTGCGGTTCGTGATTATTCATAATCGCCATATCCCCTGTAAAAGTTCTAACTACGAGCATATCTGCATCGGCAGAATAAAAAATTTCATCGGGGCAAACTATTTCAATATGAATTTTATTAGCCACCTTATTCTCCTTTTATTTCCTTAGCTTTTTCAACAGCTTCCTCTATTGTTCCAACCATCAAAAATGCTTGTTCAGGAAGGTCGTCGTGTTTCCCCTCTAGTATTTCCTTAAACCCTCTAATAGTTTCAGATAGCGGAACATACTTACCTTTCATTCCTGTAAACTGTTCTGCAACATGGAAAGGTTGAGATAAGAAACGTTGAATACGTCTAGCTCTTGCAACGACAATCTTATCTTCGTCTGATAATTCATCCATACCAAGTATTGCTATGATGTCTTGTAACTCTTCGTATCTCTGCAATACTTCTTCAACATCACGAGCTACCCTATAGTGTTCTTCGCCAACTACCTCTGGAGACAATATCCTTGAAGTAGAATCAAGCGGATCAACCGCTGGATATATACCCATTTCAGATATTTTCCTAGAAAGAACTGTCTGAGCATCCAAGTGCGAGAATGTAGTAGCTGGAGCTGGGTCAGTCAAGTCGTCGGCTGGTACATATACCGCCTGAACTGAAGTTACAGAACCATTTTTAGTAGAAGTAATCCTCTCCTGTAATTCTCCCATATCTGTCGCTAGAGTAGGCTGATAACCAACGGCAGAAGGCATACGTCCTAGAAGTGCTGACACCTCTGAACCTGCCTGAGTAAATCTGTAGATATTATCTACAAATAGCAACACGTCCTTCTTTTCTTCTTCCCTAAAGTATTCAGCCATTGTAAGCCCAGTAAGTGCAACCCTCATTCTAGCCCCTGGTGGTTCGTTCATCTGACCAAAGACCATTGTTGTCTTGTCGATAACTCCCGAGTCTATCATTTCATAGTAAAGGTCATTACCCTCTCTAGTACGCTCTCCAACACCAGCGAATACTGACAAACCGCCGTGTTCTTTAGCTATATTGTTGATTAACTCCTGTATAAGAACTGTTTTACCAACACCAGCACCGCCAAATAGCCCGATTTTTCCACCCTTAACATAAGGACATAACATATCTATTACTTTGATACCAGTTTCAAATATTTCGGTAGTAGTTTGTTGTTCCTCAAATGCTGGGGCTTCCCTATGAATAGACCACTTTTTATCAGTTTCAATTTCGCCTTTTTCGTCTATTGTTTCGCCCAATACATTTATAAGTCTGCCTAATACCTTTTCACCAACAGGAACTTCTATCGGTGCCCCTGTATGAACAGCATCTATCCCTCTAACTAAACCGTCAGTAGGCGACATTGCTATACATCTTACAGTAGAATCTCCAATGTGTTGCGCTACTTCAGCAACAACGTGTATGTCATTATAATCTACCCTAATGGCATGGTGTATTTCTGGGAGGTTTTCAGGGTCAAATCTAATGTCTAAAACCGCACCAATGATTTGAACCACCTTACCTACATTATTTGCCATTTTTTACTCCCTTCGTTTCTTTTATTTAACCTAACGCACTTGCTCCACCGACAATTTCCGTGATTTCTTGAGTGATAGCAGCCTGTCTAGCTTGGTTGTATGTCAATGATAGCGAGTCTATCATTTCTTTTGCATTATCACTTGCGTTTTCCATCGCATTTCGTCTAGCCGCCTGTTCAGCAGACGAGGACTCTATCAATGCTCCCAAGACAACCGAGTTTATATACAAGGGTATTATCTTGTCCAAGACCGCCTCAGGAGATGGAGAATATGTTGTAATCTCTATATCCTCTGGATTTACGATTTTATTATTCTCACTTGTAGCATCTTCATCTCGACCCTTAATAGGCAGTATTTTAACATACTTAGGAACTTGGGAAATAGTTGAAATCATCTCCGTATAAAGCAGATAAGCTTCATCAACTTCTTTATTCAAGTACATTTCAATAACATTATTTTCTATAATATCAGCATCCTCTTTGCTAGGTTTTTCCGAAATTCCCTCATAAGAATACTCTATATCGTAATTTCGTCTTGAAAAATAATCTTTTGCTTTTTTGCCTATCGTAATAAGTTTTACACTTTTAAGTTCTTTAGCAAGATTTTCTGCTTCCCTAAATACATTGACATTATAGCCACCGCAAAGCCCTCTATCGCCAGATACTACAATAATTAAAGATGTTTTAACTTCTCGCACATCAATCAATGGATGTCTTAAATTGTGTTCATTATCAAATATGTCATTTATAGTATCGCAAGTTTTTTTGAAATAAGGCTTTGTCTTTTCAAACCTTCGCCTATTAGTCTTTAATTTAGCAGTAGATACAAGCTCCATCGCCTTAGTTATTTGTCTAGTGCTATTTACGCTTTTAATTTTGCGTTTTATATCTCTTGCTCCTGTGCCTGCCATAAAAATTCTCCCCTCTTAAGCTACTTTTCCATATCGCTTAGAAAGCCTTTTTTAAATTCCTCTATGGCTTTTTTCAGTTTAGCATCCAATTCATCAGAAATCTTACCCTCTGTCTTAATTTCTTCCAAAAGTTCAGACTTCTGTTCTCTCATATATTCTAAGTATTTTTCCTCAAATCTAGAAACGTCTTGAACCTCAACATCCATCAAATACTTATTTGTAGCACAGAAAATTATCGCAATTTGTTCCTCTACAGGCATTGGCTTGTTTTGTTTTTGTTTCAATATTTCCATCAATCTTTCGCCATGTGCCAAAGCATCTTGAGTCTCCTTGTCAAGTTCTGAACCAAATTGTGCAAATGCAGCAAGTTCTCTATACTGAGCAAGTTCAAGTTTTATCTTACTAGCAACCTGTTTCATCGCCTTAATTTGAGCATTACCACCAACCCTAGAAACAGAGATACCTGCGTTAACAGCTGGTCTTTGACCAGAGTTAAATAGTTGTGTTTCTAAGAATATTTGCCCATCAGTAATAGATATTACGTTGGTTGGAATATAAGCAGATACGTCTCCAGCCTGTGTTTCGATAATTGGAAGCGCAGTAAGCGAACCGCCACCATACTTGTCATCCAGTTTTGCAGCACGTTCCAGTAATCTAGAATGTAGATAAAATACATCCCCTGGATATGCCTCACGCCCCGGTGGCCTCCTAAGTAATAGCGACATTGCTCTGTATGCTACAGCGTGTTTACTTAAATCATCATATATGATAAGCACGTCTTTTCCGTTTTCCATAAATTCTTCGCCAATAGCACATCCTGAGTATGGCGCTATGTATTGCAATGGTGCTGATTCAGAAGCAGATGCTGAAACTATAATCGTATATTTCATAGCTCCTCTGTCCTCTAAAACCTTATACATTTGTGCGACTGTAGAATTTTTTTGACCTATAGCTACATATATACATATAACATCCTCATTGGCTTGATTTAAAATTGTATCTACTGCAATCGCAGTCTTACCTGTCTGTCTATCGCCTATGATAAGTTCCCTTTGACCCTTTCCAATAGGTATCATAGAGTCTATCGCCTTAATACCTGTCTGAAGTGGCTCGTTAACAGACTTTCTAGTGATAACCCCAGGGGCAACCCTCTCTATAGGTCTGAATTTATCCGTATCAATTTTTCCAAGTCCATCTATAGGTTGACCTAGTGCATTTACTACTCTACCTACCATCGCCTCGCCCACAGGCACCTCAACGATACGTTTAGTACGTTTAACTACGTCTCCCTCTTTAATATTTTCGTCAGAACCCAAAAGCACAGCACCCACAACATCTTCTTCCAAGTTAAGCGCCATACCATAAACACCATGTGAGAATTCTATCAATTCGCCCGACATACATTCATCAAGCCCGTGTACTCTGGCAATACCATCACCAACCATGATTACACTACCAACATCCTCTGTCTGGAGTTTATCGTCATATCGCTTAAGTTCTTCTTTCAAGATGGAACTGATTTCATCTGGTCTTAGCTTCATTTTTAACTCCTATTTCTTTTACTATAGTGAAACTTCCCTTAGAGTTTCACCCATCTTATTGAGTCTGTGTAAAACAGAATTATCAATAACTCTACTTCCAATTTTAATTTTTACTGAACCCAATATTGTATCATCGATAATTTGCTTAATTTCTACCGTCTCTCCAGTAAGTTCAGATAGTTTTTTTGCCAAACTTTCCTCAAGTTCTTCACTAAGTTTTTCTACCGTATAAACCTCTGCCAAAACAATAGATTTTTCATTTCTATATAGTTCAAAAAATCCATCCAATATTCCAACAATATATCGAATTCTATTTTTATCTATAAGAAGTTTCAAAAAATTAAGCATATCTTTAGAAAGATTGTCTTTAAAAACACTCTCTATAATTTCTTTTTTTTCTTTTGAATGAATTGATGGAGTTGAAAGAACTTTCATAAACTTACTCTCAGATGTAAAGACATCATAAAGAGCCTTAACTTCATCGTTAAATTTCTCCAATGAATTCATTTCTTTAGCTAGTTCAAAAATTGCATTAGCATAAACAACATCTACTTGTCCCATGTTACGTCACCTACCCCATCAATGAACTCTAGTATCATATCTTGGTTAGTTTTTGTATCAATTTCTTTGTTAAGTATGTTCGCAGCAGCAAGTACAGCCATAGCAGCTATATCATCTTTTACCTCTGACATAGCCTTTTGTTTATATGCTTCAGCCTGTTTTTCTGCATTTAATTTTATAATTTCAGCTTCTTCCTCAGCTCTTTTCAGTATATTGTTTGCATTATTTTCAGCCGAAATTCTCGCCTTTGCAATTATTTGTTCTCTCTCATCTTTTGCCTGCCTAATTTTCGCCTCATAACTAGCCTTTAACTCATAAGCCTCATTTACAGCCATATCAGCGTCTTCATAAGACTGGGCTATCGTCTGTTTTCTTTTTTCCAAACTTGCACTAACCGGTTTAAATAATTTCCATGATAGGAAGGCAAATAAAACCAAGGTATTAAAAATTTGGATGAAAAACGAGGCATTAAAGTCTATTAGAGGTTTATAAGCTGTGGCAATATTAATTGCATTACCCATTTTTTACTCCTCGTTTTTATAACAATCCAACTAAAGGATTTGCAAATAGTAAAATAAGTGCGATAATAAGACCATAGATACCTGTTGTTTCCGCAACAGCAGCACCAAGTAACATTGTTCTAACGATATCTCCTTGTGCTTCAGGCTGTCTTCCAACACCTTCTGCACCCTTACCTGCTGCATAACCCTGTCCAATTCCTGGTCCTATACCTGCTATCATAGCTAAACCAGCACCAATAGCTGAACAAGCTAGTATTAAAGCTTTACCTGTAATCATAATTACTTCCTCCTAATTTTAATAATTAACATAAAATATTTTCAAGTTTCAATTTTATAACAATCCCAACAAAGGATTAGCATACATCAATATAAGTGCCACAATAAGAGCATATATTCCAGTTGTCTGAGCTACTGCCTGACCCAACAACATAGTCCTAACGACTATAGGTTGTAATTTTGGTCTCTTCCCAACAGCCTCAGTTCCCTTTCCTGCTGCATACCCTTGTCCAATTCCTGGTCCTATACCTGCTATCATGGCTATCCCAGCTCCCACCGCAGAAGCCATAAGAATAAGCGTTACTGACGGGTCTCCATTTAGCGCTTGTATTAAAGGATTACCAAATAGCAATATTAGAGCCACAACCAATGATAAAATACCAGAGGTTTCAGCTACTGCCGAACCTAACAACATTACCATTATTGATGTTCTAGTATTGAGCGGATTTCTAGCACAGGCTTCAGCGCCTTTTCCAGCCGCATATCCTTGTCCAATCCCTGGGCCTATTCCTGCTATCATAGAAAAACCAACACCAATAGCAGAAAATGCAAGCACCAATGACTTGCCGTCAAAATTTGCTAATAGCCACTGTATAAATTGTAAAATATAAGGTTGTTCCATAATTTTATTCTATAGCCATTGACACTAGAACCATCGTCAACATCATAAATATAAATGACTGCAATAAACCTGCGAATAAATCAAAATAAATATGAAATACCGCTGGTAGTGGAATTAAAGCAAAATATCCGAGTGCGCTATACATAAGACTCATTATAACCATACCGCCCACGATATTACCAAAAAGTCTGAACCCTAGTGAAACAGGGTTTGCTAGTTCTCCAATAACATTCATAGGAAACATTAGGAAAAATGGTTCAAAAAAGCCTTTAAAATAGCCCATTTTTTGATTTTTAATACCTGCATACTGTATCATCAAAAATGTCATTACTGATAAAGCCATAGTTGTGTTAGCATCAGCAGTTGGCGGTCTCAATCCAAACAATCCGCTGATATTTGCTAGTGCAATAAAAATAACTATAGTTCCTACATAAGCGCGATACTTTTTGGCATGTTTTCCCATAGTTGTTTCTACTAGTTTATTTATAGTTTCAACTATAACTTCTATTACATTTTGTATACCGTAAGGTATCTTGTCTTTTCTGCGAGTTGCAATAGTAACAAAAATCATAATTGCAAGCATCAATATCCAAGTAACAACAACTGTCTCGGTTATTTCAATTCCAGCAACGTCAAATATTACCTTAGGTCCGAATTCTTGCGTTCCCAGCATCGACTATTCCTCCTTTCTTATAGATTTTTTCTTCACTATTATATGTGTGATATAAATTATCACTTTAACGGACAAAAGCCCTATAACAGTCCCTATCACATTTATATACGGAGCCTTTATAGAAACAAAAATGACAACTCCATAAATAATAAATCTCAAATAATATTTTGATGTCGTGTAGGCATTTGCCTTTGAAGCTTCCATATTTACAGCTTTTTGTATAGTAATAGCAAGCTCCACAAACATCAAAAGTGTAACTAAAGAACCAAAGATTAATCCCAAAAATAATGCCATACCATCTTGAAAAAACAAAAACATTATAGCCGTAGCAATAATATCAAAAAGAACTACAAACTTTGCCACATCTATAATTGTTTTTTTTGTTTTAGCATCCATCATTTAAATTACCTTCAAAACTTTCATCGTCCTCTTTTTTTATATTCTTATCTTTTTTTCTTTTCTTTAATCCAGCAAGCCTAAACATATTAACAAATGCCCCTATCCCAAATATAAACAAACATAAAATCAAAAGTATGGGAGCTGTATCAAAATATTTATCCAATTTCGCCCCAATATAAACACCCGCAACTAAGGGTAATGCCATAGACAATCCCAGTTGGGTTACCATCGCCAAATTTTTTAAAAATCCGAGTTTATTAGAACGCATTAACCCCTACATTCTCCCATTTACAACATTACTTACAATCAATCTTGTTCTTTAATGTAGTTCAAAATTTGCTTAGCTGAGCTACCATCTCCATAAGGATTTTTAGCCATAGCTATTCTGCTATAATAATCGGCATTTTTCAGAAGTTTTTTAGTTTCATCTTTAATTCTATTCTTTTTAGTGCCTGCTAAAATAAGAGTTCCAGACTCCAAACCCTCGGGTCTTTCCGTTTCCTCACGCAAGACAAGTACAGGTATATCAAGGGCTGGAGCCTCTTCTTGAATACCACCAGAGTCTGTAAATATGATATAAGAGTTTGCCATAAGATTTACAAATTCTTTATATTTCAACGGTTCTATCAAATCTATCCTATCGTGAGCTGATAGAATTGGGTATGCTATTTCCCTAACAGATGGGTTAAGATGTATTGGATATATCAAATGCACGTCTTTATTTTCATCCACTATTTCACGCATTGCTTCAAAACACTCTTTCATAGGTTCGCCTTGATTTTCCCTCCTATGAGAAGTTAGTAAAATTATTTTTTTACCGCTTTTAATAGCCTTATTTATCGCAGGTTCATCAAAAACAAAGTCTTTTTCGACAACGCTTAACATAGCGTCTATCACTGTGTTTCCAGTAACTACAATTTTATCTTTATCGATATTTTCCCTCAGCAAATTTTCACGGTTTTTTTCTGTCGGAGCAAAATGTATATCCGCAATTTTTGAAGTGAGATTTCTATTCATTTCCTCTGGAAACGGCGAATATTTATTGTATGTCCTAAGCCCTGCTTCTACGTGACCCACCTTAATCTTTTCATAAAAACTAGCTAGTGCCACCGCAAAACTCGTAGCTGTATCTCCGTGAACTAGCACTATATCTGGTTTTTCGTCTTCTAAAATATCCTTCATTCCGAGTATAACATTTGCCGTAACATCATTTATACTCTGCCTATCTTTCATAATATCTAAGTCATATTCAGGAGCTATATCAAAAATTTCTAGAACTTGGTCTAGCATTTCCCTGTGTTGGGCAGTAACGCATACTACAATTTCAAAGTTATCATCCAATTTAGCTTCCTTTATCAAGGGCGCCATTTTTATAGCCTCTGGGCGAGTTCCAAATACAGCTAATATTTTTTTCTTACACATCTTTATCTTCCTCGCTAATAAGTTTTACTTTACTATTTTTTAGGCTAAGAATAATAGGAAACAATATCATAATAACAGCAATAGACAAACTTATAATAAGTTTATAATAGTCTCCATTTATTAGGAAAATTACAGAAAGTGCTAAGAGTATGTTTATAATATAAAGAACTATAACCGTCTTTTTTTGACCGTAACCCATTTCCAATATCCTGTGATGCAAGTGCCCCTTGTCCGCCTCCCATGGAGCCTGCCCTTTTTTTAACCTCCTAAAAATTGCAAAAGAAGTGTCAAAAATAGGTATTCCAAGCGCCAAGATAGGCGCAATTACAGTAATTGCCACAGCACCTTTTATAGTTCCCTCTATGGAAATAACAGAGAGCATAAAACCTAAAAACAAGGCGCCAGTATCGCCCATAAATATCCTAGCAGGATTGAAATTATATCTTAAAAAACCAAGACAAGCCCCAGCCAATATAACGCATATTACAGCAATCTCTACCCTATTATTACTTATGGCTATATAGGATATAGTAAGCGATGAAATAGTTGCAATTCCACCCGTTAAACCATCTAAACCATCTATAAAATTAATCGTGTTAGTTATACCTACAATCCAAAATACAGTTATAAAATAACTTACAAAAGAGCCGAATACTATTTGATTTCCGCCCATAAAAAAAGGTTGCAAAGTGCGTATCCTAATACCGCCATAAGCTATTATACAAGCTGCAAAAATTTGCACTATAAACTTATACTTTGCACTCAAAGGATTTATATCATCTACAAAACCGACAAAAACAATCATAAGAGAAGCTACCATAATAGAGAGAATTTTGTCGTTAGGCAGTTTAACAAAAATCATAATACAAAGCATAACAGCCGCATATATACCAAGTCCACCAATCAAAGGAATAGGTTCTTTGTGAACCCTCCTATCATCTTTTGGAACATCGATAGCATTTACGTGATGAGCTATTTTTATCACTATAGGAGTGAAAAAATAACTCAAAACCAATGCCACAAGTCCAGCAGTAATATACCTAGTCAATTATTGCTCCAAATTTATTTAGTTCCAAACAACCTATCACCTGCATCTCCTAGTCCAGGAACTATATAGGCATGGTCGTTTAGTTTTTCATCGACACTAGCAACGTATATATCTACGTCAGGATGAGCTTTTTGCAATGCTTCAATTCCCTCTGGACAAGAAATCAAGCAAACGAATTTAATGTTTTTAGCTCCGTTTTCTTTCAAAAATTTAATTGCAGCAGTCGCAGAACCACCTGTAGCAAGCATAGGGTCTAAGACAAAGACTTCTCTTTTGTCTATGTCTTGAGGAAGTTTGCAGTAGTATTCTACAGGTTGCAATGTATCTGGGTCTCTATACAGACCAACATGACCCACCTTTGCTGCTGGCAAAAGGTTTAAAAAACCATCTACCATGCCAAGTCCAGCCCTCAAAATAGGCACTATCGCTTGTTTCAGTCCAGCTAGCGACTTAGTCTTTGTCTTACAAATAGGTGTTTCAATTTCAATTTCTTTTAAACTCAAAGTTCTAGTAACCTCATAAGCTAGCAAAACCGAAATTTCCTTTACAACTTCTTTAAATTCTTTTGTTCCCGTGTTCTTATCTCTTATTATACTCATCTTATGTTGAATTAAGGGATGATCCATAACAAATACCTTAGACATACTTCCTCCTTTATTGTTCACTACAAATTGTTTACTGCTGTTTAACTATATTTTTCTTTACTATTATTGCTCTATTTTCATAATTTTTTCAACTCTTCTCTGGTGCCTTCCACCTTCAAAATCACTGTTTAAAAAAGCGTCCACAATCTCTATAGCAAGACCTATTCCAATTACCCTAGCTCCCATAGCAATCATATTCGCATTGTTGTGATTTGCCGTCATCTTGGCACTAAATACATCGCTAAGTATCGCACACCTTATTCCTTTGACCTTGTTAGCACTAATGCCAATTCCCTGACCTGTGCCACATATCAATATTCCTTTATCACAAATCCCCTCGCTAACTGACTTGGCCGCCTTATAAGCAAAGTCAGGATAGTCAACGCTCTCAGAACCGTCTGTTCCGTAATCGATATACTCTATACCATTTTTATCGAGATACTTTTTTATATCATTTTTCATTTCAACGCCTGCATGGTCA
>PDWI01004199.1_pt1 | contig 20246 bp, 27 predicted proteins | sample 1430891 | NCBI WGS metagenome assembly PDWI01 (sample SAMN01162508, study PRJNA174530) | Oral metagenome, whole genome shotgun sequencing project. | biome: Marine environment; feature: Marine mammal; material: Swab sample of the gingival sulcus; isolation source: swab sample of gingival sulcus... | reverse complement strand
GTACTCCAGCGCGGCGACCACCGCCCCGGTGTCGACGTGCTCGCCGTCATCGCGCATGAAGTACCGGCCGCGCTGCAAGGCGATGAGCTCGGCACCAGCACGCACCGCACGGAAAGCCGCATCGAGGACCGGGTAATCCAGCACCTCCCGCACATCACCCACCACCACATGCGTATACGCGCCGGAGGACGCCACGGCACCCGACAGGCCGGCCGACTGACTCCCCAGCCGGGGCGGCAGCAGGGCCAGCACGCGGGCGCCCGGCCGGCCCGCAATCAACGTACGGGCCGCCTCCAGCGGGGTGAACAGCTCCTCGGCGGCCACCGGGATACCCAGCTGCCGCACCGACTCGGCGATGTCCTCGACGTCCCGGGAGTCGGTGTTGGTCAGGAAACGCAGCATCGTGCCCGCCTCCCGCAGCCGCTGCACAGCCTGGGCTGCACCCTCGATCGCCCGTCCCGAGGCATACAGCGTGCCTTCCAAGTCCATCAGGACCGCCCGCACCCGCGCCAGGGAGGACTCGAACCCGCCGGTCGTGCCGGTGGCCGTCACGCCGGTGGCCCCACGGTAGCGGCGACGGCGACGAACCGGATCTGGGCTGAACTCAACGGCAACACACTACATCTGGGCCGCGAAATCGAACAGGGCCGAGGCGGTCACTGGGCGAATCGTGCCGGGGTCGATCCGGTAGAAGATGCCGTCGTGCTTCGGTTGTCCAGCGAAGGTCTCGACGACGGCATCGGTCTGGTACCGCTGGACCGTGAACCGGATTCCGCTCATGCCCTGCAATGAACTCATATGGCCGGAGAATCGGGCGTACATAGAGGAGGCGGTCGAGAGTTTGCCCACCCTCGGTGAGGTCGCCATGGACGATAAGCAATGCTATCGCCTTTCCATGGTGGCGGGCCGTGACCGGATAGCTCTGCCCAGGCCGTCGGGATCATCGATCAAGAGCCGCCCCTGGAGCGCGGCGTGGTTCGCGAACGGCAATCCGTCGAGCAACGCTACTCGGGGCTTGCCCTCCATCCGCTCGGCGGCGATCTCGTCCGCGTCGGTGATGTCGGTCTTGGTCCGGTGTCGTCGCCGGCGTCGGTCGTTGGTGCGGGAGGCTTGTACCTTGCGCACGTCATACCCCCAGCTCGGAGTGCGGCGATCACCGGCAGGCTCGGGCTCGAGGAACCCTCGACGCCGACACGATGGATGACCGCCCCGGTGTCGGGCAGGATCGTGAGCAGCTGGGCTAGGCCCTTCGCGGTGACGTCAAACGAGGCGCAGGTGAGGAGCTCACCCGTGGTGGCCAGGACTGCGATCGTGCCGGTGTGTTTGTGCGGGTCGATGCCGGCGACAGCGTGTGTGGTGATGATGGACTCCTTCGGCGACGCGTTACCTTGCGAGCAGCGGGTCCGGGTCGCCGGCAGATCTGGGTTGAGTCGTGCAGACTCTCTTCAAGCCAGACACCCGGGCCCGCGCCGAGGCGGCCGGCCCGGCAGTTCGAATCAAGGACACGAAGGTCAATAGCGTTCAGAGCCAGGGCCGGCCGGTCGGTCCTGCTCGCGAGGCCGGGCCGACGTGCCCAACCAAACACCCAGATGGCGTTCGTCGTGCAGATGACCCTGCGGATCTCGACGTCGCAGTTCAGGAAGGGCACGAACTCCGACCACGCGGCCCACCACATGCGGATCGTGGCCGGGCACACGCGGTCCAGAGGCCGGTGCTGCCACTCGTTCATCTCGGCGACGACCTTCTCGGTGATCCTGCTGATCGCGTCCTTCGACACGCTCGCGCCGTACACCTCGGCGAAGTGCGCCGCGATCTCACCAGTCGGCAACCCGCGCGCCGCCAACGACAGCACGAGCTGATCGATGCCATCAAGGCGACGCTGACGCTTCCTGACGATCTTCGGCTCGAAGGTGCCCTCCCGGTCCCGAGGCACGTCGATCTCCACCGGCCCGACCGCGGTCAGGACCGTCTTCGACCTCGTCCCGTTGCGCTCATTGCCCGCCAGCGTCCCCCGGGCAGCGGCAGCGTGGACGTCGAGCTCAGCCCTCGTGGCGCGGTCGGCGCGCTCGTAGTTCAAGTGCTCGGTCATCTCCTCCTCAAGGGCCGTCTCCAGGACCCTTTTCGTCAGCTCGGCAAGCATGCCGTCAGGGCCGACGACATCGACCCTGTCCGCACGCGCCTGCTCCACGTCGTCGATACCCATGGGCTCGATCGTCGCGTCCATGCCTACCTGCTCTCCCGCCGGCCCTCAGACCAGCGCGTCAAGCCAGGCCCCGCCCACCGTTTGTCGGACAGACCCGCGCTCGGCCAGGCCGCAAAGGCTTTACGCCTCGCGGCCACGGGAGACGGAAAGGCAGCCTCAGGCAACGAAAGTTGTTGCTCCAGTAAGCTATTCGGTGAACTCCATTGTCCCCTGCCCGGTCGCGATGGCATACTGGAAACATCCCTCAGCCGTATGGGAGAGAAACCGGCCGATGACCGCCGACGTACTTGTGATCGGGGCCACCGGCTATGTCGGCCGTTACCTGGTGACCGGCCTGGCCGCCGCGGGCCACAGCGTTCGCGCGCTCGTGCGCTCTCGGGAGAAGGCCGTGGCGCCCGGCGCGTACGGGGCCCCGGCACTCGATGGCGCCGTCTCGGAGTGGGTGGAGCGCGAGATCACCGAGCCGGGCGCTGCGAACGGCGTGTGCGAGGGCGTGACCCGCGTCGTCTCGGCCCTCGGGGTGACCCGGCAGTCGGCCGACCCCTGGGACGTCGACTTCCGCGGCAACCTCAGCGTCCTGCAGGACGCTGGGCGGCACGGCGTCGAGTCGTTCCTGTACGTCAACGTCATGCACGTGTGGTCTGGCCGCTCCATGATCATGCGGTCCAAGGCCGCCTTCTGCGCCGCACTCGAGCAGTCGTCGTTGCGCCACCAGCTCATCAACCCGTCCGGCTATTTCTCGGACATCAGCGAGTTCCTCAACATGGCGCGGCACGGGCTCGTCGTCTTGCCGCCCAACCCCTCCGTCAAGGTCCAACCGATCCACGGGGAGGACCTGGCCTCCTTCTGCATTGGCAAGCTGGAGCAGGAGTCGGGATCGTGGGACATAGGCGGTCCGGACGTCCTCACCTACCGTGAGATCGCCGAGGGCGCCTTCCGGGCACTCGACAAGCCCGCACGCACGCTCACGGCGCCCCAGGCCGTCGTCACCGCTGGCGTGGCGGTCGCGTCCCGGGTAGGACGCCGCCCTCGCGACCTGGCGGAGTTCTTCAGCGACGGGCTGACGCACGAGGCCATCGGCGAACGCTACGGAACTCACCACCTGGTCGAGCACTTCCGCACGCTCGCCGCATCGACGTAACTCGCTGCCGCGCCCAGTTGGCGCGGCAGCACCGCCCGCACGACCCTCGGGGCAGGTCTTGAGGTCGTCAGAGCGGCTGCTGCCGAGCGCCTCAGCCGACGGTGCTGGCGGTCTTGAGCTGCATCATCGCGGTAGGCATGACGGCGAAGGGCGCCTCCCGAGCGATGCGCGCCAGCCGCCGCTTGTCGCTCAGCACCCCACGAACTCGACCCGCGGCTCGTCCGGGCGCACGCAGAACACGAGGACGACGTCGAGCACGCCGTCCTCGTGGACGACCACGCCGGGCGCCCCGTTGACAGGCGCCACGATCACGGACGTCCTCGGCGTCACCTTGGCGACAAGGCCGTCGAACAGGTGGGCCGCAGCGTCCGGTCCCTCGGCCGTTTCCGTCACCGACCGGGAGCGCACCCAACCGCCCGGACACCAGGTAGGTCACGAGCTGCTCGCGACCTGAAGACCCCATGCGCGCCCTGGAGCTCGGTGCAACGCAGGCCGACCGTCGTCGCCGTCGTGCTGACGGCGACCTTGGCCATCTCGCCCAGCCGGTCCGCCTCCGGCGCTGAGCCGTCCAGCGCCGCTGCAGCCCGATAGAGCAGCCCGCGGGCGGACTCCACCTCGACGACGCTCTCGGCCTACTCGCCAACTGCGCCGACATCTACCCTCGATGCGACGACACCAACCGGCGTCTGTGCAACCAGGTGTTCTTCACCAAGATCTTCATCGACCAGGACAACGAGCTGCGCGTCGAGCACAACCGACCCTTCGAGATGCTGCTCGATCCCCAGGTCAATGCCAACACCCTGACCTGGGCCGCAGACGCGCACAAGGCCCGAACCTCGACCAACGTTCCCGTTGGCAAGGGTTCGAGCCTTGTGCGTGGGGTGGGCGTATGGAGCGTTACGGGAACAGGCGACCACGGGTCGAGAGGCTTGCTGCCGTCTGGAATCAGGGCATCTATGGGGAAACCGATCCTGCCGGGGGGCCTGACGACCCGCTGACCGGCGCGGCAGCGGAGCCAAAGAAACGACCTCGAACACCGCTCACGGACGAGGAAGTGGACGCTATGCGAACGGCCCGCGCGCAAGGGGTGGGCGTGAACGCGCTGGTGCGTCAGTTCGGAGTGCACCGGGGCACGGTGTGGGCGAAGACGCGAGGAAAATGACGTCCGGGGTTCGTCCTCATGCCTAGCGACGCCGGACCAGTTCGTGGTCGACCACAACGAACTTGGCGTGGCTGACCACGCGTTTCCCGTTCGGCAGTTCTGCGGAGCGGTAGATGGTCGCCTGCGGGAGTTGTGCCTTCACCCTGTCGCCGTCGGCCTTGTCGGCATCGACGTAGACGGTGACCACGACGCCGGGCTTTTCGGATGCTTCCTTGAGCGCTGTCCACATCCTCGACGTGTCTTGGAAGTTGTACGTCGCGGCGGTGACCGACTGGCGGGCTGCGCCGACGAGGCGGTGGAACTCGCTGGTCAAGTGGCCGGTGTCGGCTTCGTTGCCTGGCATGGTCCAGACAGGTGCCAACTCGCGCAGGAGGGTCTTGGCTCCTGCGATCGCGCGCAGCACACCGACGGTGCGGTCGGAGTCCATGTGTCCGAGCCGAGCAGCTGCAAGCAGAGCCTTGACTGGCTTGCGGCGTGCAACAGCGATCTCGCCGAGCGCCGACACGGTGTGCTCGCCTTCTGCGATCTGAACAGCGAGCCGTTCGGCTTCGGTCGCGGTCAAGAGTTTGCCGAGTTCGACGAGCGGGTCAGAGGGCATGGATGCTGCCGAAGAACCCTGGCACGGCTGGCCCGTTCGAACACGGGAGGTCGAGGACGAACCGACGGTCGAGGAAGCGATTGGCCTTCTCGCAAGACGTCTCGGATACGAAGCAGCAGGTGTGACAGGCTGCGCCGTGGAGAAAGCCCTCCGGGTCCGCGGGGGTACGTTGTGCGCAGACCGGATCGGAGGAGCAGCGCGCGGCGCGGCGGAGCGCGGAAACCACAATGCCCTGAAGCTTCTCGGGATCCGACAGTGCGACAAGCCCGCCGAGCGTGCCTTCGCTGTCGGATGCGGTCGTGCAGATGAGGAGCCCGGCTGCGGCCTCACGCTCCGCGGTCTCGTTCCAGGCGTAGATGCGTTCGGTCAGGCTTGCTGCACCGTAACCGGAGTGCATCGCCATCTCGCGGATGACGATGTGCGCAAAGGTGTGGCCACCTCGACATCCCGACGCGCCTCGGCCAGCGTGACCGCAGACTCCGCCTTGCGCATCTCGGCTACCTGCGACGCGATGCGCTGGTCGCGCATGACGCGGTTCATGAATCGGAAGCACTGTAGACCGGTCTCGTTCGAAATGACGAAGTCGAGCCCTTCAACGAGCCGCTTGTACGCCTTCCGGGCCTCGACCAGCACGATCTCGGCGGTCTCCTGCAAGTGCGGTGGCAGCGCCGCCGCTGTTGACTCCTGCTGGTCGAGCCATTCGCCGTAGCCGGACACCAGGGGCGCGAGCCCCTCCCGCAGCTCATCGGATGTCGCCGACGCGAGCGCCTTCATCGAAGGCATTGCGCCCTCGACCTCACCAGCACGCGTCTGCGGCGTCTCCGCGACTGGCAGCCATGTCGTCGACACCGACGTTGCTCGCCGCGATCCCTTGCGCAGGATCCAGTCGGCCGAGCAGGTGCGCCCGCTTGCGAACTCCAGGCGGTCCTTGTACTGGACGTCGAGACGCCGAACCTCATCATCGTGCTCCGGCCACTCCTGCTCCAGCACGTCGCGTACGGGGAGGAACACTTCCGCACCGGCCGCGTCGACGAGTAGCTTCGTCTGGAACATCCACATGCTCGACGGGATCGGCAACGGGGTCTCGCGATCGTTGCACAGCGCGATCTCCACCAGCACGCGCCCGTAGTCGGGATCGTCGTACCGGTCGATCCGGAGGCAGGTGGCATCACGCAACGTGATCGTTGCCGTGTGACCCGGCGTCAGGTCTACGAGAGCGATGGTCCGGACCTCGTTGACCGGGGTGCGCTGGTACTTGCGTATCGGACGCCCTGTCTTCGGAGAAACCTCGTCGGTCTGGATCCCCCAGAAGGCCGTGACAGTGAAAGTTTCGAGGTCGTCAGGCACCTGGAAGCGCAGCCCCATCGACGCAGGGATCATCAGTCCCTGCTTCGGAGCCCGGTCCTCGGCGTCGTCGTCTTCGGTATCAGCATCGTCGTCGTCCGCAGCGGCCGTCGGTACTCCGCGTCCCTCGGTGACACCATCGACATCAAGACGCACCTCGGTCAAGTCATCGGCCTCATCCTGGTCGAGCCTGAGCCGGACGTGCTCGTCAGTTTCACCGGGGCGATGAGCCCCACCAGGTACTGCTGTCGGGGGCTGAACGGCAGCAACTCGTCGTCGCCGTTGATTGGCCCCGGCAGTTCACGCTCCAGGATGTCGACCAGGTTCTCGCGAACAGTAAACGACGTTCCATCGGTCGGGTGGTTGAGCATGTAGCCCGAGAGCCGGTGGAGGCTACCGTCCCGCTCTCGTTCGTCATGACGCTTAGTCTGCCGTAGCCGACCGACATTCAACGGCGATGCCACCGGTCGAAGGCTCGCATCTCGATGTGGAGTCAGGCCGAGGCGTTGTCCGGGCAGGGGCCTCCTGTCCACGGGCAGACCTGCCAGTCATATGGCAGCCGTGGCAGAACGTGCTTGATGAACGACTTGTTGGGCTCCCAGTCAGGAGAAAGCACCCGCGCGATGCTCATGATCGAGACCCGCTGGACCCCCGCCGTCTTCAACGCGGCGGCCAGCGATTGCGCGCTCGATCCGGTCACCCAGGAGTCATCGATCACCAGGACATGGGCCGGTAAGACTGAGCTGGTCGTGACCTCCCATGACTCCGGGTTGAGTCCACGATCAGGCGCAACTCCGGTGAACCAAACCGGAACCTCAGCACTCGGCGTTCGAGACAGGCCACGCACGAGGTCGGCAAGCACAGAGCGGCCCTTGGTGGATGGCACGACCGCCCAGCCACTGTCCGTAGTGCCCGCGAGCGCGTTTGCGCAGCCAAAGTGCGCCCGCAGGCCGACCGCCAGCAGACCACGCACAATCGGCTCGTACTGCGGACGCAACCGGTGCTCCTTGTAACCGAACATCGTCCGGTAGGCCTGCGAGTTCGGCTTGTCCGCGTACACGAGGAACCCCGTGCGATCCGCGAGTGGCAGGTGGCTTCGAAGGTGGGTAACGCACTGCGGGCAACGGTCGTAACCCTTCACCGGCAGCGCGCACGTCCGGCACGCTTTCCAGTCTCCGGCGACGACGGTGTGGAGATAGCTTCCTGCGAGCGTGGTGAGGCCGGCTCCAACCCGCCGAATGTCGGTCCGGAACCGTCGGCTCACACCGAGACCAGAGCGTCCAAGGCGCTCTGCAACCGGTTCGGGGTCTCCCGGATGACCCTCACCGCGTCGCCGAGGTCGGCAAGCGTATCCACCACATACACGTTCGGCCGGTCAACGAGCGCAGCACCCCAGCTGGTCGTATCCGCAACCTTCGAGGTCAGGATGACGGGTCGACCGTGCTCACCGGCGACCCGCGCCTGGATTCGCGTTCCTGAGTGCTCACCCGCTTCGATCACGATGGTCGCCAGTCCGTAGCCGGACATGGTGGCGTTGCGCATGGGGAACGACTGCTTGGTGGGGGACGTGTCCGGGTAGAACTGCGAGATCAGCAGCCCACGAGCGGCTACCTCCTTCTGTAGTCCGGCGTTCCCGGCCGGGTAGGACTTCGTGATCCCCGTACCGATGAATGCGACGGTCCGACCGCCTGCGTCGAGCGCGGCCCGATGCGCGGCAGCGTCCACCCCCTTGGCTAGCCCGGCGATCACCGTCAGTCCCTCGGAGACGAGTAGGCGGGCAGCGGCGGCGGCGAACCGCAGCCCTGCCTCGGACGCCGAGCGCGTCCCCACCACGGACATGCCAGGGTCGGGCTCGGCGAGGGTGCCTTCGTAGAACAGGAACGGTGGTGTCTCCCGGATGCCGAGCAGCCTGGAGGGGTAGTCCTCGTCGAGCACCGTCACTAACTGATAGCCGGATGCGTTCCATTGCTCGACGGTCTGCCGTGCGGATGCCAGTTCCGCGTCCTCACTGGCCGTGCCGAACAGAGTGTCACCGGACAGGTCGTCCAGTGCCGCGACGGCGCTGCCTCGGGTCGCGACGTTGATCGCGATCTCGTTCCATCCCGCTCCACCGGGCCTGCGCCGGAGCAGCACAAGAAGCGCTGCAATCTCATGGTCGCGCGAGTCCATAGACCGAGCCTAGTCGGGACGTCAGACACTCGGCACTTCGGCGCGCCTACTCGCCTACTCCGGGACTCGTTACACATCGTTCTCACGCCAACGGAGCAGCACCCGATCTTCGTCGAAGTAGCGACCCACCACACCACGCCGGATGCGGAGGCTGTCGAGCTGCGAGGAAAGCACGGCCGCTAGGACAGTTCGTCCCGTCCTGCTCTCGTCCAGGTCTCCTCGACGATCTCACCACCGACAAGCTCGAAGCCCCGGTCGATGAGCAGGCGCTCCGCCGGGTAGGGGTCGAGGGCGGTACGGCCGATCGTCTGTCGGCACTTGGGACAGTAGAGCACCGAGGTTTTCTCACCGGGGTTCGGGTGCTGGCTGTGAGGTTGGTTGCAGGGCAGCGTGACTGGTGTGTCGTTGGGGGCACGTGGGGCCCAGGGGTCCAGAGTCGGTTCCGACCAATGTCCCCTTCCCCTGGACAGGACCCCACGTGCCTATTTATCGTGCCACTGGCGACGTCCCTGGTGAAACCGTTGCCCGTGTTCCCGGTGGTCACGGGCCCACCGCAAACGCGTGGACACCCACCCCCGACAGACGGACCGCGACCTGCTAGAGCCCCTGGGGACGTGCTGGTGCTGCGCTGGCACCAAGCACGACACCGATACGGGGGATCCTGGCCCGCGATGCCCACATCACCCCTGGCCACCGCCTTCCGGTACCTGCACGAAGCGATCGATGTGACCACCTCCGGGGCACACCTACCTGGCCTGGGTGAGGTCATCACGCGGGCGCACCAGGCCGGGTGGGCCTACCTATGCCTGGACACCCACCCTGATCCACACCCACCCGCACCCGAACCCCGTCCCGGGGATCGGCCACGACCTGTGGTATTTCGGCACACACACCACCACCACCGGCGGCACCACCCCCAGGTCCTCACCGACCCCAGCGGATTCGACGACCTCCGGCGCGGGAAGCCCTCCAACCACAAGGTATTCGGCGAGGGTATGGCCTTGCTGGCCGGGGACGCACTGCTCGCCTACTCGCTCGAGTTCATCCTCGCCACCACGGAGGGCGTCGGCCCCGAACGGCTGCTGCGGGTGGTCGATACGCTCGTCCAGGTGGTGGGAGCCTCCGGGCTCACCGGCGGCCAAGCCCTCGGCTTTGAGTCGCAGGGGCGCGACGACATTGACGTGACCCAACTGGAGCTCATGCACTCGCGCAAGACGGCATCGCTGATCCAGGCGTCGGTGGTGACCGGCGGCATCCTGGCCGGCGCCAGCGAGGACGACCTGCGCTGGCTCACCTCGTACGCTGGGAAGGTCGGCCTGGCCTTCCAGATCGTCGACGACGTGCTGGAAGAGACCGGCACCGACGCGCAGCTCGGCAAGCCGTCCGGCAGCGACCGCTCGAGCGGCAAGGTCACCTTCCCGCGGCTACTGGGAGTGGACAAGGCGATGGTCCGCGTCCGGCAGCTGGTAGAGGAGGCAAAGCGGGACCTCGATCCCTACGGCGCGCGCGCCCTTCCGCTGCTCTTGATGGCCGACTATACGATTGCGCGGACGTCTTGACGGCTGAGCCGCCCGTCCGGCAGGCAGTGCCTGGGACGCCGGCGCAGCAGCAGGTCGGCAAGCCGGCCAATCCACCCGGTCTCAACCTGGCGGCATCCTGGTACGTCGCCGTGCCGTCCCGGACGCTGCGCCGCAGCCCGGTCGCCCTCGACCTGTTTGGCCGCGAGCTCGTGGCGTGGCGGGACGGTGCGGGCCGGGCCGTGGTGATGGAGAGGTTCTGCCCACACCAGGGGGCGAGCCTGGCACTCGGCACGGTCAACGGCGGGGCGCTGCGCTGCCCTTTCCACGCCTGGCGGTTCGACGGTACCGGGAGCTGCATCTCCGTCCCGGGGCTGGACCGGATCCCGCCCACGGCCCGGGTCCGGACCTACCCCGTACAGGAGAGGTACGGTTTCGTGTGGGTCTGGTACGGCTCGGCGGAGCCGTACCACGAGCTGCCGGACTTCACGCCGCTGGCCGCCGATCGTGGCGAGTACGTGGGCTTTCGCTACGCGGACGTCACAACAGGCACCGTCCGGCACCTGCTGGAGAACGCCGTCGACTACTACCACTTCCTCACCCTGCACGGCCTCGGCCTGCGCGATGTCGACTTCCGGGTGCTCGACGACCAGGCAGACGCCGCAGCGAACGGAGCACCCGTCGTCCCCGCCGAGGCATGGTTCGGCGTCCGCATCCACGGCCGGCTGCCGCGGCCGAACCCGCTGCGGCAGCCCTACGAGTGGCTCACCGCGGTGCTGTCAACCTTCGGTGTCGGAGAACGGTTCGAGCTGCTCGTGGACGGCTGGCCCGGTGGGCAGCGGTTTACGTTCTCGGTCGGCGGGAAGGAGATCTACAAGGTGCTCATGGGCATCACGCCGACCGGCGACCGGGCCACCACGCAGCTGGGCTGGGCGGGCGTGCCGCGCACCGGGACGCCGTGGCGGACACTGTTCTACCTGGCGCTGTTGTACGCCCAGAACCGGGCCGGGACGGCCCAGGACGTGCCGATCTATGACACCACCGTGACGGACGACGAGGCCACGTACGTGCGTTACGACAACGGTGTGATCCGCTTCCGGCGCTGGTATCAGTCGTGGGTAGATCGCGCCGCGGTCCCGGGTGGGCTGCGATGAGCCCGCGCCAGCGCGTCGCCACCGAGCCCGCGACCGACGCCGTCCCCGCCGGCTCCCCCGTCCCTGGCCTTGCCGCCGCCTGGTACGCGGCGCGGCCAGCCCATCGCCTCGGCAGTCGGCCGATGCCACTGGAGCTCTTCGGCCGTCCCCTCGTGGCCTGGCGCGACGGCGCGGGGCGGCCGGTGGTGATGTCCAGGTCCTGCCCGCACCAGGGTGCCAGTCTCGCGCTCGGCAAGGTGGTCGGCGGCTCGCTGCGTTGCCCGTTCCACACTGGCGTTTCGACGGTACCGGCGCCTGCGTCGACGTGCCGGGGGCGGCCCGAATCCCCGCTGAGGTGCGGATCCGCAGCGTCTACCCGGTGGCGGAGCGGCACGGCCTCGTCTGGGTCTGGTACGGCACCCCGGAGCCAGCCTACGACGTGCCGTCGTTCCCGCCACTGGAGGGCGACGGGTCTCGGTACCGCCGCTACGACTTCACCTACCGCACTCCCGCTTCACCGCGCCGGATCCTAGAGAACGCATTCGACCCGGCGCACTTCAGTTTCGTACACGGCATCCCGACCGCCGGGCCGCCTGCGCTGCGCTGGCTCACGGATCCTGCGGACGCGGCCGAGAACGGCACGCCTGCGCCCCGCCGGGCGTGGGCCGGTGCCCGGCTCGAGGTGCCCCTGCGGCTGCCAGGGCTGCCTGCCGGTCGCCCGGTAACACTGCTGGTCGACGGATGGCCGGGAGGGCAGCGCCTGACGTTCCTTTACGGCGACCGTCCCCTGGCCAAGGAACTGCTAGCGATCACCCCGGTCCGCCCTGGGCACACCGTCTTCCAGGGCTGGTCCCTGGTGCACCGCTCCCGCGACCCACTGGGCTCCGTCGCGGCCTTCTGGGCGTACCGCAACCAGCACTGGCTCGGAACCCGGCAGGACCTCGAGATCTACCGGGACGTCATCACCACCGACGGATCCGTGAACGAGCCCCAGGACGAAGGCGTACTCAGGTACCGCCGCTACTACCGAGAGTGGGCCGAGCGTGCTCAAGGCGCGGCGTGAGGCACGGTCCGTGCACCGTCCGGAACAGCCGGCCGAGCCCGCGGATCTGAACCTGGCGACGGGATGGTATGTGGCGCTGCGCTCCGCAGCGCTCCGCGGCTCCCCGGTGCGCGTAGAACTGTTCGGCAGCCCGTTCGTCGTCTGGCGGGTCGCCGGCCGGGCGCCGGTGCTGATGCCGCTGCACTGCCCGCACATGGGTGCCGCGCTGGCCGGCGGCCGGGTCGTCGACGGCACGCTGGAATGCCCGTTTCACCGCTGGCGGTACCGGCCGGACGGCGGCTGCGCGACGCTGCCAAATGGCCGCCGGCCGCCGGCCACGGCCCAGGTGCAGGTGCAGGTGCTGCCCACGACGGAGCGGGACGGCTACGTCTGGGTCTGGTACGGCCAGGGCGCACCCCTGTACCCGCTACCGGGCCCGGCGCTGACGGCCGACGAGCCGACGGCGCACCGGGTGTTCCAACTCGAGGACCCGGCAGGCACGACGGCCCGGCGGATCCTGGAGAACACATTCGACCCAGACCACCTCGTCGCACTACACGGCCTGACCGTGCGCGGCCGCACCGAAACCGACCTGCTCGACAGCGAGCGGGCTGACGCGCTCTTCGGCCCGGCCGATGTGCCGCAGGCCCGGCTCGGCGCGGTCTTCTCCTGGCCGGCGTACTCCGGCTGGCTGGGTCGGTTCTCGGACGTAGCCGGGCTGAACGCCGATCGGTTCGAGCTGCGGGTCGCCGCCTGGCCCACGCTGCAGCACATCTGGTACCACGCCGACGGTCTGCAACTCTACCATTTGGTGCTCGGCGTCACCCCGGTCGCCGCGGACCGGTCAGTGCAGCACATCGCCGGCGCCAAGCACGGCCGCCGCACCGCGAGCCGGTTGCGGTACGTGATGCACCGCGGCGAGGTGACCATCGCCGCCCGCCAGGACCTGCCGATCTTCGACACCATGCGCAGCGGCGACTGGCACGGCATCTACGTACCCGGCGACCGGGCACTTCGCAAGTTCCGGCACTTCTACCAGCGCTGGACCGAGACCGCCGGCGACGGTGTCTGAGCCGGCCCGGCTGGTCGCCCTGACGGACACCGGCCCGGACGGCACCGGCCGGGTCGGCGCCAAGGCCGCCCGGCTCGGCGTCTTGCTCGCCGAGGGGTTCCCGGTCCCGCCAGGCGTGTGCGTGCCCACCGACGTGTACGACGAGGTGGTCGGCCCCGTCGTCGAGCGGACGCGGCGGGAGCTGGGCCTGACCGGGGAGGAGTCCCCGGAGGACGCCGAGCGGCTCGCCGCGAGGGTCCGGGCCGCCGTCCAGGATGTCGAGCTGCCGCCTGCCCTGGCCGCCGAGCTGGCGGCGGCGGACGCGGACCTGGACGCCGGGCACGGCGTCGTCGTCCGCTCATCCGGCACCGCCGAGGACGCCGAGGGCGCGAGCTGGGCCGGGCAGTACTCGACGACGCTCCGCGCCGCCGGCGCCGAAGAGGTGCTGGCCGCCGTCCGCGACTGCTGGGCATCGTTGTGGAGCCCCGCGGCAGTCGCGTACCGGGCCGGGCGGGAGGCGCCGGGGCGGATGGCCGTCCTCGTGCAGCGGATGGTCGAAGCGCGCGCCGCCGGCGTGATGTTCGTGCCCGTAGCGGCCGACGGCACCGTCGTCGTCGAGGCCGTCCGGGGCACCGGCGAGCGGTTGGTGGACGGTACCGCCACCCCGGAGCACCACGAGCTGGTCCCCGGCGCCCCGCCCGGCCCCGGGGGGCCGGTACTCGACGCCGGCGACCTCGCCGAGCTGACCGCGTTGGGCGGGCGGGTGCGTGACGCCGTCGTCGGCGGCCAGGACGTCGAGTGGGCCTTGGAGGGCCGCCAGCTGCACCTGCTCCAGGCACGGCCGATCACCGCCGACATCCCCGTCGCGCGGGCTGGCCGGTGGGAGAGCCCGGTCGAGGGCGCTGCCTGGGCCCGGACCAGCATCTGCGACTCGTGGCTCCCCGAGCCGCTGTCGCCGCTGTTCGCGACGACGCTGTTCCCGGCCCTGGTGGACCGATGGACGGCGAACTGGGCCGGAGCAGGCGATAACCCGCTCGTGCCACGGCCGATGCACGGCACCGTCGAGGGGTACGCATACCTGCGGATCGACTTCCCGCTTAACCGGCACCCGTGGCTGACGGTGAAGCTCATCCACTCGTTCTTCCGCTTCCACCTGTCGCCGGTCGAGCGGCGCTGGCGCGTGGACCTGCTGCCGCACCACCGCTGCCGGGTCGCGGAACTGTCGGAGCTTGACCTGACGGCGCGGTCCCCGGCGGCGCTGCTCGAGCTGGTGGACGAGCTGACGGAACTGAGCGCCCGGTACTGGGCGATCATCGGCGGCCTGGCCTGGTACTGGAGCGTTGGCGAGTGGGTGCTGGCTCGGGCGTTCCCTGATGCTCGGGTGTGGTCGATGCGCGGCGCCGACCCCGACCCGCCGACCTACACCTCGCTGCTCCAGGGCCGCGACTCGCTCGCCCACCAGGCCGAGTGCGCCCTGCACGACCTGGCCGCCGGGCATCCCGAGGACCTCGAGCCGGGCCTCCAGGAGTACCGGCGCCGGTTCGGGCACCTCATCTACCACCTCGACATCGCCGAGCCGACCCCGGCAGAGGATCTGGCCGCGGTTCGGGAGGCCATCGGCGCCTACCGAGACGGGCTGACCGGTGACCCGCGCGAACGCCGGGAGGGGCTGGAACGGCGCGGCCGCGAGGTACTCGGCAGCGCTCACCGCGCCCTGCGCCAGTAACCGCTGCGGCGGCGGCTGCTCGACGGCGCGCTCCGCTGGTCAGAGCACTGGAGCGGCGTCCGCGACCAGGCCCTGCACGACTTCACCCTGGCCTGGCCGCTCATCCGCGCCGCCCACCTGGAGCTCGGGCGGCGGCTCGTGGCCGAGAGCGCGCTGCCGGCCGCCGAAGACATCTCCTTCCTCACCGGCGACGAGCTGCGGGCCTGGTCCGCGGACCCCGGGCGGACGGACACCAGCGGCTGGGCGGCGGCGACGCGCCGCCGCGCCGCCGAACGGGAGGAGCAGCGCAGCCTGACGCCGCCGGTCACGGTGCCGCCCGATGTCCGGGTCCGGATGGGCCCGTGGGACATCACGGCGCTCGCGCTCTTCGGGCAGGGTACCGACGCCAGGAGCGACACCGAGCTGCGCGGCTCCGGGGTGAGCGGCGGCCGGGTGCGCGGCCGGGTCCGGCTGCTCCGGACCGTCCAGGAGACGCGGGACGTGACCGCGCAGGACGTGCTCGTCATCCCGCACCTCACCCCGGCCTGGTCGATGGTGATCGCGCGCGCCGGGGCGGTCGTCACCGATATCGGCGGCTCGCTGTCGCACGGCTCGATCGTCGCCCGCGAGCTCGGCGTGCCCGCCGTCATGGGCACCGGCAACGCCACCAAGATCTTGCTCGAGGGGCAGCTCGTGGACGTCGACGGCGGACGGGGCGTCGTGGCGCTCACGGTGCGGCCGGACGGCGGCCAGTGACCGACACGGACGTCAGGCGGCCACGGCCCCCGCGCAGTCGGCTCACCCGGCTGGTGCAGCTCAGCAGCCTCGCCCTCGCCGTCCTCGCGGTGTGGTGGGTGCTCCAGGGCGTGGACACCGATGCGCTGTGGGCGAGCCTGGGGCGGCTGACGGCTGGCGTCGTGGTCGCCGTCGTGCTGCTGAACCTCGCCGGTCAGGTGCTGCGCGCCACCGGCTGGTGGCTGCTCCTAGGGCCCGCGCACCGGCTGGCGGCGGGCCGGCTGATCCGGTACGAGTTCGCCGCCCAGGCGGCGACGTCGCTCACCCCGAAGGGGTCGGGCGAGGCGCTGCGGCTGTGGTGGTTGTCCCGGGAGGGGGTGCCGGCCACCACGACGACGGCGATCATCGTGTCCCGCAAGCTGATCAGCAGCCTCGGCCTGGTGCCGTTCGCGCTGCTACTGCCGCTGCTCGCGGACCTCCCGTCGTGGGTCGGCTGGATCGTCGCCGGCTACGCCGCGCTGCTGCTGGGGCTGGCGGCGCTATTGCTCGCCGTCCTGCACCGGCGGCGGGCCGGCGGCCCGCCCGGCGGAGGGCTCCGGCGGCTGGGCGGGCGGTTGCTCGACGGTCTGGCTCCGCTGCGGGACGCCCGCGTCGTCCTGGCCGCGCTGGCGCTCGCGTATGCCACCCGGGCCACCGACGTGGCGGCCGCGTGGCTGCTCTGCGCGAGCCTCGGCCTGCCCTCCGGACTCGCCGCGGCGATCCTCGCCCTGCTCCTCGTCGAGGTCTCGAACGTGCTGCCGACGGTGCCCGCCCAGTTGGGCAGCTTCGACGCGGCTGTCGCGACGGCGCTGCGCGCGCTTGGCGCCTCCGACACCGTCAGCCTCGCCTACGCCGTCCTGCTCCACGTCCAGCCGTTGCTTCCCCAGGTCGTCGCCGGTCTCGTGCCACTGTTGGGCGTCGGCATCACTGGGCGCCACGAGTCGCCCGCACGAACGGAGTCCGTCCGATGAGCACCCCGTGGGACGCGGACGCCACCGGCGTCCTCACTCTCCCCTCCGGCCGCCGGGTCCGTGGCCGCGGGCTGCGCCGCGAGGCGCCGCCCGGGCCCGACCCGGAGCTTGGCGTCTACCTCGTCGGCGCCCCGCCGGCAGAGTACGGCTGGGAGTCCCGGTGGGTGAAGTGGCGGGACTTCTGGGTGCCCAGCTCGCCGGCCGAGGCGACCGCCGTCCTGTCCGAGGCGTGGGCGGCCGCGGCGGACTACCGGGTGGAACTGGCGTGTGGCGGTGGCGTCGGGCGGACCGGGACGGCGCTCGCCGTCCTCGCCGTGATCGATGGGCTGCCGGCCGCGGAGGCCGTCGGGTATGTCCGGGAGCGCTACCACCACCGCGCGGTCGAGACGCCGTGGCAGCGCCGGTTCGTCGAGCGCTTCTCCCCCGCCTGACCGGAGAGGAATCCGTCATGGACAACGAGGTCGTACTGCTGGCAGACGACGCGACCCCGATCGGGACCGCGCCGCGCGGTTCCGTGCACGGGGAGCGAGCACACCGTTCCACCTCGCCTTCTTCTGCTACCTGTTCGACGCCGCCGGGCAGGTCCTGATCACCCGCCGGGCGCTCGGCAAGCGCACCTGGCCGGGGGTCTGGGCCAACGCCTTCTGCGGGCACCTGCGCCCCGGCGAGGAGGTCGCGGCCGCCGTCCGCCGCCGGTCCGTGGAGGAGCTCGGCGTCGCGGTCCGGCCGCGGCTGACGCTGCCGGACTTCCGGTACCGCAGCACGGACGCGAGGGGGATCGTTGAGAACGAGTACTGCCCGGCTTTTACGGCCTCGGTGGCCCACGCGGACGTGGTGCCGGACCCGGACGAGGCGATGGCGCACCGATGGGTGCCGTGGGACGACCTCATGCACACCGCGCGCCGGGCACCGTGGGCGCTTAGCCCGTGGGCCGTGCTCCAGATCGAGTTGATGAACGGCGGCGGGGTGGAGCTGCCCGTGGCCGCGCCCCGGTCGTGACCCGGGTCCTGCCGCGATCGGCGCTGGTCCTCGCCGGGGCGTTCGCGTTGCTCGCCGTGCTCGTGGCGGTGCGTTGGGCTCCGCTGGTGGCCGCCGACGAGGCGGCCGGCCGGGCCTTCCGCGCTGCTTCCGGGGCACCGGGGCCGGTCGGCGCGGTGCGCGAGGTGTCGACTGCGCTGGGACCGTCCACCTGGTTCGCCGTCGCGCTGCTGGCCGCCGCCGGGCTGGCGCTGCGGGGGCGCCGCCGGGCCGCCGGGGGCGTGCTCGGGCTCTGGGTGTGCGCGACCGCGCTGGAGTACCTGACCGCGCTCGTGGTGCCGCGGGACAGGCCGTCGGTGACGCCCCCGCCGCCGGACGCGGGACATGCGGTCGGCGGGTCGTTCCCCTCCGGGCACGCGCTCGCGGCCGTCGTCGGCTGCGGCACCGTGCTGTGGCTGCTGGCCCCGCTGCTCTCCGGTCCCGCCCGCGCCGCTGCTGTGGCGGTCGCCGCGCTCGTCGTCCTGGCGGCCGGCTGCTCGCGGGTTCTGCTCGTCGCGCACTGGCCGAGCGACGTCGGCGGCGGCTGGCTCGCGGGCGCCGCCGTCCTGCTCGGCCTGGGGCCACGGCTGTTGCCGCCCGCCGCCGCACTGCCACCGGCCGTCGTCACCAGGAACAACACCAGGGAGGACCCCGCATGAACCGGCTCACAACCGCGCGCGTCAGGATCCGGCAGGCATTCGAGGCCGTCCCGTTCGTCACCCCGTTCCGGGAGGCGAGAGGGCGGGGACGATGAGATGTTCTGGCGCGACCCCTATAGCGACCGGATGGACGGAGGCGTGCACGACTTGGAGAGGGCACTCGTAAGAACTGCCGCTGTCATAGGTGCGGAAATCGCGAGTAACGCGGCGTACGACTTGGTAAAGGGCTTGATCGGCCACTGACCCGGAGCGCGCAGGACCTCGATGGCAGCCATCGTCGTCGGCTGCTCGGTGGGATGGGATCGGTCCCCCCGGCGTGGTCGCGCGTCGCATAGAAGGACGAGGCTCCTCGGGCATTGCGACACGCCCGTGGAGGCAATGCGTCCGCGACGCGCGCTGACTGTCGCAAGGACTGCATCTCTCCACCTCGAGAAGCAGTGAAGCACCTAACGGCGTCGAGGCAATGAGATAAGACCAGGGGAACCCTCACTAATATCTCCGTAGGGTTATGGGCACAGCAGTAGGTCCGACACGACCCGGAGGGATTTCTCGGAGCAATAGTCAAGATCTGTGGGTTGGTGTGTCAGGCGACTTGTTGATCACCTCTGGTCTGGTCGGCTGGTTCGTGGGGTGGTTCGAGGAGTTTGTCGTTGTTGAGTGTGGCGCCGGCGCGGACGAGGGCGAGGATGTGGGGTGCGTTGACGGCGCGCCACCGGGTTTGGGCGGACTCGATGAGCTTAAACGCCATCGCGACACCGGTGGCTCGTCATCCGGGGCGTTGGTGACCCGTTGCCGCAGCCGGACGGTGGCGAAGGTGCTCTCGGTGAGGTTCGTGGTCCATCGGTGGATCCAGTGCTGGGCGGGGTAGTCACAGCACGCGGGCAGTAACGCCGTGGCGGCGGCCAACGCGTGGTCCTTGTCCTCGGCGTTGTAGATCTCCGCCGGCGCGGCCTTGGCGCCGGGGTGAGCAGACTCGGGCAAGGCGACTAGGACGTTGCCGGGGTCTTGTGTCACCAGCACCGCTGCTGCGTGGTCTCGGGGAACACCTCCCGCAGCGCCTTCCAGAACCCCAACGCCCTGTCGCCGAGGGCCAGCACGGGTGCGCGCATGCCGCGGCGTGTGCAGTCACCCAGCAGGTCGGCCCACGACCATCACCAGCAGGCAGACCTTGTCCTGCTCCAGGCGGGCCTTGAGGTGGATGCCGTCGACCCACAGGTAGCCGAAGTCGGTGTCCTTCAACGACCGTTGACAGAACGCCCTTCGTCTCGTCGTGCCACTGCGAGGCGAGGCCGGGTGACAGTGGCCGCAGACAAGCCCGCGGTCGAGCCGAGGAACTGCTCCAAGGCGGGCACGAAGTCACCGCTGGACAGGCCGTGTAGGTACCGCAGCGGCAGCACCGCAGCCACCCCCCGGGGGGCTTCCGCGCCCACCCGGGCAGGATCGCCGAGGAGAACCGCTCCCGCTGCCCGATCGCCTCCTCGATCCGCTTGTCGTTGCCCCACGGACCCGCACCGGCACCGCCCCGGCCGCGGTGGCGACCTCACGCGGATCGGGGAAACCGTTTCGCACCACCAACCGATGCCCTGCCGCATCGACCAGATGAGCATGAGCGTCGATATCGGCGGCGACCTCGGCCTACCACGCCGCCGCCAGCAGCTGGCGAGCACCACCGCGAGCCAGCTCCTCGAGCAGCGACCCGCCGACCGCTGCCACGGCGTGCTTGTCGGTCTCACGCTCCTCAGGGACTACCTCGAGCACGG
>PDWI01003992.1_pt1 | contig 20246 bp, 23 predicted proteins | sample 1430891 | NCBI WGS metagenome assembly PDWI01 (sample SAMN01162508, study PRJNA174530) | Oral metagenome, whole genome shotgun sequencing project. | biome: Marine environment; feature: Marine mammal; material: Swab sample of the gingival sulcus; isolation source: swab sample of gingival sulcus... | reverse complement strand
TATAGTAGTAGTCAAGGCTTATTAAGTCTTGCCCCCTATTTAGGGGGTGTTACTATATGTTTTTGCTCCCTCTGGTAGAAGTAATTTTTCGAATCCCTCTCTGTCCGCCACTTTTTATATACTTAAAATCGCAAGTTTTTAAAACTATTTTTGCTCTTCAAACTTATAATCATATATATAATTTCTTCCAATTCTGCCTATATTTTTGGTTTTTACATGTAAATTTTCTTCTACTCTTTCGTCATTTGCGTACATCTCTTTGATGGTTAAAAATACAGGAATGGTTTTACTTTTTTCTATAGGAAAAGTGTCGTAAAAATCGCAAAAGAAGGCTACTTTTACGCCATCTATTATAGGTGGATAGTTTTTGTTTATAAGTGAAGTTTTGATGTTAAATTTTTTAGCTTCTGATACCTCTTTTGGTAAGTCAGTTGCGGTATTACTCATATCATTTGTAAACTCTTTTTCTGCCATACAAATAGTAGCTTTTTTATGTTTTAAAATGTTCGCTAGAGTATCTTTAGGTGTGTTTTCATCTTTATGTCCGATAGAAACTACCAATGTTGGAGGGTTTGAAGATAAGGGCGTAAAATAACTAAATGGAGCAACATTAACAACTCCATCATCTTCTGTAACTATCCAAGCTATGGGACGTGGCGAAATAGTGTTGCTCATCATTTTATATTTTTCCAAGTCACTTAATTTGCTAAAATCTAAAATCATTTTAAAATCCTTTTTTTATTTTTAATTGATTAATATTTTTTTTACATGTAAAAATTTAAAGACTGTAAAAACACAGCCTTTAAATCTTATCCTTTCATCTTGTTTTCAAGATATTTCGAATAAATGGATATCGGATATGTTAAAAGCAGATAACCAATAGCTAATGGAATGTAACTTTCAAGCGTCGAATAAGTATATGCATTTACCTCTTGAGAATTCATCGTTAGTTCGCTAACTGATATGATAGAAAGGAGTGATGAATCTTTTATGATGGAGGCAAATTGACCTGTTAATGGTGGGGTGATACGTTTATACGCTTGCGGAAAAATAATATATCGATAGGTTTGAAAGTTTGTAAAACCAAGCGACTTTGAAGCTTCAAACTGCTCTTTGTCGATACTCTCAATTCCAGCACGAAATATCTCGCTCACATACGCACCTGAAAAAATAGCAAGAATAAAAACGCCCACCACATAACGGTTATCAAAACCTAGATTTGCCGCAAATACATAAAAAAACACAAGTATTTGAACAAGAAGTGGCGTCCCTCTTATAACTTCTATGTAAACTCTACTTAAAAATCTAAGTATAATAAGCTTACTTCCCTGCCCATATGCAAAAAATATACCTATAACCAAGCTTAAAATAAGAGCAAAAAACGATATGCCAATGGTCATAAAAAAGCCATCTAAAAACTTCTGCTTATACTCTAAAACACCGTCCCAATTAAAGTCATATTGAGTACTTGAAAACATCAGATAAAGTGCAAATATAAGCAATATCGCTGTTAATGCAAAATTAAACATGTAAACATTTTTTGCTAGGTTTGGTTTTTGCTTAAACTCAACCTCTTGTATGAAAAATTTTTTTAGCAATTTTATCCCTTTTTAGAAAAAGAAAGGAATGTTTAATCTATCAAAAGTTTCACGTGCCTCTTTAAGGTATTTTTTTGAAATCGCATCCATGGTGCCATCAGTTTTAGCTTTTTTTATAAAAGCATCAACCTTTTTTTTCAGCTCCACATCGCTTTTTCTCATAGCAACACCCCAATATTCTGGCTCTTTTTGAAAAGGCTTTAAAAGCACAATTGTACTTTTTTTATGCTTTTTCCAGTTTTTATATAAAGTTAGCTGATCATATAAAAATCCATCAGCTTTTTGCTGGATAATCTCTAAAACCGCAGCATTTTCTTTTTCAAATGGTAAAACTTTTGCATTTTTGAGGTATTTTCTAGCCCAAGTATGTCCGGTTGAGCCTTGCTTCACTGCTACAACTTTACCTTTTTGATTTAGATCATCTATGCTTTTTACATGTGAATTTGGATGGGTTAAGATAGCTAGGTTTGATTGAGAATATGGAATGGAAAAATTAACTACTTTTGCTCTCTCTTTAGTTATAGTCATAGAGGATATGATAAGGTCAACTTTTTTAGTTTTTAATGAAGGTATAAGTCCAGTCCATGCGATGTTTTCGATTTTCACATCGCGATTAAGGTATTTTCCAAGTGCGTATGCAAAATCCACACTCACTCCGCTTGGAACTCCATTTTTATCGCTCATCTCAAATGGCGGATAGGCAAGTTCCATTCCTACTTTTAGTGGTTCACTAGCCCACAACACTCCTGCTACGCCTGTTGCGTAAGCAATGCCAATCCAAAGTTTAAAAACTTTTTTTAGCATACTTTCTCCTTTTTTTGTTAAAATATTCAACTATTATACTATCTATTATTAAACAATTTTAAAGCTTTTTGCAAATCCTCTTTTGTATCGATGCCAAAACTTTTACTCTCCACTCTTACCATAGCTATCTTTTCGCCGTTTTCTATAGCTCTGAGTTGTTCTAGTTTTTCTATATTTTCAAGATTTGATGGTGGAAGTTTACAGAATTTTTTTAAACTTTTACATGTAAAAGCATATATGCCTAGATGTCCGAAATATTCATCACATTTATCTCTATCATATGGGATTTTGCTTCTTGAAAAGTATATGGCGTATCCATTTTTATCTACGATTACTTTTACTAGATTTGGATCATCTACTAGAGTTTTATCTACCGTTTTATAAGCACTTGCTATTAGTGCATTTTTGTCATTTTTGATGCACTCTTTGACCGCTTTTACAACTTCTGTCTCTATAAAAGGCTCATCGGCTTGGACATTTATAACTATCTCATCATCATCTAAATCTAATTTTTCACACGCTTCATTTATCCTATCGGTTCCGCTATTGTGGTCTTTTGAAGTCATTACAGCTTTAAAGCCATGTTTTTTACATATAAGAACCACTTCTTCACTATCGGTTGCGATAACTACTTCATCTACACTTTGCACCCTTTTAGCAGTGGCAACTACCATAGGAATGCCGTTTATGTCGGCTAAGATTTTTTTTGGGAAACGAGTTGAGGCAAGGCGTGCTGGTATGATTATCATTTTTCTTCCTTTAAAAAAGCCTTGATACTTTTTTCTATATCTCCTTGTTCTACTACTTGAGTGTGAATTGGCTCACTTTCAAAAAGTTTACTTATGCTTTTGCATATTGGGATATTTAACTCTTCATTTAACGTTTTAAGTGCCTCGATATCAGGGTATTTCTTACTATCACCCTTATAGGCATTAAGCATAGTAGGTGCAAACTTTGTCCACTCCGCAGTTGAGGCAATAACATTTACAAGTGGTTTTTTAACCAACTTTTTTGCCATTAAACAAGTGGCTGTGTGAGGGTCTAAAACATAACCTTTTTTTAGATGCTCTCCAACCTCTTTTTTAGCAAACTCATCATCACAATAAGTCGCCTCAAAATCCTCTTGCAATTTAGCTAATTCATCTTGACTTAACTCATAAAAACTATTTTTTTGCAAACTCTCCATCAACTCTTTAGTTCTATTGGCACCAAATTTGTCAAATAACATTCTTTCCACATTTGATGAAACAAGTATATCCATCGCCGGAGATGTGGTTAAAAGTAACTCTTTATCTCTTATATCATATTTTCCTGTGGTTATAAGTTCTGTTAAGATATTATTTATATTGGAAGCGATTAGTATCTTTTCAATAGGTAAGCCCATTTTTTTAGCATAATACGCCCCTAAAGCGTTGCCAAAGTTTCCGCTTGGTATTGTCATATATATTTTTTCGCCATTTTTTATAATATTTTGTTTTAAAAGTTTAGTATATGCACTTATGTGGTAGATGATCTGAAATATAATTCGACCAAAATTTACCGAATTTGAAGCACTTAGACTGATATTTTCCTCTTTTAAAGTTTCTTTAAAACTTTGTGAGCTTAAAAGAGACTTTAAAGCCCTTTGTGCATCATCAAAATTTCCTTTTATGCCTAAAACTTTGATATTTTTTGCATTATTTGTAACCATTTGAAGTCGCTGAACATCACTTGTTCCCCCATCAGGATAAAGACAAACTACTTTTATATTTGGTTTGTTTTTAAAAGTCTCTAAAGTTGCTGGACCTGTGTCGCCACTTGTGGCAGCTAAGATAAGAAAATGTTCATCTTTTTTATGTGCTAAGTGGGAAAGTACATGTCCAAAAGGCTGTAGTGCCATATCTTTAAAAGCTCGTGTTGGTCCGTGATAAAGCTCATTTACGTACAATTTTTCTTCAAGCTTCACAAGAGGAACTGGATTTGAGCTATCATCAAATTTATCATATAAACTTAATGCGTCATTTAAAACACTCTCATCTATGTCTATATCAAAAAGTTTTAATATCTTTAAACTAAGCTCTTTATAACTTAACTCTTTTGCGTTTTCTAGCCATTTTTCATCTATACTAGGCAAACTCTTTGGCACATAAAGCCCGCCAAAACTCGCACTCGGATTTAAAAGTGTATATGAAAAACTTACCTCATTTTGATTTTTATTATCGTCATTTCCTCTAGTTTGTATAAACATTTTATTCCTTTATTTTGATATTATTGTTCCGATGCCTTCATCGGTAAAAAGTTCTAGTAAAATGGAGTGCTCTACCCTGCCATCTATGATGTGCGCGTGTTTTACTCCACCTTTTAAAGCCTCTAAACACGCATCGACCTTTGGTATCATTCCACCACTTATAGTTCCATCATCTTTAAGTCTTTGAACATCTTTTACATGTAGTTTTGAAATTAGCTTTCCATTTTTATCTAGTATTCCTTTTGTATCAGTTAGAAAAAAGATTTTTTTTGCTTTTATACTTTTGGCGATTTTACTCGCACACAAGTCCGCATTGATATTTAATCCCTTTATATCCTTGCTTGAAGCAATAGGTGCAACAACTGGGATAAAACTATCATCTATCAAGTTTTGCAACACATCTTTTTTAACTTTAGTTATCCTGCCAACCCTTCCATACTTTCCATTTTTTAGTGGTTTTGCTTTGATAAAATTCGCATCTTTTCCACTGATGCCAATGGCTTTTGCGCCGTGGTGATTTAAAAGTGTAGTTATCTCTTTATTTATACTTCCGCTAAGCACCATTTCAACAACGTCTAATGTGTCATTACATGTAACTCTAAGTCCGTCTTTAAACTTAGCCTTTATTTTCTGTTTTTCTAAGATTTTATTTATACTTTTTCCTCCGCCGTGAACTACGACTAGGTTTATACCAACCAGGCTTAAAAGTAAGATATCTTGGGCAAATTTATCTTTAAGATCTGGATTTATCTGAGCAGACCCTCCATATTTTATAACGATAGTTTTTTTTCTAAATTTTTGAATATAAGGCAACGTAGTGAGTATCGCCTTTGTAGTTTGTATAGTCTTTTGCAAATTATTTCCTTTTAAGGATTATTTTATCAAAAAAAATCTAAAAAGAACTTAAGTATCTATCTACCTCTTTTTTTACATGTAAAAAAATCTCAAATTCAAGCTCTAATATGGATAAATTTAACTCAAAATCCTCCATCTTTACAAAATCCTTTCTAGTAACAAGTAAAGATGAGGCATTTGTTGAGTGGATTATATCTTCAAGTTCATCTTTTTTAAACGCATGGTGATCTGGAAATATAAACTTCTTTTTTACATGTAAAGGAAGATGTTTATCGAGCCTTGAAGCATTTGCGATAGCGGTAACTAGCACCATATTTTCACTCTCATTTGAAATATATGTTTTTTTCTTAAAGTCTTTGTCTTCATGCAAGATCAAATCCGCATACTTTTGAGCGCTTTTATATTCTCTATATCCACCACTTGGTAAGCAAAATTGATTTTTTGGCATAGGATTTGAAAAGAGCAAAATATCAAACTTTTTTATATGTGATTTATTGAACCCATCATCTAAAAAGATGATTTTTACACCTAAACTTTTTGCTTTTTTGATAGCTTTTTTCCTATCCTCACTAACAATAACAAGAGCATTTTTCAGTTCTTTTGCATACATCATCGCTTCATCGCCACTAGTTTTTATATCGGTTTTTATATCTCCAAATTCACTTATTACATGTAAACCGCTTGAACTTCGCTTATAGCCTCTTAAAATGATGGCTACTTTTTCATAATCTTTCGCTAAAGATAGTATAAAGGGAGTTTTTCCACTTCCGCCTACAATTAAGTTTCCAACACTTATGATAGGTAAGCCAAAATCCTCCACCTTTGCAAAACGGCGTTTTATAAACATAACTAAACCATAGATAAAACTAAGCGGATATAGTAAAAAAGAGATGATTTTTTGAAAAGTATTTGGGTAAAGGAGATAACTCTCCACCCAAAGAATTAGACGGTTTTTATGCACGGCTTTTTGCGATTTTTTTAATAGCCTCACTTACATACATAACCATATCATCGCTCATCAAGTCATATATAGGCAATGATAAAATCTGCTGATAATTTAAAAGTGCTGTTGGATAATCATTCACTTTTAAAGAGTACTTGGTTTTGTAGTACTGCAAAAGATGAAGCGGTATATAGTGAAGTCCGGTGAAAATACCTTGCTCTTTTAACTCCCTTGCAAATGAATCACGATTTTTATCTATCTTTATGATGTATTTATCATAAACGTGGTCACGTTTTTTTGTAGGCGTACTTACATGTGGACAATCTTCAAGCTCTTTATCATAGATTTTAGCTATCTCTTGACGACGTTTTATTCGCTTTTGAAGATTGGAAAGCTGACCTATATTATATGCTGCGCTAAGTTCACTCATGTCGTATTTTACACCCTTATCTACAACATCATAAACATACCCTAAGTTACCAAACTCATCCCATCCATCACTTACGATTGCATGATTTTTAAGAAGTTTAGCACGAGAAGCTATCTCTTCATCATTTGTAGTTAAAATGCCACCATCAGCTAGTGCATTTATAGTTTGCGGACTAAATCTAAAGCAAGATATAAATGAACCTGTATTGCCTATAATCTTACCTTTATATGTAGCTCCTAATGCTTGAGAAGCATCGTCTAGTATTTTTATCTTATACTCTTTTGCTATATCATAAAGAGGTTCTAAATCTGCAGGCTGACCTGCTATATGCGATATAAAAGCACCTTTAAGTTTTTTGTGATTATGCATTCTTAAAATACGATCAAATTGTCTAGGATCGATATTAAAATCATCTTTATCAATATCTACAAAAATAGGCTCAGCATCAAAGTGTCTTATCACTTCTGCAATCGCAGGAGATGAGTTTACAGAACATATTATCTTATCTCCACGTTTTAAATCCATAGCACAAAGAGCAAGATGAAGTGCTGCTGTTGCATTGTTTGTAGAGATAACATGCTTTGTTTTAACAAGCTCTTGCATATCAGTTTCGAGCTTTTCGTTCATAGTGTCTAAGTTATTAAATTTTAAGACACTATTTATCAAATCAGCTTCTTGACTTCCAACTGTTGGCTTATAAAATGGTATTTCACTCATATAATATCCTTATTCATTAATCTTTCATTTTCTAAAGCTTCGCTATATTAGGAAGCCGCCTTTTAAATATATTATCGCCATATCTTTTTACGATCATATCAACAAGCTGTTTATCATATTTTTTCTTCAAAAGTTCATCTTTACTCAAACCTTTATCGATAAAATCTCTCAAAACCTCATCAATTTGAACATAGCTAAATCCAAGCTCACTCTCATCAGTCTGTCCCTCCCATAAATCAGCCGAAGGAGCTTTGTTTATAATCTCGTCATTAATTCCAAGATATTTTGCAAACTCAAAAAGATCACTTTTATATATGTTTCCTATTGGATTAAACGCGCACGCTAAATCCCCATATAAAGTTCCATACCCAAGTGCAAGTTCGCTTTTATTGCTTGTTCCAATAACAACACCATTTTTTAAAGATGATATATCATATAAGATACTCATCCTAACTCTAGCACTAAAATTTCCAACTCTCAAAGAAGATACTTTATCTTTTGAAAAATAGCTATCAATTATATTGCTTATAGGCACAATGGTATAATCTATACAAAATTTATCACATAAATCTTTTGCATGTTGTATATGGAGCTTATTTGATGAAGTTGTTGGCATCATTACAGCATACAAGTTATCTTCCAAACTCATACTTTTTAACGCTTTCTTTGCCAACACTGCCACGACGGCCGAGTCTAACCCCCCACTTAAACCTATAACGATAGATTTGAGCGAAGTTTGTTCGAGCTCATATCGTATAAACGATATGAGCTTTTTTTCCACTTCACTGCTAATCATGAATTTAATTCCTTATAAATAACCTTTACATTACTATATATTTTTTATAATTATATAATAAAAATATTAATATTTAATTTATTATTGCAAAAAAAATGTAAAAAATATTGATTTATTGGTTTTTCTTGTGTATGATATGGCAAATTTTACAATAAAGAGCATGATATGAAAATAATATACGCACCCCAAGGAGACTATCAAACAAATTGCTATATAGTGCCAACAAACAACGGAGAATTAATCATAGACCCAGGTATCGGAGCAACCTCTTGGGTAAAACAACATGTAAAAAATCCACAGGCCATACTAAACACGCATGGGCACTTTGACCATGTATGGTCCAATGATGAACTTAAAAAACAGTTTAACATTCCCATCTACTGTCCAAAAGATGATCTTTTTATGCTAAAGTATGACCCATTTGACAAAAATGTACCGCAAAGCGAAGCTGATTTTGAAGTTAAGCCAGATGAAAAATTTCATATAGACGGAGTTGATGTAACATTTTGGCACTTTCCAGGTCATACACCAGGATGTAGCGCCATAGAGATAAATGGACACCTTTTTAGTGGGGACTTTATATTTAAACGCTCCATCGGAAGAGTAGATTTTCCTTATAGCAGTCCAGAAGATATGAAACAAAGCATCTTAAAAGTTCTTGAGTTTAAAAAAGATCTTAAAGTGCTTCCAGGTCATGGAGAGTTTACAACGTTAAAAGAGGAACAACAAACCTTACCTGCTTGGCTAAGATTTATATAAGACAAAATAAAGTCAATAAGCTTTTAATACGTTCTTTTCACGTTTTTTATCTTGGTTTTAAATATATGTTTTTCAAGGACAACCGCATAAAACGTACCTTGAAAAATCTTAACCTCATTCACCTTGCCAACCACATCAACCTCGCGCTTTCTAGAATCCTCAAAATTTACTTTAGCTTCAAAATCTATAACATCTCCCACTTTTGCAGGCGCTAAAAAGCTCACTTTTGAACCTATTATCACTGTATTTGGTTCATTTATGGACATAACTGCCGCATAGTCTGCTGGAGAAAAAACAAAAGCACTATGTATAAGACCTAGTTCATCAGTAACCATCTCAGTGGTTGTAGTAAATGAAACCTTTGCGTAATTTTTTTCAAGAACCACAACATCTCCAGAATATAATCTATTGAGATTTTTATGGGTTACAATACTATCTTGAAAGGAAGAAAATAAACCCTCTTCATTATCGTTCTCTTCTCGTTTTTCATTTACACTAAAATCCTCTTCTGCCCCAATACTCTCATCTTTTGCCATTATAGTTTTCTCCTATTTTTCAACTCTTATGTAAACTCTTTTTGGGGCTTCATAACCCTCAATCGTTAAACTATCATCGTTTGGATCTAAAAAATTATTTAAACTCTCCCCATCTATCCACTCGGTTTTTCTTTGTTCGCTTAAATCTGTCTTTTTTATCTTTAAAACTTCAAAACCACTAAAATTTGCCTTCTCACACCAATTTTCCAAAGCCCTTATGGTTGGCACAAAGTGTACATTTGGGATTTTTGAGTACGTTTTTGCTGGACTTAATACCATCTCGCTTTCACCACTTATATAAAATGTATCTAAAAAAAGCTCTCCATTTTTGTTTAAACTTTTTTGTAAATGCTTTAGAGTTTCTATTGGGTTATGCCTATGATACAGTACTCCCAAACAAAAAAGCACATCGAACTTTTTATCATAATACGGCAAATGCTCAACACCCAACATCTCATAGACTATATCGGTTTTTGCATAAAAGTTTATAAAATCAAACTGAGTTTTAAATAGCGGCGAAGGGTCAAATCCAATAAGCTCACGTGGTTGATGATTTAGCATACGAAATAGATAATATCCGTTATTGCACCCAATATCGCCAACTATCTTATCTTTTAGGTTGAAGTATGGCTCAAGCAAATTATACTTTTTAAAACTCTGCCATTCGCTATCGATGAAAGTTCCAAAAACATCAAACGGACCTTTTCGCCACGGTTTTAACATCTTTGCAAACTCATATATTGCATCTTTTTGATTATTTTCAATATCTACATGTAAATTCAAACTAACAACATCATCATAACTTACATGTATATCATCAAACCTAGGCAATCGCTCTAATTTTTCCCTTAGTGGCTTGATGTTTTTCCACTTTAACCAACTTTGTCTTTGTTTTTTTATATCGTCTATATTCATATCAATAATCTATCAAATTTTTATCGCATTTTTTATGATAAACACCCATAGAATCGTAGTATTCATGACACTCATTATAATACCTAGTGTCAATTCCACGGTCGTTTAAATATAGACATCCAGAAAAATTTACAATGATAAATATAAAAATTAATACTTTTTTCATAAAACAAATACTACCATACGTAATAGAAAAAAAAGATAAAAGAGGAAAAAAATGTACCAAAAAGTATTAAATCACTTTAAAGCTATAACTTCCATACCCCATTGTAGCTTTGAAACATCTGCTTTATGTGAGCACATAATAAAACATGCAAAAAAGTGCGAATATGAGGTAAAAACTGACAAAGTAAATAACATACTTTGCAAAAAAGGAGAACCAAAAGTCTGCTTACAATCCCACTACGATATGGTCTGCATGGGAGTTGCACCTAACATTGAAACTTATGAAGAAGATGGTTGGCTAAAAGCAAAAAATTCATCTTTAGGGGCAGATAACGGCATGGGAGCTGCTATCGCTTTAGCTTTAATGGAAACACATGAGAACTTAGAGTGCCTTTTTACAAATGACGAAGAAGTTGGATTAATAGGCGCAAATGGACTTGAAATCCCAATAACATCAACAAATCTTTTAAACCTTGACAGCGAAGAAGAAGATGAAGTTATCATAGGATGCGCAGGTGGAGCAGTTATATTTGGAAGTATAAGTGGAGAAAAAGTACCGTTAAAAGAGGATTTAAAAGCGTATGAGATAAGCATTCAAGGTATGCAAGGAGGGCACTCTGGAGTTGATATAACAAAAAATATCAAAAGTGCTCTAAAAGTACTTGGTTACGCTTTGGCAGATTATGATTGCAAAATAGCAAGCATTCAAGGTGGGGAGAGAAATAACTCCATTCCAAAATACGCAACCGCAACAGTTTTTTGCAAAGAAGAGATAGTAAGCGAAAGTGAATTTGTGGTCGTAAAGCCAGTAGAAGTTAAGGAAAAAACCTATTATAAATATTCGGATAATATTTTACATGTAATAAATTCATTTGCTCAAGGAGTAAGAGTTTATGATGAAGATTTGAAGATGGCACAAACAAGCATAAATCTATCAATCGTAAAAGAGATAGATGGACAAATGGTGCTAGAATTTTATGCAAGAAGTATGGCGGATGAGAGCTTAGAAAATGTAAAAAGCGAAACTTATAGTTTGCTAAAAGGGTTTGGGTTTGATGTTAAAGTAACAAGAGATGCCTCTTCTTGGCAACCAGTTAAAACTCCTTTTGCGCTTTTAGTTAAAAGTGTTAGTGAAAAATATATCGACAATGTAAAAATCTGCGCCATTCACGCTGGGCTTGAGTGTGGCGTTATAGTTCAAAAACAACCATCCATAACTGGAGTTTGTTCCATTGGACCAACTATAGAATTTCCCCACTCTACAAGAGAGAGATGTCTGCTTTCATCAGTTGAAAAAATCACAAAAGTAGTAGATGAAGTTATCAAAAAATTATAAAGGATAAAAATGTCACTTATTAACTCAAAAAATATCCCACTTGGCACAAAACTGCAACATTTTGCCCTTGAAGACCCTTACGGAAAAGCTTATAGCTCAAAGGAGATTTTAGGAGAAAACGGACTGCTAATATATATCACATGTAACCACTGCCCATATACACAAGTCATGTGGGAAAGACTGGTCATAGAAGCAAATTTTGCCAAAAAAATCGACATAGGCACTCTAGCGATAAATCCAAATATTCATCCAAACTATCCAGAAGATTCTCCTTCACATATGATAGACAAGATAGAAGAATTTAATATAAATTTTCCTTATCTTATAGATACAAATCAAATAGTAGTAAAAGCTTTAGGAGCAGTCTGTACGCCAGAGGTATTTTTGTTTGATAAGGATTTAAACTTATTTTATCACGGCAGGGTTGATGATAACGAGCAACACGCTCACTTAGTTAAAAATGAAGAGCTTCGTGATGCACTGATGGCACTTTTTAGCCAAAAAGAGCCTCCGTCAATTCAAAATCCATCCTTAGGATGTTCTATAAAGTGGCATGATACAGTTCTTGGATAAATTTAAAGCGCAATATATTTTGCGCCTTTTTTACATGTAAATTAAAAAATAGCATTTACATGTAAAATGCAAATATCCCTAACCAGCCTTAAAACCAGCTTTGCTTTGGCAAAACTCCTCTACGATACACTCATCGCAAATGGGGTTTTTGGATTTGCAAATATAACGTCCAAAAAGCACAAAAGCTTGATGAAGAGTGTGAAGTTCTGTTTTAAAAGCACGCACTAAATCCTCTTCTGTTTTTTCAGGGGTTTTTGCTTTTGAAAGCCCTAAACGATGGCTCACACGAAATACATGCGTATCAACCGCCATCACATTTGCCTCCATTTTTTCTATCATTACAACATGGGCTGTTTTTTGACCAACTCCAGCTAGAGTTACTAAATCTTTCTCGTTTAAAGGAATTTCTCCATCAAAATTTTCCACCACACTTTGTGCCATTTTGATAAGATTTTTAGCTTTATTATTAAAAAATGAACAAGATTTTATAAGCTCTTTTACATCATCTAAATCCGCAAGAGCAAGCTCATAAACATTTTTATAAGACTTAAAAAGGTCTGGCGTTATGATATTTACTCTTTTGTCGGTACATTGAGCCGAGAGCATAACGGCGATTAAAAGCTCATAAGTATTTGTAAAGTTAAGCTCTGTTTTAGCGCCCTCATATTTTGTCAAAAAGCGCTCTTTTATGATTTGTGTATCTTTTTTATTTGGTTTTTTCATGTGGATATTATATCATTTATTTTTAAAAATTACATATTACATGTAAATAGTGCTTAATTATCAAAAATTGTTAATTATTAATTTTTGATTAACTTACATTTGGCATAATGTAACTTCAAATAAATATTTATTAAGGAATCAAAATGAACAAATTGTTACTAGCAACTCTTAGTGTAGCGACTGCTATAAGCTTAAATGCAAGCACTTTAGCGACTGTAAATGGTCAAAAAATCACTGAAAAACAGATAAATGCGCTTATGCAAGGTATGCAAGGAAAAGTTGATTATAAAAAACTTCCAGCTGAAACTCAAAAACAAATGCTAAACCAAGCAATCGAAAGAATGCTTCTTATCAACAATGCTAAAAAAAGTGGTGTTGAGAGAAAAAAAGAGTACAAAGACGCACTAAAAGAACTTAAAGATTCACTTGCGCTTGATGTATGGATGAAAAGTCAGTTTAAAAGCATCAAAGTAACTGAAAAAGAAGCAAAAAAATATTATGAAAATAATGGAGATAAATTTGTAAAACCAGCTCGTGCAAAGGCTAGACATATCTTACTAAAAACTGAAGAAGATGCGAAAAAAGTTATCAACGAACTTAAAGGTTTAAGTGGTAAGAAACTTGAAGATAAATTTATAGCTCTTGCAAAAGAAAAATCAACAGGACCTAGCAAAAGCAATGGTGGTGAGCTTGGATGGTTTGGCGAAAAGCAAATGGTACCAGAGTTTAGCAAGGCTACATTTGCACTTAAAAAAGGGCAAATCACAACTAAACCTGTTAAAACTCAATTTGGCTACCATGTCATACTAAACGAAGGCAAAGAGACATCAAGTAAGGTTGCTTTTAAAGACGTAAAAGATCAGATCAAAAATGGTCTTAAGATGGAAAAATTTAGAACAACCATCAAGTCAAAAGCAAAATCTTTAGTTAAAAAAGCAAAAATAGTTATAAAATAGACCCCACAAGGAGTTTTTGTGAAAAAGGTACTTGATATCATCAATCCAGGCGTTGTTGTAGGCGAAGACGTTGGAAAGTTATTTAAATTAGCAAAAGAACAAGGTTTTGCTATTCCAGCTGTAAACGTGGTAGGAACTAGCTCTATAAATGCAGTTTTAGAATCAGCCAAAGAGGCAAACTCACCTGTGATTATCCAATTTTCAAACGGAGGTGCAAATTTTTATGCAGGAAAAAGCATAGATAGCAATAAAGCAGCTCTTTTAGGGGCAATTTCAGGTGCAACACATGTGCATATATTAGCTCAAGCTTATGGTGTACCAGCTGTGCTTCATACCGACCATGCAGCAAGAAAACTTTTACCTTGGATAGATGAACTTTTAAGTGCTGGTGAGGAACACTATAAAAAAAGTGGAGTTCCTCTTTTTAGCTCCCATATGATAGACCTTTCAGAAGAACCACTAGAGCAAAATATAGCTACATGTAAAGAGTATCTTAAAAGAATGAGTGATATTGGTATGACCCTTGAGATTGAACTAGGAGTTACTGGTGGCGAGGAAGATGGAGTTGATAATACCAATATAGATAACGCCCTACTTTACACACAGCCTAAAGAAGTAGCTTACGCTTATGAGGAGTTAAAATCCATTAGCGATAATTTTACCATAGCAGCTTCATTTGGAAATGTACATGGGGTTTATAAACCTGGAAATGTTGTTCTAACTCCAAAGATACTACAAAATTCGCAAAATTACATCAAAGATAAGTTTAACTTAAATGATGAAAAACCTGTTAGTTTTGTATTTCACGGAGGCTCAGGCTCACTTCCAAGCGAGATTGAAGAAGCCGTAAGTTATGGGGTTGTGAAGATGAATATTGACACAGATACCCAGTGGGCATTTTGGGATGGTGTTAGAGGCTATGAAAAGAAAAATAAGGCGTACCTACAAGGACAAATTGGAAATCCAGACGGGGATGACAAACCAAATAAAAAATACTACGACCCAAGAAAATGGCTAAGAGAAGGTGAAAAATCCACAGTTTTAAGACTTCAAAAAGCCTTTAAAGAGCTTAATTGTATAGATAGAAACTAAAATTAAAGGGGAGTTGTTTTAATATGAATATTTTAGCAAACTCCCCAATACAAAGTTTTAACTTTTTAAATCAAACCTTTTACATAAAACGAGATGACCTTTTAAGTCGTGACTTTTCGGGTAACAAAGCACGAAAATTTGCTTTTTTTCTACACAACAAACCAAACGTAAAACAGATAATATCCTATGGCTCAAACCAATCAAACGCCATGTATTCTCTTTCAGTTTTAGCTAAAATATTACATGTAAAATTTATATATGTATGCAACCATATACCAAGTTTTTTAAAAGAAAACCCAATAGGAAATTACCAAAAAGCATTAGAAAACAAAATGGAAATTTTAACAAGTGAAAATCCATACGAATATGCAAAAAATCTCACATGTAAAAACTCGCTTTTTATAAAAGAAGGTGGCGCCATGAAAGAAGCAGAATTTGGTATAAAAATGTTAGCAGATGAGATAAATGAGTGGGCGAAAGATAAAATTTATGATATATATCTGCCATCAGGAACCGGAACTACGGCGCTATATCTACAAAAACATACTCATTTAAAAGTTTTTACAAATCCATGTGTTGGAGATGAAGAGTATTTAAAAAAGCAGTTTTTAGAGCTAGAATCAAATCCAAAAACCCACCCAATCATACTAAACCCACCCAAAAAATATCACTTTGGACGTATTAAAATTGAACTTTTTTACATGTATGAAAAGTTGAAAAAAGATACAGGCATAGAGTTTGACTTGCTTTATGACCCTGTTGGATGGCTAAGCATCAAAGAGCATATAAGCTTATTTGAAAACCCAATTTTATACATTCATCAAGGAGGAATTTTAGGAAATGTTTCCCTTTTACAACGGTATGCTAAAAAATTTAATATAAATTTGCCAATTTAAGTCCCTTTTGGTTAGAATATATAAAAACCAACATAAAGGAGAACAGATGAGTGTTACGCAAAAAAAGGGTATGCTTGATTGGTATTTCAAATCAAACCTACTTCTTAGAATTCTCATAGGTCTAATCTTAGGTGCAGTCTGCGGATTGTTATTTTCTGGAAATGAGAGTTTAGTGGCTTTTTTTAAACCATTTGGCGATGTGTTTATAAGACTTCTAAAAATGATAGTCATCCCAGTAATTGCCATGACACTCATTAGCGGAACTAGTAGTATCTCTCCAAAAAGCTTAGGGCGAGTTGGAGTAAAGATCATCATTTTTTACCTTGCCACATCGTTTTTTGCAATATGTACAGGACTTTTATTTGGCAACCTTTTAAGTCCAGGTGAGGGGTTAAATCTAGCTGGAAATGCCGCAGCTGCTGGACGCGAGCTAACAACTCCTCCATCACTTATAAGCTTACTTGTGGGCATCATTCCTAAAAACCCATTTTCTGCACTTTCAAATGGAACCGTGCTTTCTGTTATATGTTTTTCACTCTTTTTTGGAATCGCTCTTGCGTATTTAAAAGATAGTGATGATAAAGAGATAAAAGACTCTGCAATGGTTGTAAGTAAATTTTTTGAAGGTTGTACGCAGATAATGTTTAAAATCATCCATTGGATTATGGAATACGCTCCAATAGGTGTTTTTGCACTTATTTATACAGTTTTTGCAAAGCAAGGTGCGACTGCTTTTGGTCCGCTTGCAAGCGTAACACTTACCGTTTATCTAGCACTTATTTTTCAAGGTCTTGTCATATACGGAATTATCGCATATTTGTTTAAAATATGTCCCTATAGATTTTTCAAAAAAGTTCGTCCGCCGATGATAACAGCCTTTGTTACAAGAAGTTCAGGGGGAACTTTGCCAGTTTCAATGGAAACAGCCGAAGAGGATATGGGTATCAAAAAGGGAGTTTATAGTTTCACTCTTCCAATAGGTGCTACTATAAATATGGACGGAACCACTATATATCTAGGTGTTTGTGCCATGTTTATAGCAAATGCTGTGGGGATTGATTTAACATTTTCACAACAAAGTGTTATTATACTAACTGCTGTTTTGGCTTCTATCGGAACAGCTGGAGTTCCGGGTGCTGGAGCTATCATGCTTTTAATGGTTCTTGATTCTATCGGACTTAGTGTTGAAAGTGGATCAGCCGTCGCTGCCGCATATGCTATGATATTTGGAATCGACGCACTACTTGATATGGGACGAACCTCCATGAACGTAACAGGTGATATGCTTGGAACTGCCTTAGTTGCTAAAAGCGAAGGCGATATGGATATGGAGATTTGGAAAAAAGATTAAACTAAGGGTGCGGATGCACCCTTTTTACATGTAAAAGATTAAAATGAAGAAAATTATCATCTTAGCAATACTTATAGGCTGTGGTTTTTGGGCGTATTACATATATAGCACTTCTGAAGTTGTAAATACTTCTTATGCTTCGTATAAAGATGTAGAGTTTGATAAGGGGTGGATACCGCGCTGGATACCAAAAGATAGTTTTGATATTCACGATACGCATAATATTGATACAAATAAACTTTTTATCACTTTTAAGAGTAAAAATTATAAAGCGTTTTTATCAGCTTGTAAAAAATTAAACTTAATAAAAATACCACAAGTATTGAAAAAATTAAATCCAAATACACCCATAAAAAGTTACAACTTTTTTACATGTAGAAAAAATGAAAATTATATTGTAACTCAAAATTTAAAAAAATTAGAATTTTATATATTTGACAAATAAAGCCACTAATAAAGTGGCTTATGCTTTATCTTTTTTTATAGAATCAAGAACACCATTTATAAACCTAGGGCTTGTATCGCTTGCTAATTTTTTTGCTAACTCTATGGCTTCATTTATGATAACCGCATCATCTAAAGAGGTATAGATAAGCTCATAGGCTCCAAGTCTTAAAATGGATCTTTCGATGTGCCCTATTTCGTCAAGTTGCCACTCTTTTAAGTGTTTGTTAATCTCCTCATCGATTGTCTCTTTGTATTCAATTACACCGTTATATAACGATAGGGCAAACTCTTTTTGTTTGTTGCGGATTTTACTATCTTCTAAAATTTCCTCTGCAAACTTGCTAACTCCGTCATTGCCAACATCTAGTGCATATAAAAGACCGATAACACTCTGTCTTGCTTGATGTCTTGTTGCCATTATAACTTCTTATATAAGCTTAAAAGCTCGATTATGCTTACCATTGATTCAAAGCCTTTATTGCCCGCTTTGCTTCCTGCTCGCTCTATCGCTTGTTCGATACTATCAACTGTTAAAACTCCAAAACTTACAGGCTTACCATGCTTTAAAGTAACATTGGCGATGCCTTTTGTAGCCTCTGCTGAAACATAATCAAAATGCGGAGTTGAGCCTCGAATAACCGCACCCACGCAACAAATAGCATCATACTTACCGCTTGAAAGTGCTTTATCTAGGGCAAACGGTATCTCAAAAGCACCAGGAACCAAGATAAGGTCAAGATTTTTCTCATCTCCTCCGTGGCGCAAAAAAGCATCCTTTGCACCTTCAACAAGTCTATCAGTTATGATATGGTTAAATCTTGCATTGATAATAGCGATTTTTTCATCACCATTTAAAGAGAGTTTTCCTTCTACTATATTCATATAAATTTCCTTTGATTGATTTTGCGATATTTTATCACATAGTTGCTATATTTGAAATTAAAACCTACATGTAACAACAAATCTCACCTTGCCAACAAAAAAGTAACAACTAAAGAAAGAGCGATACCAACCCAAACCCCAAGAGATATTTGGGCATTTTCAAATATAAGTGCAATGATAGCAACTAAAGGAGGGTTTAAATATGAATATGCACTAAGATTTTTTGGACTTATAACAATAGAGGCTTTTTGATAAAGATACAAGGTTATAAGAGTCGATGGAATAGAAAGATAAAGCAAATACCAAACATCATCAAATCTTATGGCTAAAATATCAACATGTATATCCAAAATCATCAACAAAAAACCTAAAAACAGACATGAACTTAAAAGCAGATTGAAAACGATAACGATAGGTATATCACCATCACTTTTTAAATACTTCAACAAAGCAGTGTATATAGACATGCTCAACGTTGCAAAAAAAAAGATACCATCGCCCTCTTGAAATGAAAAACTTAAAAACAACCGAGCATCAGCCTTAAATATAACAATACACGTTCCAGCCATTCCAACCATATAGATAAAAAATCGCTTTAATGTGAGCTTTTGGTCAAATAAAAATATGGATAAAATCGCCGTCATAAGAGGAATAAGCGTAAAAATCGTACTTGTATGAATAGTGCTAGTCGTTTGTAAAGCCTTAAACATCCCAACAAAACACAAAAGATAAAAAAGACCTAAAATTGAGGATTTTAAAAAGGTTTTTAAGATATTTTTCCTAAACGTAGAATTTAAAAGCACGATAGGAGCCACCGCTAAAAACGATATAGTAAACCTTAAAAATGTAAGTGCTAACGGGTGCATCAAAGGAGAAAGCTTTTGAGTAGATAAAAAAGAACCAGCTATGATCAAAGTAGCGATTATCATATACACATGTGAAATATATTTATCTTTCATTTTTATACCTCAAATAAAAGCCGATATTTTACCATTATTTTGTTTAAAAATATTTTTACATGTAGATTTTAGGTTGCATATTTTATCTTAAAATGCTAAAATAAAAAAATCTACAAAATAGGAATGAAAAATGAACACTTTACTCTAATTCAAGGGTAAAATCAAATCTTATCCTTGATACTCACTTATAAAATATCAAGGAATCTTATGAAAAAATTACAAATAAACAATCTTACATTTAAGTATTCATACAAAAATATCTTTTCAAATTTAAACCTTAGCTTCA
>PDWI01003991.1_pt1 | contig 20250 bp, 13 predicted proteins | sample 1430891 | NCBI WGS metagenome assembly PDWI01 (sample SAMN01162508, study PRJNA174530) | Oral metagenome, whole genome shotgun sequencing project. | biome: Marine environment; feature: Marine mammal; material: Swab sample of the gingival sulcus; isolation source: swab sample of gingival sulcus... | reverse complement strand
TCAACAAAATCAGCATCGAGTTGAGTTAATATATTAAAACGAAAATCAAGCATTATAAACTTCCAACCAAGCCTAATTTCGGGTAAATAATCAAGGTGTAAATAATTTTTATCGTCTCCTTTATGCATACTAATATCGCATAAAGCATTGATATTCAAGAAAAACTTTTTCGACTTAACATCTCTTGGTAAAGTTTCATAGTTAGCCTCAGTTAAAATGGGTTCATTATAATAATAGTCATTATTTATATCATCATGAGTAGTTATATCACTATGAGTATTACTATTATTTTCCAATCCATTGTTTACGACATTCGTTAATCCCAGCAAACAGCCATCAACAAGCATATCAAAAATACTAGTCATACAACAGCCGGCTATGTCTGATGCAATATCGGCAGTACTACTAAAATCTACATTATTGGTGGAAATTTTACTTTTATTTTCTTGCGATTTTACTTTTATATCATGTATTTGAGCAAAAATACTTTGTTGTGATATTAGTAAAAACGTTACAATTGTTATGATAAAAGGCTTCATATTTTGTAATTTTATTAATAAAATCAACACTTCGTTAAATTAGCAATTAGCAATGAATAACTAACAGTTATATCGCTGATAATCAAACTTTTGCACAACAACAAGTCTTGTTTTGCAAAATATTAATTATAAGCCGATTACAAAAATATAACGAAGTATTAAAGTTAAAAATTAAGAATTAGTTTACTCGTTCTTTGTTTGGTAATATTTAATGTTTGTACGAAAATGTGCTATTTGGGCAAAATGGCAATAAATACCAACATTCTACTTTGCAAATTTAGTAATTATTTTGAAATAAATTAGTTTTTATACAAAATTACTTTTACATAAGTTCCGAATTAAATTTAGTTCAAAAATTTATCAGTATGTTCTTTTGGCAAAGGCTTGGTAAACATTGAGACAATAAACATTACTGCAAAATTCAACAAAAGAGCTTGAATACCTGCATTAATATCCCATAATTTCGGAATTAATCCTAAGCTAATGCCCATATTGAATAAAAAGCCTGCCAACAAGCCACTTATAGCAGCCTCTTTGCTAACCCTGCGCCAGAAAAAAGTGGCACAAGCCAATGGAAAAAACTGTACAATAGAACCATAAGCTCCTAATAATAAGGCAACTATGGTCTGACCGCCAAATATTGCAATAAGATAGGCAATTGCACCAAAACCAACAACCGACAACCTTACCCACAAGGTGGCTTCTCTATCATTCGACTTATTTTTTTTCAATGGTTCGATGAAATCCTGAGCAAAAATAGAACCCGCCGCATGTGTTACAGTGTCTTGCGTGGACATGGCTGCTGCCAATGCTGCCGCCAAAATAATTCCGGTAATCACGGGATTAAAATCTAAATTGGTAAACAACCAAGGCAAAATTTTATCAGCTTCGCCCAAAACTTCCGGCTCCACCTGCATAATGCCCGCAAAACCAATAAATAAGGTGGGCAACGACAACAAAGCAAAAGACGGATACATTACAACTGTTTTTTTTATCACTTTTTCACTTTTAGCGGCAAAGGCTTTCATAAACAACTGAGGCCACATGGTAAATCCCAACACCGACACCAACAAAGTGCTGCTATATTCGGCAAAACTCATGGCAGTATTCTCGCCAAGCAGCAAATGACGAGGTTTATATTCGATAATTTGATGAAACATCTCGGCAGAACTGCCATACAAATGAATAACGAGGTAAATACTTAATGACCAAGCTATTACTATCATAAAAATACTCTGAAAAACATGCGACCATGCAACGCCCCGAAGTCCGCTAACAAACACATAAATGAGAACTACCGCATAAGAAATGAGCGCACCTGCCCAAAATGGTATTCGTCCGCCCGATGCAAGTTCAAAAATATAACCGCTGGCTTTCATCTGTAAACCAATGTATTGCACAAATGCTAAAAACGACACAAGAGCAACGATTATCGACAATGTTTTGGATTGAAACCGTCCACTAAACAATTGAGCCTGAGTAACATAACCAAACCTACGTCCTACTTTATACGATTTTGTTCCCCAAATCCACCAAGGAATCATGCCGGTAGCCGAAAACGCCAACATATAAAACGATGCTGCTCCTTTGGAATAAGCCCAACCGGGTCCGCCCAAAAATGCAAAGGCACTAAAAATAGAACCTCCCATTAAAAAATACATTATCAGAAAACCAATGCTCCGCTCGGCTGCCACGAAACTAACAACCGAATTCTTTTTACCTCGCCCTGCATAAGTGCCAAAAAACAAGATGAAAAACAAATAAATAAATATTATTACAGTAACTACTAACCAGCTCATTATAAATTATTAAGATTTGAATTTTGTTTATTATCAATACGGTATAAAACGAGCAATGCCACAAATTCGAGTATGATAGTTGCAACAATAAAAAACATTGCAAAAGGCATTCCCAACACAAAAGGTTCGGCAAAATTGGCAAAAAGCCAATAAAATACTTGCAATAAAAATATTAGCACAAAAAAGAATAAAAAAAACTTTTGGTATGGTTTCACGATAACTATTTTTTTGTAAAAAAGATTATTCAACAGCCAGCAAAAACACCTACAAACACCTGATAATAAGAGCTTAACAGAATGTTACTTAAACCCAATAACACACTATTTTTCAAGATGTTATACAGTAATTTGCAAGTAGTAATTCGCAATTTTATTACTGACTGACTACAAAAATATTAATTTAAAACTCATTTCAAAAAATATTTTCAAATTTCACTATAAAAACCAATTTCTAAGCTCGAAAACCTTAACGATATACGACCCACAAAATCTAAGTTGCGATGTGTATAAATTTTTACTAATTTTGCAATCTTAATTTGATTAAAGTTTGGCTAAAAATCGCAACCAAACATCTAATAATCAACAAAATAAAAGCATTAAAATAAAAATTGTGGAAAAAATTTCGGACATAAAAATAAAGGATTACGCTTACGATTTACCGGAAAGCAAAATTGCAAAATATCCTTTGGACAACAGAGCAAATTCTAAATTATTACATTTCCAAAACAACAAAATAGTTACCGATAAATTTGAAAACATTACAAATTTACTAAACTCTAACGACAGCTTATTTTTCAATAATGCAAAAGTTATTCAGGCTCGATTATTATTTCAAAAAACGACAGGTGCAAATATCGAAATTTTCTGTTTAAAACCCTATAATCCAATTGATTATAACCTTTCATTTCAAGCCACCGAAAGTTGTGAATGGGAATGTTTGGTACACAATTTAAAAAAATGGAAAAGCGGCAGTTTGACTAAAAATATCATTGTAAACAATGAAGAATACGTAATTGAAGCCGAAAAAAAATCGCGCAAAGATAACTCGATAATAGTGGAATTTAGCTGGCACAATAGCCAAAATAATTCTGAAAAACCGACAATTTCGTTTGCTGATATTTTAGAAAATATTGGCGAAACTCCCTTGCCTCCTTATCTTAATCGCAAAGCCGAAAAAGATGATAAAATACGCTATCAAACTGTGTATGCAAAACAAGAGGGTTCGGTGGCAGCACCCACAGCCGGTTTGCATTTCACAAAAAGCATAATGGACAAACTGCAAACCCAAAATATTGATTTACAATATATTACACTACATGTTGGCGCGGGTACATTTCGTCCGGTAAAGAGCGAAAGCATTGCCGAACACAATATGCACTCCGAAGATTTTGAGATAAAATATGAACTTTTAGAGCATCTGCTGAACCGCAAAGGACGAATAATTGCGGTGGGAACTACTACCGTGCGCACACTCGAAAGTTTATATTGGATAGGTGTAAAATTAATTAACAAAAATGAGGATTCTTTCCGAATAAAACAATGGGAGGTTTATGAGAAAAAACAAGAAATTTCGTTGCAAAATTCGCTATCTGCTATCAAAGATTATATGAACGCACACAATTTAACAACATTGCAGGCTTCAACAGAGATAATCATCGTTCCCACTTATAAATTCAAGGTAATCAATGCTTTAATCACTAATTTTCATCAACCTCAAAGCACTCTATTGCTATTAATAGCTGCAATTTTAGGCGAAAAATGGAAAGAAGTGTATCAATATGCTTTGCAAAATGATTATCGATTTTTGAGCTATGGCGATAGTTCTTTTTTTGAGATTTAGTTTTATTTTTTGTCAATAAGTTAAATAAAAAAACCTGCTGACTCCGCAAGCCAACAGGTTTTAATTTATTGTGTGTAATTAAAGTTATTCTGATACAACTTCAAATTTTACTTCAACTTTTACATCGCGGTGTAGTTTTACAATTGCATTGTAATTACCCACTTCTTTTACAGCTTCTTCTTTGATAGAAATTTTTCTTCTATCAACGTCAAAACCTTGCTTTGTCAATTCATCAGCAATCTGAATTGTATTAACAGAACCGAAAATTTTACCTGTTGTGCTGGTTTTAGCACCAATTTTCAGGCTTACATCTTTCAACTTTTCTGCCAATTCAAGAGCATCATTTTTGATTTTTTCTTCTTTATGCGCTCTTTGCTTCATATTTTCTTGATGAATTTTTTTGGCTACTTTGGTTGCCAATATAGCGTATCCCTGAGGGATAAGATAATTTCTGCCATAACCTTCCTTTACAGTAACTACATCATCGGCATTACCTAAGTTGGCTACATCTTGTTTTAATATAAGTTCCATAATATTGTTTCGTTAATCTTATTTTAATAAATCAGTAACATAGGGCAATATTGCAAGATGTCTTGCTCTTTTGATTGCCTGCGATACTTTGCGTTGATATTTTAAAGATGTTCCTGTAATTCTACGAGGAAGAATTTTACCTTGCTCGTTCAAAAATTTTTTAAGGAAAACAGGGTCTTTGTAATCAACATATTTTATTTTGCTTTTCTTAAAACGACAATACTTTTTTCTCTTAACCTCAACTGTTAGAGGCGTTAAATACCTAATTTCTGATTGATTTTGTGCCATGATTTATGCCTCCTTTTTTTCTTGATTTTCTTTCTTCATTGCGCGTTTTTTCTCGCTATACGCTATTGCATATTTATCCATTTTCATTGTTAAAAAGCGGATAACTTTTTCGTCTCTTCTAAATTGAATTTCTAATTTTTCAATTAAAGAACTTTCTGCTTCAAATTCAAAAAGCTGGTAAAATCCTGTAGATTTGTGTTGAATAGGGTAAGCTAATTTTTTTAAACCCCAATGTTCTTCGTGCACCATTTTGGCACCTTGCTCTTTTAAAAAAGCTCTGAACTTTTCTACCGTCTCCTTCATCTGCGCATCAGATAAAACGGGAGTAACAATGAAAACGGCTTCGTAACGATTCATACTCTTAAATGTTTAATTAATAATAATATGTTTTATTTAAAGTGCGCAAAAGTATATATTTTTTTCATAAATACCAACTTTGAAATAGAATTTTAATGACAAAATTTTATTTTTCAACTTAAAAAACTCAAAAACTACAAATACAAAACATTGAAAATCAAAATATTAACATTTAAAGGAATTAATAAATATTTTTACAAAAAAAATGAATTTATTTTTTATAAAAAAAGAGAAAAAATTGAGTTTATTTCAACATTAATAAATAAAAAATATGAAAATTAATTAAAAGTATAAATATAATATTGCAGCAACTTAAACACTTATAAATAGGTAGTTTAAGCATTGTAAATATCAGCATTTGATATTCAAAACACAAAATAGTTGTAATTTTATTCAAATAAATTTGTTATCATAAAACATTGGAATTACCTTTGCGGCTCAAAGCAAAAATATTATGAGCAAAGATAATCATCACAAAGATAGCGCACTCAACGTTATGCAGGGTATTCCGCAGCCGGAAGCGGTTGATATGAATTCAGCAAGGCGATTTATTCAAAAAAAGAAAAAAAACATCAATGTAGATGAGTTGGTGCAAGGAATTATTGCGGGCAATAAAACTTCGTTGAGTTCTGCCATTACCTTAATTGAGAGCGTACACCCAAAACATAGAGACATAGCCGAGCAAATTATTGAAAAGTGTTTGCCGTATTCCTCAAATTCAATAAGGATAGGAATAACAGGCGTGCCGGGCGTAGGAAAAAGTACGTTTATTGAGGCATTGGGAATGTATTTGACGGGTAAGGGACACAACCTTGCCGTGTTGGCAATCGACCCAAGTAGTCAGCATTCGGGCGGCAGTATTTTGGGCGACAAAACTCGTATGGAACTGCTAAGCGGCAATCCGAAAGCGTTTATACGACCTTCGCCATCGGGTACTACGCTGGGCGGAGTGGCTCGCAAAACACGCGAAACCATTATTTTATGCGAAGCTGCCGGTTTCGATATTATTTTTATTGAAACAGTGGGCGTAGGACAATCGGAAACTACTGTGCATTCTATGGTGGATTTCTTCCTGTTGTTAATGTTATCGGGGGCAGGAGACGAATTGCAAGGAATAAAGCGCGGTATTATGGAAATGGCTGATACAATAGTGATTAACAAGGCTGATGGCGACAATATTAAGCGGGCGCAATTGGCGCAAAGGGAGTATCAGAATGCTCTGCATCTTTTTCCGCCAACCGAATCGGAATGGTATCCTAAGGTGCAATTGACTTCATCGGTGAAGAACACCGGCATCACGGAGGTTTGGGACACAATATTACAGTACATCGAACATACGAAAGCTAATAAGTATTGGGATATTAACCGCAATAGGCAGGCTAAATACAGAATGCACGAAACCATAATCGACAGGTTGAAAAGTGGTTTTTATCAGAATGAAGAGTTAAAAGATGAGATAAAAATATTGGAACGTTTGGTTGAAGAGGGTAAAACCAGCCCATTTTTTGCTGCCAAAAAGCTATTGAATAAACATTTTGGCAGGTCAAATTGATTTTATGTTTCAAATATAAAGCAATATTTTAAGAGTTGGCACAATATAATCATAATATGTAGAGTGTTTTGCACAATTTGATTATATAAAAAACTAACAATGAAACATTATCAATAAGGTTAATTGATAAATTCTTAATATAAGAATAAGATACTAATAGGAATGAATGATATTTACATAAAAAATATAAAAATCAACAAGGTTCGGCATTTGCAAAATATGGAAATTGAAATTGCAAATGAACGAAAGCATTTAATTATCACAGGAAAAAATGGTAGTGGTAAAACCTCATTGTTAGAAGCTATAAGAACAAATTTAATTGCTGTACAAGATAATACATTATTTAAATTGCAAAGTTTAAGGAATGATATTAATCATTTCAATATTACAATTAAAAACCTTGAGCAACAAATTCAAAATTCTAATAACGAACAGGAAAGAGTTCGTTTAAGAAATGATATAATATATAATGAGAGATGGTTAGAACGAGCCAAACAAAAAATAAAACACCTTTCACAAGTAGAATTAGATATTCACAATTTTGAGTTTTTACAGACGGAATATAACAACGGAAATTTCATTATTGCTTTTTTTGATGCAAAACGCTCTACTCAATTACAAACTCCGGACGGTATTCATAAAATTCAGCTCAAAAACGTTTATGAAATAGATGACAAAGCTAATCAACAATTTATTCAATATCTTGTAAACCTCAAAGCGAAAGGGTCTTTTGCAAGAGATGCAAACAAATTAGACATTGTAAAAGATATAGACAAATGGTTTGAAACTTTCGAACATTACCTGAAAGAAATATTTGAAGATGCTTCTTTAAAGTTAGAATTTGACAGCGACAATTTTAATTTCAATATTGTTCAAGACAATAAAGAAAAGTTCAACTTAAATACTTTGTCTGATGGGTACTCTGCCATACTAAATATAATTACAGAGTTAATTCTAAGAATGGAGAACCATAGTCCGAAGATATATGATTTACAGGGAATTGTGCTTATTGATGAGGTTGAAACTCACTTACATATAGAATTGCAAAAAATAATATTGCCCTTTTTAATAAAGGTCTTTCCGAAAATTCAATTTATTGTTACGACTCATTCGCCTTTTGTGATTAACTCTATCGAAAACTCAGCGATATATGATTTGGAAAAACAAATTTTAGTTACCGATTTGTCGGGCATTTCATCGGAGGGAGTAGTTGAGGCTTATTTTAATTCTGATAAATATTCGGTTATCTTAAAGGAATATGTAAAAGAGTACGAGCAGCTTTATTCAAAAGCAGAATTAAATGAGTGGGAACAAGACAGAGTAAAAGAACTTAGAACTTATTTCAAAAATCTGCCCAAATTTATGGCTCCTGAATTGGAACTAAAAATTCAACAGATAGAGCTTTCTAAATTAAAATTATTATGATAAACATAAACAAGTCGCAACCTGCACCATTATGTTTATCCGAAGAAAAAGAAAAAGCAAATGGTGATTATAAATGTGGGAAAGTTTTAGAACGACTGAAAGACGATTTTCACAATAAATGCTATATCTGCGAAGAACACGCCCCATCAACGCTTAATGTAGAACACTTTAAACCTCACAAAAACGATAAGAATTTAAAATTCGATTGGAATAATTTATTCCTTTCTTGTGGTCATTGCAATAATATCAAGTTAGCAAAGTATGACAATTTAATAGATTGCACTGACAACACGGAAACAGTTACAGACTTGTTGAAGTTTGAAATAAAACCTTTTCCGCTGGAAAAAGCAAAGATTACACCGTTGGTTTCAAGGTTAGATATAAATTCAACAGCTCAATTATTAGATGAGGTTTACAACGGAACAACAGAACTGAAAACGATTGAAGGTTTAAATATTCGCAAAAAGTTGATTAAAGAATTAATTGATTTTCAAGCACTACTATACGAATATTATAATGAACATGGACTGACGGAAGACGAGAAACAACGTATAAGAACAAAAATAAAGAGGAAACTAAATCCCGAAGCACCGTTTACTGCATTTAAAATCTGGGTAATAAAAGACAATGAAGGGCTATTAAAAGAATTTAATGAGTTTATAAATTGATTAAAAATAGTCATAATTCAAAATAAATTCATACATTTGCAGCCAAATACAAAAGAAAATAAATAAGCAACCTAAATAACAATTAGCAACTTAATAAAATAATAAACAAACAAAAACCAAACTTGCGGATTACACTATTGCAGTTTGGATATAATAACATCGCTCTTTTAAAGAAAATAAACAAATGAGCATTCCTCAAATAAGTTTCCGGTTAGATATTAGAAACTATACAAATTAACATAATCAATAATTCCCAAATATTTAATATGAAAATTAAAACAAAGCACCTGAAATATGGAGCAGTGGCAACGATTGCTCTAATATTTACTTACCTTTTATATTACATTTTTCTGTCGCCAACTAAAATAGCAATGATTAACTTTCCGGCATATCAAGTGTCGAATATGCAAATGGCTAACAAAAACGATTACTTTATAGAAGTGGATAATATATCGCCCAAAGATGCCGATAAATTAGACAACTACGATGCAATACTAATGTTCGGACCCGGACTGCGTATCTCAAATGATGAGAATGAAGCAATAGAAAAGGCAAGAGCAAAAGGAGCATTCATATATAGTAGCTTTTTTCACTCAAATGCGATAAAAGGAACGAAAATAGACAGCATAAAAGAGGCTGAAATACAAGCATATTTCTCTAATAGAAGTACTAACAATTATCGGAATTTAGCTTTATATATAAGGTATAATTTCGATAAATATAAACTTTTTAGCAAGCAAGCCAAACCTGCACATATATTGCCTGATGAAATGTTTTATCATCTTGATAAAGAAAAATATTTTACCACAGCAAAAGACCTTGTAAAACACTTAAAAGACAATAATCTTTATAAAGAAAATGCACAGAAAATAGCATTTTGTTCCGGAACTATATCGCCGATGGCTGGCAATAGAGCCTATATTGATAGTATGATTGTGGCGATGAGCAATGCCGGATACAATGTATTTCCTATTTGTAGCGGCTCTGATAAACGGTTAAGCCTATTAAAAGAGGTTCAGCCTGATGCGGTGGTATATTTCCCTATGGGGCGATTGGCAAGAGGCGACAAGAGCATAGATTGGTTGTCGAAATATAATATTCCTCTGTTTTGTCCTTTTCCTATGCTGCAAACACATGACGAGTGGCTGACTAATGTAAATGGTCAAACAGGCGGTGGTTTAACTGCTCGCATTGTGTTGGCTGAACTTGACGGTGGAATTTGTCCGCTTGCTATATCCACCGAGAATGAAGCCAACGGATTATATACCTTTAATGCCGAGCCGGAAAGGGTAAATACATTAATCAGTAATATGCAAAACTATCTTGCTTTGCGCAAAAAGAATAATGATGAAAAGCGTATCGTGATTGTATATTTCAAAGGTGTAGGGCAAACATCTCTTCACGCAACACATTTGGAGGTAGCTCCATCTTTGTATAATTTATTAAAACGCTTAAAGGAAGAGGGATACAAGGTAGAAGATTTACCTAATAATGAGCATGATTTTGAAAATATGCTAAAACGAGAAGGCAAATTTTATAGTAATTTAGCCAATGGTGCTATAAATAAATATTTGCGCCAAGCAAAGCCCAAATGGATAAACAAATCGGAATATAGCAAATGGATAGACGAAAGGATAAACGCAACGAAATATAAGGAAGTAGTAGAAGAATACGGAGTATTTCCGGGCAGTTATATGAGTAAGGGAGACAGCTTGGCTATACCAATATTGCAGTTTGGAAATATTGTTTTGATGCCACAGCTTAAACCAGCATTTCAAGATGATGATTTCAAGGTGGCTCATGGCGTAGATGTGCCGCCACCGCATTCATACATAGCTCAATATCTATGGGCACAGCAAGGTTTCAAAGCCGATGCCTTAATACATTTCGGAACTCATGGTAATTTGGAATTTATACCCGGCAAACAAACTGCGCTTACACCATTAGATTGGTCGGACGCACTGATTGGCTCAATGCCTCATTTCTACTATTATTCTATTGCAAATGTGGGCGAAAGCATTATTGCAAAGCGCAGAACTCATGCAACCATAATTTCGCATATAACTCCTCCTTTTAAGGAAAATAAAACCAACAATCAGTTTACCAATTTATTTGATGCAATAGACGAATATCATCAAGTAGATGAGAGTTTACACAATAAAATAGGACTTAAAATAAAAGCTCTTACAGTGAAACTTGGTCTGCATAAAGATTTAAAACTAAACGGCGATTTATCTAAACCATATTCACACGATGATATTGAATACATAGAGAGCTATGCCGCCGAAATAACCAACGAAAAAATGGTTGGCAAACTATATACTTTGGGCAAAAAATATTCTAAACCCGACATTATTAGCACTTCATTAGCCATTAGTGCCGACCCATTGGCATACTGCATGGCGCGCAAAGATATGTTGGAGGGCAAAATATCTCGTCAAGAATATGAGAACAATAGTTTTATATCAAAAAAATATTTATATAAAATACAAAAAACTTTAAGGGAATTATTAAACAATCCAAACACTGACACAATAGACGTATATAGAGCAATAAAACTGTCAAAAAATGATATTGCCAAAGCCAAAAGTATAAAGAAAAACCGCAAAGCAAATGATAATAAGAAGAAGTGGGCAAATAATATTTTAGAAATAAAAGAAGCCGCCGACAATGTTATTAATTATAAAAATTTATTAGAACAATCACCCCAGATGGAAATGCAAAGCCTTTTGAATGCTTTGAATGGTAGCTATATACGTCCATCGGCAGGTGGCGATGCAGTTCTTAGCCCAAACACATTGCCTACTGGTCGCAATCTATTCTCCATTAATACCGAAGCAACGCCATCTAAAAAGGCTTATGAGAATGGAATGAGGCTTGCTAACAGCACCTTAGAGCAATATAAGAAGAAGCACGGAAGATACCCAAAGAAAGTGAGCTATACTTTTTGGTCAGGTTCGTTTATCGAAAGCGAGGGAGCTACCATAGCGCAAATTCTGTATATGCTTGGGGTTGAGCCAATGTATGATATGCGCAAACGAGTGGTAGATTTACGATTAATTCCGTCATCTAAACTTGGGCGACCACGCATAGATATAGTAGTTCAGGTGTCGGGTCAGCTGCGCGATTTGGCAGCATCAAGACTGTTTTTAATAACCAAAGCCATAGCAATGACCTCTTCATTAGAAGATGAGGAATTTCCCAACTATGTAAAAGAGGGAACCCTAAACATGGAAAAAGAGCTTACGCAAAAAGGATATTCCTTTGAAGATGCTCGCGAATTGTCAATAATGCGAGTGTTTGGCGGGTTGAATGGACGATACGGAACGGGCATTATGGACTTGGTAGAAAAAGGCAATGCTTGGGATAGCAAAAGTCAAATCACTGATACTTATATGAACAACATGGGAGCATTATACAGCGATGAAGAGCATTGGGGCGATTTTAATAAAGACCTGTTTCGCACGGCGTTATCATCTACCGATGTGGTTGTACAGCCTCGACAAAACAACACTTGGGGAGCATTAAGCCTCGACCATGTTTACGAGTTTATGGGAGGAATGAACCTTTCGGTAAATGAAGTAACGGGCAAAGCTCCTGAGACATATTTTGCCGATTATAGGAACAGGCATCGCATACGCTTGCAAGAATTGAAAGAAGCCGTAGGTATAGAAAGCAGAGTAACATTGCTAAACAAAGAGTATATTAAAGAAAAGATAAAAGGAGGCGCGGGTTCTGCCGAAACATTTGCAAAAACCATTCGCAACACTTATGGTTGGAATGTGATGAAAAGCGACCTTATAGACAACGAGCTTTGGGATAAACTTTACGAAGTGTATATCAAAGACATATATCAATTAGAGGTTCATAAATTTTTTGAAGCTAAAAATCCCGAAGCATTACAAGAAATATCAGCCGTGATGCTCGAAACTGCACGCAAAGGAATGTGGACAACCAAGCCAGAAACTATAAAAGAAATAGCCGATTTACACAGCAAATTAGTAAATAAATATGGAGCAAGCGGCTCTTACTTTACTGATAATGATAAATTACAGCAATTCATCAAATCAAATATAAGCAATGCAGAACAGGCAAAGCAATACGACCAACAAATTAAAGCTATCAACGAACTTGATGATGATGCTATTGTATTAGAAAAGGACAATAAACCAACCGTAAAACCCAAAATATCACACAATAAGAATATTTTGTTTATTGTTCTAACACTAATCGTACTAATATTATTAGCAGTAATACTAAAAGCACGCAGAAAATAGAACAATTAAGAATTAAGAATTACGAATTACGAATTATCAATAGCTCAATTACGAATTATTAATTACGAATTACGAATTATCAATAGCTCAATTACAAATTATTAATTACGAATTACGACTTATCGCTGTGAAAATATTTATAACTTAAAATTAATAATTAAACATTGAAAACTACGTAATTCGTAATTCGAAACTCGTAATTTTAAATTGAACTTTCCGTAATTTGAAATTCGTAATTCGTAATTGAACACCGAACTTTGCGTAGTTTGAAATTCGTAATTCATAATTCGTAATTCGTAATTGAAAAAATCGTAATTCGTAATTCGTAATTTAATACATAAGCCATGATAGAATTACTACAAATTATACTTATACTTTCAGTAATACGCTTTACGTTTCGTACTATATTCTTTGAACGAAAGATTATACTACTATTCACTACAATATTTATATTCGCAAGCTCTCTCCTACTCTACCCTATAATACTTAAACAATCAGGTAACTTCTATACCAAAGCCTTAGAGAGTAGAATATTCGTGCAAGATATATCTATTATAATAACCATAGATGCTATTTTCGGAATAATATTAAGTATATTACTACTTCGTATTTTCTTTAAACAAAGCTCTAATAAACTTCGCAATTGGTTCTTGTTTATACCCGATTTACTTATCATTGGCTTTATTGCCTACTCCGAGCAACAAATATTCTATACTTTTACAGGTTATAACTTCTTCTATACTACTTTAATTTTAGCCTCTGTTATTACTTTTATAATTATAATATTAAATATAATAATAACAAAACTACTACCTGACAAAGCAGTAAAATATGAATTTAATTTTATAATTAATATCTTAATATTGATTATTGCTATATTCTTAAATAGCTATTCCGGTAGTTATAATATTGTGGATTATAAAAGCAATATAGAATGGCAAAGCACCCTTGCCTTTTTTGCTCTTGTATTATTTGGTTTTATACTTGGCTTAGTATTTAAAAAGAGGAAATAATACTAAAAATTCCAAATTTAGAAGTAAAGTATTATTATCATCATCACAAAAATCTAAACCACGCACCGAACATAGTTTTATGATGGTCATAAAACTATGCCTGACCCTCCAAACATAGTTTTATGATGATATGAAAACTATGCCCGACGCTCCGAACATAGTTTTATGATGATATGAAAACTATGCCCGACACTCCGAACATAGTTTTATGATAATAAAAAAACTATGCCCGACACTCCGAACATAGTTTTATGATGATATTAAGACAATGAATGACGTTTAGAACAGAATTTCACTACATCTTACAATATATTTTCATTCCAAAGAACAGTATTTATTAGTAAAAAGGTGTAGGCTTTCTAATCTATAACGGGTGTAACACTACTTATATGCTACTTAAATGATTGAGCCTTATCAATCTTTAAACCCATAACTAAAATATCGTCCACCTGTTTTAAGCTGTTTCCATCATAGTTTTTCCACCTTTCCAATTCATTTTTCAGTTCTTCGCACTGCTTATCCATAGGCAATTCATGTATCTGGTATAGTTTATCTTTAAAATTCTTCGACATATATTTACGCTTATTAGCTCCTCCAAATTGGTCGCTAAACCCGTCAGAAAACAAGTATATAATGTCATCTTCATTTAATTTTACATTATGAGTTGTGAAATTACTTGTCTTATTATGAAAGATACCCACCGGCATTAAGTCGCCTTTTATCTCAACAAACTCATCATCTTGTTTCTCGCGTTTACGTATGAGTATCAAGGGTTGATAAGCACCGGAATATTGCAATTCATTAGTTTCTAAATCTAAACGACACAATGCCACATCCATTCCGTCCTTTATTGCACGCTTATCTAAATTTGTCTGCTTCAATGATTTTTGCACATATACATCTAATTCATCAAGTACTGCTCCGGTAGATACAATTTCCTTTTTCTGAGTTATTTCATTTAGGTATGCAATTCCCAACATACTCATAAAACCGCCGGGCACACCGTGTCCCGTGCAATCAACTGCTGCAAATATTATACATTTCTCGCCTTTGCGCATTATATAATAGAAATCACCACTAACAATATCTCGTGGCTTAAACATGATGAAATTATCTTTGAAGTATCTATCAAAATACCTCTTGTGAGGCAATATTGCTTTCTGAATTTGTTTAGCATACAAGATGCTATCAGTAATCATACGCTTTGATTTTTCTAAATTATCCTTTTGTTCGAGCAACATATTACCACGATGTTCTAACTCATTACGTTGAAATAAAATCTGTTCATTCTGCTTCTTTAATTCCTGATTCTTAGATAGCACTTCCTGTCGTTGGAAATTCAGCTGCTGATTAAAGGTTTTTAATTCCTCACTTTTTTGTTTTAATTCCTTGTTCTTCTCTGTAATATCTTTCTTGCGCAGTTCTAAGTTTTGGTTTATCCGAAGTAAGTTTTCAGATTGACTTATTAACTCCTCCTTTTGTTCTTCAACCTCAGCAGTGCGAACCTTCACCAATTTTTCGAGGTTTTTGTTTACATAATTCAAATTATTTGACAGCTCTTCGTTGCGTTTAAATGCCCGTGATGAGCTTAATGCAATCATATAAGATTGAAACAATATAAAAATAAATAAACCTAATGGCACCGCAAAGAAGCTTCGGATAATCATTGCGTCATGCAACATATCATTCAGCGAAGCTACTAATAAAACAACTGTTCCAAGAAGTGCATATAAAGCTCCGTCGCTTCTGTTAATCAATGCTGTAATTAAAGAAAATAGCACATATACAATTGATATTATTGCTATTATTTCAAATAAGATAAGGCTAAAAGTATATTCGCGCGTAGTAGTTATTAATATAAAGGCAGTGATAATAATTCCATACAACGCAATTACTCTAACAAAATATTTGTTTACCTCTTTTTTAAATGAAAAATAAATAAACAGCACGAAAAACACCACTCTCAAATTATTACTAATGAAATTTACTTTTAGCACTGTCTCAAATGAAATGCTCGAAAATATATGTGTGATAATTATTTGGTTATTTGCTAATTGGTGCAATGATACAAAAAAGGCAGTAAGACCAAAAAATAGTTTGCTATAATCCGTTGTTCGCAAACTAAACAGCCCAATGTGGTAAACAGCCATTATTATAGTTAAACCCAAGATAAAGAATACAAAAGCTATCTTATCCCAAGTTACAACGTCTATTTGTTCGAGTGTGCCCAATTCAATGCTATCGCTAAAACCGTTTTTTCTATGATGGAAGTTAGAAACTTGCACTACTATCTCATTTACTCCTTTTTTAGGAGCAAAACTCGCATTCGTAATAAACCAATGGGCTTTTTCGCTCGTTTTATTTGTGCCAACTTCGCCAACTTCTAAAAGCAATTTGTTATTTACCCACATCTTATAAGCCACATCTATGCGAGGCATTCGCAGGGTATAAATGCTGTCCTTGCCGGAGAATTTTAATCTTAATCTATAAGTTGCATATCCGTAGCTTCCTAATTCTTTATTGTCTTTTATAACATCTGTCCATCTGCCCGGCACTGATAAATACAAGCATTCTTTACCCTGAAATTCTCCGGGTTTTAATAATTGATTGTAATAAAATTCCCAGTTTCCATCAAGAGTAATAATGCCTTGCTCCTCAAAAATATAAGACGATAAATCCATCATACCTTTGTCAGCTCTTTGTTTTTGAAGCTGGGCAAATCCGGAAGTGGACAAAAAAGATAAAAGTAAACTATATATAATGATTTTAATATTCATACAATAATTATTTTCTACACTATATTATAAGTAATGAGTAATGATTGGTGAGTATAGGTAATAGGCAAAGGTTTAAGATATTACGTGGTTGCCTAATTCAATAAAGCTTTAATCGCTTATAAGCCCATATTCTGATAGAAGTATTTTGTAGTCGGTGCTTTCGACAAACTTTAATAATTCGTTTGTAATGTTTTCTTTGATATCTTCATTCAGTAGTTCAGAAAACCCAAAAGCGTACAACTGTGAATTATATTTTACGGGTGAAACTTCAAATTGACTGTTGGCGTCTTTCATCGCAATATATGTAATTTGCGGATAGTCGTAGGCTACACATTGCACTTTGTTTTGCTTTAACGCCTCCACGCACTCTTTTAATGAAGCAAATGTTGATACTTTTTTAAAGAAGCGGCGTTTTAAAAATCGTTCTGTTGCCGAAAGTTCTACTGTGGCTATTTTGTCTTCTTTATAGTCATCAATGTTTGACCTATTCCAACCTAATTCGTTTATTGTTAGTGAAGAAGCAATACTCGCTGTGAATCCTGAAATCATTATTATGGCTGCAAACATCCAAACGAGCCCTACCATTCTGCCTCCAAATGTTTTCGGAGATTTGTCGCCGTAGCCCACTGTTGTCATGGTAACAGCCGACCACCAAATTCCACTCCACACTCCTTGTATTCCGGGCTTGAACTCGTCAGGGTTGGCTCTTCGCTCAAAGAACCAAACTAATACGCCAAATATTAACAGCACGAAAAATAATGCTAACACTGCTCGTAGAAAGTTAATCGAGAAAAACGACAGCACAAAACTTGTCCATTTAGAAACCTGACTAACCGAATTGATTAAAAAACCACTGTTGGAAATGAAGTAAGGTGCGGAAAAGTCGATTATTAAACCTCGCTCGCTTGTTATAGTCAGTGGGTTGATTGTAATATCTACATCGCCATCTTTTAGCCCATTAATCACCTCATTCAAAGGCATTTCTTTAAGAACATAAGGCTGATTTATTTCTTGTGCAATTTTTTTCCACAACCAAAAGCTGATGCCTTCGAGTTTGTCGTTCTGCTTTTGCACAAAAGGTGGAGACGTGTAGTATGCTACTATTAGGGTATCTTTCGTAACAGGCTCTTCACCTGTCTTTTGATTTTGAGCAACAATATTAACAAATGTAATAATTCCCAATATTGTTAATAAAAATTTGTTCATTCTTTATGTTTAAAGGGAGCATTGCTCCCATTAATTAATATCGTGTTCTATAAGTCTTGTATGTCGAGCAATCCCACGGGGTTGCCATTTTCTGTTACCATTAGGTTATCAACTTTATGAGTTTTAAACATATTTGCCGCTTTGAACAATAACTCATTCACGTCAATAGACAATGGTTCTTTATAGTTAAGCTCAGACATTTTTTTCTTTAAAATATCTTTGCCACCTTTTTGCAATAAACGACGCAAATCGCCATCGGTGAATACTCCTTCGGCTTTGCTATGTTCATCGCCAACAATTACGCAACCAAAACCGCATTCCGACATTTTAAGCAAACTATCTTGAACAGTAAAATCTCTGGAAACCAAAGGATTAGTTTTGCTCATAACATCTTTAACTTTCACGGTCATTAGTCGAGTATGCTCAAAAAATTGCTCTGTTCCTACTGCGGTAAAATTATTTTCGGGCATTTGCTGCAATATTTTGTAAGGCACTGTAATTGTGTGAACTCCTATGTTTATAGCATTGCGCACGTGTTCAACATTTCTAACCGATGAAAACATAATTTTGGTATCGTAGCCATAGTAATTTACAGCCTCAACACATTGTTCTACCAACGATAGAGCATCGTGTCCTTGGTCTTGCAATCTTCCCACAAGCGGACACACGTAGGTTGCTCCGGCGTGCATTGCCATATATGCTTGTTGAAGTGTATAAACGAGGTGAACATTTACCATAATTCCCTCATTAGTAAGCATTTTACAAGCCTTTACTCCTTCTAATGAAATTGGAATTTTAAATACCGATTTTTCTTTTTTCAAACCCATTTTTAATAGTCGATGGGCTTCGGCATAAATTTCTTCTGCTGTTTTTCCCAACGCTTCTACTTGCAAAACAGGCACAATATCAGCTAATTTCAATATCAAAGCATCAATATCGGTAACTCCGTGTCGGTGCATAAATGTAGGAGTTGTTGTTAAGCCATCTAAAAATCCTAACTTAAATACTTGTTCTATTTCGCTAAAATCAGCACTATCAAGGTATAATTCCATATTATTTTTGTTTAATTAATTATTTCAGTCATTGGCAATTGCCAACAATATACAGCGCAAAAGTATAAAATAATTTTATTAAATCCAAATATTTGACTTTCGGATTAAGAGCAAACACATAGTTGCCAAATGTTTTGTAAACTTTGATATACTTGCCCTCGCCGACTTGTAACTATCTGTTTTTTAGAAATATAAAACTTATTAATATATTTTTTGCTCAAAATGTGCATTTGCACTGCTATTTAAGCCCTTATCCTTTGGGTTTACCTTTCTTTTTCTAATTTTGCGGTTTTTAAAATGGAATTTATGACATACAATAAAAGAAGTTTACTATTGCTTTTTGCCATAATATTAATGGTGCAAAACGCTTTACAAGCACAAACTACAAACTTAAAAGGAGTGGTGAAAGATGCCGAAACCGGAGAAACTCTGCCATTTGTTCATGTTTTATATAATTCTAATAATCAAGGAATTACTACTGATATTGATGGTGGTTTTGAAATAAAAGATAAGGAAAACACCGAGTTTTTAAAATTTAGTTATGTTGGCTATGAAATTCTGAAATTACCGAAGAGCAAATACGAGAAAAAATCGTATTTAGAAATAAAATTGAAGAAAAAAATGTTCGATTTGAACGAAATTACGGTTTTGCCCGGCGAAAATCCGGCGCACAGAATACTAAAAGCCGTTTTGGCAAACAAAAAAATCAACGACCCGAACAATATCAAAAGCTATAAATATACGGCTTATCATAAGTTGGTTTTTACCTCCGATATTGACGATTTATTGAAAAAATCGAAGGAAATTTCAGAAAAAAACTCAGATTCTACCCACACAGATTCAAGCTACATAAAGGCGTTGGAGGTAAAAAAGTTTATCGACAGCATGTATTTTTTTATGATGGAATCGGTGAGCGAGCGAAAATAT
>PDWI01004042.1_pt1 | contig 20256 bp, 18 predicted proteins | sample 1430891 | NCBI WGS metagenome assembly PDWI01 (sample SAMN01162508, study PRJNA174530) | Oral metagenome, whole genome shotgun sequencing project. | biome: Marine environment; feature: Marine mammal; material: Swab sample of the gingival sulcus; isolation source: swab sample of gingival sulcus... | reverse complement strand
GACCATCTATTTCAGCCTGTGTTTTTGTTGTATCTCCCGTTGCTGCTTCTGCATTTGCTAATGCTGTATCGTAAGCTGTTTTTTTGCTAGCATCTGCATCAATATATTTCTTTTTAGTTTTAACAGTTTTCTTAGCTATTTCTGCATCTAGGTCTGTAAAATCTGACCATCTATTTCAGCCTGTGTTTTTGTTGTATCTCCCGTTGCTGCTTCTGCATTTGCTAATGCTGTATCGTAAGCTGTTTTTTTGCTAGCATCTGCATTTTTATATTTCATTTCATTTTTAACAGTTTTCTTAGCTATTTCTGCATCTAAATCTGTAAAATCTGTTGCAACTCCATCTAAGCCATTTCTAGCATTTGTTAAAGTTGTTTTTAGACCATCTATTTCAGCCTGTGTTTTTGTTGCAACTCCTGTTGCTGTTTCTGCATTTGTTAATGCTGTATCATAATCTGTTTTTTTGCTAGCTGTTGCATTTTTATATTTCATTTCATTTTTTACAGTTTTCTTAGCTATTTCCGTATTTAAATCTGTAAAATCTGTCGCTGCTCCATCTAAATCTGATATGGCACTGTTTAAGCTACTTAAAGCGTTATCTATTTCTGTTTGTGTGGCCTCATCGTCATTTAATACTGTATTTGCATTGCTTAAAGCTGTATCAAATTCAGTTTTTTCAGATGCTGTAGTTTCGTTGAAATACTGGTGTTTATTTTCCCAGTGTTCATCCACTTTAGCTTGCAACTGTGTTTTATCTATGTTTTCCCAAACTGCTCTCAAAGTAGTTGAGCCATCATATTTAATTAATATTGGATCTGTAATATCATTGCCACTTGCATTTATAAACTTAACAAATTTATTGTAGCCAGTAGGTGCATCAGAATCAGCCAATTTATCTACATAGCTTCTTTTAAGCAGCGATTTAGTTGTTGTATTTATACTTGTATAAGAACCTGAGTTTTTATAAACATTCTCCACAGACACATTTACCATAGGCATATCAGTTAGTTCATATCTTTCTTTATCAGATTTCCATAAATCTTCTATATCAGATTTACTTAACTCAGATTTCCAAATAGTCGCCTGTCCCAAACTCCCTTCCATAGCCTTAAACGTTCCGTCAGAGCTACCTTGAGGTAAAGGTCTACCAAGCCAAATATCTCCTGTGCCTATCATAGCTTTAGGATTTCCAATTGTATTATAAGCATTTAAAGAAGTTACATCTTCTCCTCCAACATAAGTTTTTAGTTTTGTGCCTGTTCCAGAATATGTCACTGTAAATCTTTGCCATTTACCATCTTGAACTTTATTATTATAAAAGTTTCCATCTATTCTAGTCCCTGTCCACGTATTTGTGTATCTTCTGAAGCCAAACCTTTCATGTTTCCAAGTACTTAATTGCCATAAGTTTTGGTCATTTGTTTGAGATTGGTTCTTATGTCTAGAAATGAAATATTCTGTTACCCCATTATTAGTATTATCAACAGGTTCTTTAAATACTACAGATATAGTAAATGCCTGTCCTTCTGGTAAATCAAAGTAATCATTATTACCATCAATTTTGAAGTAATCTTTATTTAGTTTGACCTCATTTCCCACGATTTGTGCACGAGTATTTGTTGTACTGTCTCCAACTCCATGTAAAACTGGTGTTTTACCATTTCCTGAATCATCTACAAACTCAGTTCCTACTACTTTCCAATCTGCAATTGGATCAGCACCTGTTGCGTAAGTCTTCTCAGTAGAAACCCACGGTAAAGTTGTGAAAACTAAAGTAAATGCTAATAAAAAAGCTCCTGCTTTATGCGTCCACATATTTTTTCTTTCTTTCATTTTTTATATCCCTCCGAATTTTATCTATAATTTATTTTCAAAACATCTATAAATAAACTATTAAACAAACGATATCTTATCTCGATACCAATTTTGCTATTTATATGTAAAAATATACCCTTGATTATAAAATATTAATCAACTAGGCTAAAAGTTTTTTTGATTTTCTTACTGTTCTAAATTTTTTTCTTCATCTGCGCTTTGATTTTCGCTTACAATTTCTTCCTCTATTTCTCCATCTAAATCAAAATATCCTAATTTTTCTTCCAAAACATCTTTAATTTGATACCATTCTTTCTTCATCTTGTTTTCTCGCCACTTTTTATTTGCTACTTTAAGCATATTTTTAGCTTTTTTATAATTTCCTATTGCTACTTGATAAAAAATTTCATTTGCTTTATATTTCCAAGCAAAACTTTCAATATCAGAAATGGCATCAAGCTCTTTTTCAAACTCCTGTTTCAAAGATATAAATTCATCGTATAGTTCTAAATAAAAGTAAGTAGCGCATTTATTTAGTGCAAAAACAATTCTACTAGTACCTCTAAGTCTTACTGTGTCTATTTTCTTTAGTACACTTAAAGATTTTTCATACTCTTGTTGTTCCAAATATCCATAAGATAGATTTAATATAATCATATTTTTGTAAACTGGATTCTTATGTTTTTTCTCCATTTTCTCCATTTCAAAAACAAACTTATTTATTTCATTTGGATTTTCCAAAAACTTATTTATTTCTTTCATTTTAGATGTAAATTTCACATTATATATTAAATTTATAACTATAGCCATCAAAAGATAGCCAAGACCAGCTAAAATATATATAATCCAAAAGTTTTCACCCTCAGGTTTAAAAAACAATTTTAATCCTATTACAACAGCCAAAAAAGGCAATCCTAAAACAAATATTTTCTTAAAATTTAAAAGCATAATTTCTCCTTTTATATTCACAAATCTCAAATTAGCAATAAAAATCGCTACATATTATTACCAAAAGCATATTCATTGTTTATAATTTCAAAGTTATTTTTAATTCCCTCTGACAAATAAACTTCTCTATCATCAGTTATAAAAATAACATCTAAGTTTTCTGTATTATTAGCTATTTCTAAAGCTTTATCCATACCAAGTGCAAAAAGAGTCGTAGATAAGGCATCTCCATCTACAGATTTATCCGTTATTATACTTACAGATTGTAATCCATTTTGTATAGGATACCCATCTTTTGTAGAAAGAATATGATGATAGTTGTTTCCAGTATTTTCGTCATAAAAAACTCTTTCATAAACACCTGATGTAACAACGGTTTTATTTTCTCCAGAATACACACCCACAATGTCATTTCTAAGTCCATAAGGGTCTCTTATACCAACTTTAAACAGTTCACCTGACTTGTTTCCTATCAAATTTATGTTTCCACTTATATTGATAATTGCTGATTTTATTCCTGCTTCTTTTATCATTTCAGAAATTTCATCTACAATATAGCCCTTGGCAATTCCTCCCAAGTCAAGTTGCATTCCTTTTTCAGTTAGATATACTTCCATATTTTTTTCATCTATTTGTATCTTTCTATAATCAATAGTATTTAAAGCATTATTTATCTCTTCTTCAGATGGGACTTTTGCAAAATCTGTATCAATTCCCCAAATGGAAACCAAATTACCTACAGTTACATCAAATAAACCATCAGATAGTTTACTATACTTTATAGATGCTTTAATTATTTCTAATGTTTCTCTTGAAACTTTAACAGGTTTAATACCTGCATTTTTATTTATTTTTAATACGTCACTGTTTTTTTTGTGCTTAGATATTTTATCTTCTAAGTCTACAACTTTAACTTTAATTTCACTCATTAATGTTTGATATTTTTCAGGTTCTATGTCTTCGAAGATAGTTACATCTAATTGTGATTCCAAAAAATATAGCGCGTTGTTTAAATCTACTTCATCCACTTTATTTTCATTATTTCCAACATTTTCAGGATTATCTTTCGACTTATCATCAGGATACCAATTAAATACAATGCTCAATCCTATTAAGATAATAACAGCTAGTATTATTCCCCCTACTATATTTAAAATTTTTCGTTTATTCATATTTTCAATCCTTGTTTTTTATTATTTCTAAGATGTTCTTCGTAATTTTTGCAGTCAATCCCCATATTATAAAATTTTTATACCTGTAAATAGGTATTTCCCAGTACCCTTTACGCCAATTATATCCGTCTTTATACCCTAAAGTTTCTAAATTCAAACTATCATCTAATTTTGGCTCAACTTCTAAATTATATAATTCAGGTTCAGCTTCAATCAAATAATCAATGGGTACTGTGAAAATTTCTCCAACTTCATCGGCATTTGGCATAGCTTTATCTAAGTCCTCTTTTTTAATCTCACCAATATAACAATACATATCTAAACTATGATACGTATGAAATCTACCGATTTTTTCAATATTACTTATTCTATCCTCACTAATACCCAATTCTTCACTAGTTTCTCTAATAGCTGTTTCTAAAGGTGTTTCATTTAATTCTGAATGTCCGCCTGGAAAACAAATTTCTCCTGGCTGTGTTTTTAACTTAGATGAACGAACTTCATATAAAATATGAATTTTACTATCTATTTTCACTAATGGCACTAAAATAGACACTTTCTTATAAATACCCATTTCATCGAAGTTCTTATTTTTAAAAATATCAATTATTTCTTTTATATTTTCCATATCTCTTTGCTTTTACTAAAAATTTATATTTTAAAATCTTAAACAAAATAAAAAGGTAGTGTTTCCACTACCTCAAAAGTTCTTAGTTAAACACTTCTACTACTTCAAAATCTTCTAGTTTAACGCCAACAAGTTCTGATTTTTCAAGACTTAAACTAACAATAAAATCAATTTTATACGTTTCAGAAATATCTTTAATTCTCTCTACAAACTCCGGTATATCTTTTTCTGTTATATGTGCATGTTTCAAAACACTATCTATGAAAAAGGTTTCTATATCATGGTCTGAACTCAAAATTCCATATATAAATCCTATATATTCATCACTGTTAGTCACATGGGGAAATTCGTCCATACCAACTACTCTAATGTCATGATTTAAGTCGCACATCAATCTTTGATCTTTATTTATAAAAATTAAGCTTCCTTTACAACTTTGTATCATATCGTTTGCGATATCTACCATCTCTTTTGTTTTGCCGCCACCCTTTTTACCGATCAATAACTTAACCATATCTCTACCTCCTATGTTACTACATTCAGTATTTACAAATTATTTTATATCATTATACACTATTGATATTGTGTAATCAATACTACACTAATTATTTTAGCATTATATTTTTATCTTTCACTTTTCAATCTAAGTTGCCCACAAGCAGCATCTATATCAGAGCCAAGCTCCCTACGAATAGTGACTTGAATATTCTTATTCTCTAAATATTCTTTAAATTTTATAGAACTAGATTTATTGCTAGACTTTTTAGAACTTTCATTTATGTTATTTAATGGAATCAAGTTTACGTGACAGTTCATACCTTTTAAAAGCTCAGCTAACTTTTCAGCTTCATAAATAGAATCGTTTTCATCTTTTATCAAAGCGTATTCAAAAGTAATTCTTCTATTTGTTTTCCTTATATATCTTCTACAAGCATCTAAAACATCTTTTATTGAATATTTTTTGTTAACAGGCATATTACTGCTTCTTTTTTCATCATCAACAGCATGCAATGATATTGCTAAATTAACTTGTTTAAAATCATCTCCAAATTTTTCTATATAAGGTACAAGTCCACAAGTTGATACAGTAACATTCCTAGCACTTAGATTCAATCCTTCTTTATGATTCAATAACTTTAAAAATTTAGATAAATTTTCATAATTATCAAAGGGCTCTCCAGTTCCCATTACAACTATATTATCAATTTTCTCCAAAGTATCCCTTTGAACTTTTAGCACTTGTTCCAACATTTCTCCAGCAGTAAGATTTCTATTTAATCCTAAAAGCCCTGATGCACAAAATGTACAACCCATTTTACAACCTGCTTGAGATGAGATGCACAGAGAATTTCCATGTTTATATTTCATAAAAACTGTTTCTATTCTCTGCCCATCATTTAGTTCAAACAAATATTTTATTGTTCCATCAATCTTTGATTGTTGTTTTTCCACAATTTCAAACACACCTAACGAATAATTTTCATCTAAAATGTCTATTAAATCTTTTGGTATATTTTTCATTTGCTGAAAGCTTTCGATATTCTTATGAAACCATTGATATATCTGCTTTCCTCTAAATTTTTTATGACCTAACTTGAGAATATCATCTTCCAATTCTTCTAAAGTTAAATCCTTTAAGTTCTTTTTAGAATTTTCCATTTTTAAATCTTTTCTATAGCGATTCCTGTTTTATGTCCGTTTAATTCCCAAGATTGAAGTTCACTTCCCTGAATTATTTCCTCTGCTAAAGTTTCTTTCTTAACATAATCTTCAAACTTATCTATTGCAACTTTTACTTTATCATCTGCTTCTAAATAAATTTTTATGTTATCCATCATTTCTAAATCTGCTTGTTTTCTCAACTGCTGAACTTTTGAAATCAATTCTCTAGCTAGTCCCTCATCAATCAATTCTTCGTTTAAAGTAGTATCGAGAACTGTAACTACATCGTCTTCCATACTTACAGCAAAACCTTTTTTCGCAGATATTTTTATTTCCACCATATCTTTTGAAACTTCAAATTTGCTTCCATCTATATCTACAGAGATTTTTTCTTCATCTTGTAGTTTAAGGAAATCCTGTGCTTCCATTTTACCTAAAGCACCTGCAAATCCCTTGATTTTATCTGCAAGAACTGGACCTGCAACCTTAAAGTTAGGTTTTAGCGAATAATCTATGAAATTATCTAAGTCTTTTTCAAAAATTACTTCTTTAAGGTTTAATTCTTCCATAACTAAAGGTGCTAAATCTGAAATTATAGATTCAAATTTTCCATCTACTAATATACTATTTAAAGGCTGTCTAACTTTAATTTTTTCTTTTTCTCTAGTACCTCTACCTAGTGTTACAATAGTTCTTACTAAATCCATTCTCTTTTCAACATCTAAATCAATTAAATCTTCATTTGCTTCAGGGAAAAATGCAATATGTACAGATTCTTCGCCTGTTAAGTTTTTAAAAATTTCATCAGAAATAAATGGTGCAAATGGTGCTATCATTTTTGAAATTCCCACAAGAACTTCATAAGTAGTAAGATATACACTTTTCTTATCTTCAGTTAGTTCTTCAGCCCAAAATCTTCTTCTTGCTCTTCTTATATACCAATTCGACAAATCTTCTGAAACAAATTCTTGAATAGCTCTAACAGTTTTCATATGGTCAAATCTATCCATTTCTTCTGTCACCTCTTTTAGGCACTTGTTGTATTTAGATAATATCCATCTATCTAATTCAGGTCTTTTATCGTAGTCTACTTTCAAGTCTTTTATATCTATTTTATCTTGATTAGAGTAAAGCACAAAGAAATTGTAAACATTTTTAAGGGTTCCAAAGAATTTACTCACGATTTCAATCAATCCATCTTCATCAAACTTTGTTGGTGACCAAGCTGGCGATGTATGAAGTAAATACCATCTAGTAGCATCTGCTCCGTATTTATCAAATAGTGCAAAAGGATCTACAGTGTTTCCTTTTGATTTACTCATTTTCTTTCCATCTTTATCTAAAATTAAATCGTTTACTAAAACATTTTTGTAAGGAGCTTTACCTTTAATAAATGTTGAAATTGCAAGAAGTGAATAGAACCAACCTCTAGTTTGATCTATACCCTCACATATGAAATCTGCTGGGAATAATTCTTCATCGAACTTCTCTTTATTTTCAAAAGGATAATGTTGTTGTGCAAATGGCATAGCACCAGAGTCAAACCAGCAGTCCATAACTTCTTCGATTCTAGTCATATCTTTGCCACACTTTTCACATGTCAAATGAACATCATCAACATAAGGTCTATGTAATTCTATCGTTTCATCTATAGTTTCTTTAGCTTTTTTTACTAATTCCTCTCTGCTCCCCACACAATCAGTATGACCGCATTCGCATCTCCAAATAGGAATTGGCGTACCCCAATATCTATTTCTTGATATTGCCCAGTCATTTAAGTTTTCTAACCAGTTTCCAAATCTCTTTTCTCCTACGTAGCTTGGGAACCAATTTACTTTTTTATTATTTTCAACTAACTGGTCTTTCAATCTAGTCATTTCAATGTACCAACTAGGTTTTGCATAGTAAATCAAAGGTGTGCTACATCTCCAGCAGTGTGGATAATTATGTTCAACTTTTGCTTTTGCAAAAATTTTATCTTCTTTAGCAAGCCATTTAATTATATCTATAGCCAAATCATCTTCCATTACAAATCTATCTTTCCAAGGTGTACAAGTGTATTTACCTTGTTCATCAACAGGGTTTTCTACTGGCAAATCATATCTTCTACCTGTTTGATAGTCATCTTCCCCAAAAGCTGGAGCAGAGTGAACTATACCTGTACCGTCTTCTGTACTAACATAATCTGCACAAGTAACAAAAAATGCTTTCTTTTCAGGTTTTACAAAAGGCATTAGCTGTTCGTACTCAATATATTCTAAATCTTTACCTTTAAATTTCTCAAGAACGTCAAAATTGCCTTCTCCTAATACTTTATCTGCTAATTTTTCTGCAACATAAAATACTTTTCCAGCATGATCAGAATTTTCATTCATTTTAACTTTGATATAATCTATATCAGGTCCTACTGTCAATGCCATATTTGCTGCCAATGTCCATGGAGTTGTTGTCCATGCCAAGAAATATTCATCTGCATCTTTTCTTTTGAATTTTGCTGTTATTGTTTGAGATTTAACTTCTTTATAACCTTGTGCAACCTCGTGAGAAGCTAATCCTGTTCCACATCTTGGGCAGTAAGGCAAAATTTTATGACCTTCATAAATCATATTTTCTTTTTCAAATTCCTTTAAAATCCACCAAACAGATTCTATGAAATCATTATCTAACGTAATATAAGGATTATCTAAATCTATCAAATAACCCATTCTTTCAGTCATATTTCTCCACATACCTTCATAAGTAAAAACTGATTCTCTACACTTGCAGTTAAATTCTTTTATACCGTACTTTTCAATATCTTGTTTACCACTCATTTTAAGTTGTTTTTCAACTTCTATTTCAACAGGTAGGCCGTGAGTATCCCAACCAGCTTTTCTTTTTACCGCGAAACCTTTCATAGTTTTGTATCTACAAACTGAATCTTTTAGTGTTCTTGCAATAACGTGATGTATTCCAGGTTTACCATTTGCAGTTGGTGGTCCTTCATAAAATACAAAAGACTCCATACCTTCCCTTGTTGTTATACATTTTTCTAAAAGATTTTTATCATCCCATTCTTTTGCTTGTTTTTTTTGAAGCTCAGCTATAGCTTCTGTTGATAATTGTTTAAACATTCTTACCTCCTATAAAAAAATCCCTAGTCTAAAATTTCTTTTAAACTAGGGACGACATATCTACCGCGGTACCACCCTATTTGTAAAAAGCAAAAAACTTTTCACCACTTATTTTCAATAAAGCTCCAGAGCGATATTCAATCACTACTTCACCAAAAAACTCTCACCAAATGTTTTTTTCTCTGTAAGGATATTACGTAGGTCTACTGATTCCTTCAACGCTTTTATTTAGTTTTATAATATATGAAATCATTTTATATATATTATAAGTATATGTCAAGAAATATTTTTTGATATAGAAAAAAAGGTACCAATAAGTACCTTTTCATAATCAAGTATTAACTATTATTAAATATAGTTCGATACTTTTTCTTTGGTGAGGCAAGAGGGAGTCGAACCCCCAACCAACAGATTCGAAGTCTGTTGCTCTATCCAATTGAGCTATTGCCCCCAAATATTCACCTTAAAAATATTAAAAAAAGCCTTTTTAAATGCAATTAAAAGGCTTTTATACGCTATTTAAAGGCTTCTTCATACTCATTTAATTTAAAACCAACTAAAACTTTTTCATCGTCTATAACTATTGGTCGTTTTAACATCATAGGATTTTCTACTAAAAATTTTATAATTTCTTGTTCCGTCATATCTTTTTGTTTTTCTTTAAAGTTTGTTTCTTTGTACACTCTACCAGAAGTGTTGAAAAATCTTTTTAGTGGCAATCCACTTTTATCTATGTACTGTTTCAACTCATCAGATGTCATAGTTTCTTTAACAATATGTTTTACATCATACTGTAAACCCTTTTCATCTAACCAGTTCAATGCTTTTTTGACTGTTCCACAAGGTGGATAATAATATACTAACATCAATATACCTTCCTATTAAATAAGTTTATATTCATATCATCTTATTTAATTCATACCACAAATTTTGTATTTTAATTTATGAAATTATTTTTTTTATTTTTTCAGTTCAGGCGCTTCATCATACATTATCAAGTTTTTAATATTTACAAATATTTTATACAGACCATCTAAAACAAAATCGTAGATTTTTACTACTGGTGGACTTGAGAATACTACAACACACAAAGATGCTCCTCCAAATATACACAAATAGTAAACAATTTGATTATTAAACGGGAATCCATGAACCTTCACTACATATCTAAAGAATAAATGGAAAATATAAATAGGCATCGTATTCATCCCCACATATGTCAGATAATTTTTAGTTTTAGGTATTACATTTACCATAAATATTATCCAAAGTGGTGCGATAATTAAAATCATTAATCTAGCTAGTATATCAATAGTTAAAAACATATTCAAATCTGCTGCGTTAGTTTTCAAAAGATAAAATTTCACAGGTATATCTTGACCATAAAATGCCAATAAAACAGATACTCCCATCAATGCAACACCCAGTAGTGCAGTTTGCCAAACTTTAAGTTTTTGCAAGCTTTCCAACTTTTCTTGAGTACAATAAACACCCATTAAAAAGAACGGTAAATACGATATTGTTCTACCTAAGGCAAAATAATCTGTATCTAAAAACGGTATTGCTCCGGCAAAGATATACAGAACTATACTTATTGTCAATAAATGTTTTATTTTAATTAAATCAACTAAAAAATATCTGTAAAAAAACACTGACCACAAGAACCAAAGGGCAAAAGGTGGCTTCAGAAAGTCTAAATTTGCATTGCCAAAATACCAGTATCTAAAGAAGTAGAATACTAAAGTGAAAAACAAATAAGGCAATAAAAATGTTTTAAATGAAGATTCTCTTGCTCTTTCAGGCTTTTTCGAAAAATATCCTGACAAAAACATAAATGCTTGCATTACAAAAACATTTATAGTTATATAAGTAATACCACTTAAAGACTCTGGGCTAAAATGCCCTCCCACTCTAGTAAAATGAGAAATGGGAATTGACCAAATAAGCAGCCCTCTAAAAGTATCAAACATATAATTTCTCTGTTTATCCATATTATTCTGCTCCTTTTATATCTTTTTTAACAAATAAAATAAAATTAAAATCTCACTAAAATAGTTTAACATAAAAACTAATATTTTAAAATATTTTATTTCTCCAATGTATTAATAATTTACAACTTTTATTTTTTTAATTGTTCAAACTACACTTTCAAATAATTCTTTATAAATATTTAATAATTTATTTATGAAAATTCAATTTTATAAAATGCGTTTTCTGATATACTTATCTTAAATTTAAAATTGTAACACAAAGGAGAAAAATATGAAAAACAACAAAAAATTATTATCAATTTTATCACTAACTCTTGCAATTACTTTAATATTGTCAGGATGCGAAAACAAACCAGAACCTGCTACTGAAAGAGAACCTTTGACTCATGTATATGTTTCAAACTTAAACGACTCAGCAAGTATAAATCTATTGGAATCATTGTTTAAAAAAGCTTCTATCAGTAATGAAAGACAATCTGTTTTTTGGAATCATGTTCTTCCAATAAATGAAGCTTTGGGAAAAGATGTTATTGAAAAGGATTTTGAAAAATTAGGAGTTACAGAAACTAAATATGATCCCTACGCTTTAGCAGATAAATTAGCTGAGGAATATCCTGATTTTGTTGGGTATAATTGCCGTATAACTGCATTTTCCCTTTTTAAAGATTTTATAAAGACAAATGGAAATCCAATAAATACTGAACCTGATATATTACTTTTCGATTTAGATTCATTAGATTTTGATTCCTCTGCGCTTATTTCAGATGAGGAATTAAATGATTTCAAAGAAATATATACAGAAATACCTACCGATAAAACATTAGATGAAACCGTTCATATAAAAAGAGTTCAAGATACTTGGAAAGAAAGAGGTGTTGAATTTAAACAAGGAACAAATGCCAGCTTAATTTCAATGTTCTTTTATTACAGTATAGACGAAAACAATCCAAAACTTTTTGTTGGACACACAGGTATATTATTTCCTTCAGATGATGGTTCTTTGTACTTCTTAGAAAAACTATCTTTCCAGGAACCTTACCAACTTGTTAAATTTAAGAATAAAGCTGAGCTTAGCGATTATCTTGTTGCAAGATTTGGGCAATATAGCCCAGAAACTGAAGCAAAACCATTTATATTTGAAAATGATAAACTTCTAAAAATTTAGATATAATCATAATATTAAAAAAATAACTGATATAATTAGAAATAAAATTAAAATTATAATAAATAAAAAATCTTTATTACACAAAAATGCGTAGAATTTAAAACTACGCATTTTTAAATTTTTATACTAAATATAATCAGTATTTGTCGTTATTTTAATTTAATTAATACCTAATACAAATTACTATCATAATTTAGCAATTACCTTTATACAGTCAGAACAAATGTAACCTTTTTCAAATTTAGATATATTCTTATCCTTGCCACAAATACTACATTCTATCTTCTTTAATCCATCACACATTTTTTTATTTAGACATTTATTATACATACAATCCTCCTCATAATTATATTAAAACAAATTATTCAATAAAATGAAATTTTAAGCTCAATAAAACCTAGTACATTCTCTTCTTATATTTTACAAATTTACTATTTTTACAAACTATAAAATTACTGCAATGACCATCTATACTAAAAGAATTACATTTTAAACAAATATTTTCTTTTATATTACAGATGAGCGACTTCTTAAAACACTGTAAAGACTTCACTAAAACAATCCTCCTTTCTTTATTAGCACAATCTTAAAAGAAAAATTAAGTTGAATATATTATATCACAACTTTTTAACTTTGCAAGTATTTTTTTACATTTTACTCTTTTTTTTATTTTTCTTACATTTTTTAGTATTTATTTGAATAATATTCTATTTTATTATGCAATAATAAATCTTTACTTTTTAATTTTTCAACCTTTACAGTCATTTTTCTGCAAATTAAAATACCAGTCTGTATATGTTGCTATTGCTTCATAAACAAACTGGCATCTTATATTTTATACATTAAAATGATTTTAAAAACCTTTAATCCTATGCGTCAATTTTCCACAATCTATGAAGATTACAAAATTCATAAACTGCAACTAATTCATCATCTTCTAAATCAAATGTTGCAACAGGTTCAGTTTCAGGTTGCAAATATTTAATTTGATAACCTTTTTTAGTTTGAAGATAAATCCATTGGATATAGTGTTCTTCTAACATTGGATGATCTACATCTCCAACTCTTACTGTTATCTTATTACCATTTTTTTCTGTAATAACAGGCAAATGCTTTTCTCCTGCTGCATCAGTTGTGTTTGCTTTTAAATCTTGCATTGGTTCTCCACAACAGACTACTGGTACTCCGGCATCCTTAACTTTAGTAGTGATATTACCACAATGTTTACAAATATTAAATTTTGGTTCTGCCATTTTAACTTCCTCCTTTATTTTTTCATACTATCTAAGTATTTTTCAAATGTTAAAAATAACCTTACTTTATCATACTAAACAATTAACACAAAGTCAAACCAATAAATAAGGTTAGCCATTGCTATTGTTAGTGTTACAATAATACTTACTAAATTTTTTATACCCATTATTTGTTCTTTTTAAACTTTTATATACAATTTCACACATATTTTTTCTACTATCTATAATTTTCAATTTCCCTTTTTATATATAAACTATTTTCATCAACAGTACATTCCAAAACTTTAATTTTAACACCTGACTTTTCCACTTCTTCCAAGGCTTCTGCAAATTCCTTATGAGTTCTTTCGTTAGGTACAAATTTATCTATACCTTCCATTTGTATAACAAAACAAGCATACCCTTCATAACCTTGTGAAACAGCTTCTTTCAAATCAAGTAAATGCTTTATCCCTCTTGTAGTAGGTGCATCAGGAAACATTGCAACTCCATTTTCTTCTAAAGTTACTCCTTTAACTTCTACAAATGCTTTTTTTCCATCTCCCTCAACGAAAAAATCCAACCTTGAATTTTCAAATGTGGCTTCTGGCTTTAGCTTTGAAATATTTTTATAGAGATTTCCACTTTCTATCCACTCTTTTACAACTTTATTCGGTGCTTGGCTATCTATGTTAATAAGCTTATCGCCTTTATACACAGAAATTAAGTCGTATTTTGTTTTTCTATTTGGATTTTTCGCTTTTTCAACAAAAACTGAAACGCCTTCAATGAGTAATTCTTTACATCTACCAGTGTTTTTAACGTGACAAACTTCTTCTTTACCATCAATTAAAACATTTGCTATAAATCTGTTAGGTCTTTTTATAAACTTGCCTATTTTTACATCTCCGTATATCATACTATCCTACTTTTTCTTCAATATATGCCCTTATCCAATTACACATAATATCACTAGAAGCATTTGCAATCTTTAAAACTTCATTGTGGTCGTGCTTGACTTTTTGTATACCTGTTCCCATATTTGTAATACAAGATACACCTAAAACTTTCATACCAAGATAATTACATACTATAGTTTCTGGCACTGTACTCATACCTACTGCATCTGCACCTAATATTCCAAAAGCTTTTATCTCCGCTTTACTTTCAAAAGATGGTCCCGTTGTACCAAGATAAACACCTTCTTTATAATTTACACCCAACTTATTTCCTACTTTTTTTAATTCATCTATCATTTCTAAATTATAAGGTTCTGTCATATCTGGAAATCTAGTACCAAACCTTTCATCATTATCACCTATCAAGGGATTACTTCCCATATTGTTGATGAAATCTGTTATAATCATTAAATCGCCAGCCTGAAAATTTTCATTTATTCCTCCAGAAGCATTGGTTAAAATAATTTTTTCAACTCCTATTTGTTTCAAAACATAATAAGGATATGACACCATCTCCATATTATGACCCTCATAAAAATGAAATCTACCTTCCATCACAACAACATTTATATCCCCAATTTTACCAAAAATCAAGTTTCCATTGTGACCCTTTACAGTAGTTTTCGGGAAATTAGGAATTTCTTCATAAGGAATAATTATTTTATTTTGAATCATATCCACAAACTTATCTAAACCGCTTCCTAAGACTACAGCTATATAAGGTTTGTAGTCTACTTTACCCTTTAAATATTTTGCACTTTCAACAGTTCTATCATATAAAGACTTCATTTTATACACCTTTCACTTTACTTTACAGCTTTATTTTTAATATCGTCAATTATATTATCAATTATATGACCTGCATTTATCAAAAAAGCTTCTTTAGGCTGTTCTTTTTTTCTATCCTCATTCCAAAATCTATTTACATAATTTTTTAATATGTAATCTTTATCTTTACCTTTTTCTAAAAGTTCTTTACATATATTTCTTTCATTTTCAGCACAATCTATAAATAAATCAAAGTATTCATCTGTTTTAAAATCTGGCACTACACCATAATGAGGGGAAATAATAATATCTGAATTATAATTTTTGCATCTTAATGCCGAATTTATACAATCATCGTAACTTTTCAATATTTGAGGGTCAATATAATCAACTGTATACATAACACCTGTGCTTTCACTTGCCAACATAACTTTATTTTTTTCTACAAAAAATGCTAAAGAACAGTCGGTATGACCTTTTGTTTCAATTACTACTACATTGTCATTTCCATAACCTAAGCTTATTTTATCACCGTCTTTTACAACAATATCAACTTCTAAATCTGTAATTAAAATTTCATTTTTACTGTCTGAGTATAAATTCCTTGCAGCTTCACCTAAAGTTTTTATTAATTTTTTTGCACCGTTACTGTTGAAAACTCTTTTTGCCTTTTCCGAACCACAAACAACTGCGTACTTCCATCTCTTTTTAATATAAGGTAAAGCACCTATATGGTCATAATGTGTATGAGATAAAAAAATGTAATCTAATTTACTTCTATTTAGCTTTTTCAGTTCAATCTCAATGTTTTTTACTGTTTCTTCCCCACAATACGCCATTCCACAGTCATATAATCCAGTTTTATCATTTCCTACAATTAAAAGAGCTTCTCCACCTCTGCCAGATGTGACTCTAACTATATTTTCGGGAAAACTAAATCTATCATACTCTTTAAAATTCTGAAACACTTTCAACCTCTTTACCATCAATTAAAATCATCTTTATAAGCTTTTTAGCATCAATCTTATCTTCTACTATTTCCCAAGCTTTTAATATAAACTCATATCCCAAATCTAATTTTTTCTTTGAATCTGCATATATTGTAGCAATAACTTCTCCCTCTTTTACATAATCTCCTACTTTTTTATGCAAATACACTCCTGACGCCATATCTATATCATCTTCTTTACTCATTCTACCAGCACCTAATTTTTGAGATGATAATCCTATAATTTTTGCATTTATTTCTGAAATATACCCAGATTTCTCGGCACGAATATTTTTATTAAAAAACGCATTTTCAAAAGAACTATAATCATCGACTACAGAAACATCTGCACCTTGTCGTTTCAAAAGTCCTTTAAACTTATTCAATGCTTCTTTATTATCAATAACAGCTTGTGCCATATCTTTCCCTTTTTTCAAGGTATCAGCTTTGCCACCTGCATATAACATTAAAGCAGAAAGTGATAGTGATAATTCTATTAAATCCTTAGGTCCATTTCCCTTTAAAACTTCTATAGCTTCAATTACTTCTAAAGAATTCCCCACAGCACATCCTAAAGGCTGATTCATATCAGTTATTACAGCTATAGTATTTTTTCCATGAGCTTTTCCTATGTCAATCATTATTTTACTTAACTTTTTAGCTGATTCTATGTCTTCCATAAAAGCACCTTTACCACATTTGACGTCTAAAACAATAGCATCGCTACCTCCAGCTAATTTTTTACTCATAATACTACCTGCAATTAAGCTAATATTTCCGACAGTTCCTGTAACATCTCTCAAAGCGTATATTTTCTTATCTGCTGGTGCAATCTTACCTGTTTGGCTAATAATAGAGATTCCCAAATCATTAACCTGATTTATAAAACTTTCTTTATCAATTTCAGTTTTAAAATTCTTTATCGAATTAAGTTTATCTACAGTACCTCCTGTAAATCCAAGACCTCTACCGCTCATTTTTGCAACTGGTATTCCGCAAGCAGAAACAATAGGACCAACTATCAAAGTAGTTTTATCTCCTACTCCACCTGTACTATGTTTGTCTACCTTTATTCCATCAACATTATCCAAGTTAATAACTTCTCCAGAAAGCATCATAGCTTCTGTAAGATTGACTGTTTCTTCTGTGTTCATATCATTTAGATATATTGCCATTAAAAGAGCTGATATTTGATAATCAGGTATTTCACCCTTTGTATATCCATCTATAAAAAATTTTATTTCTTCCTTTGTTAGAGTTTTTTTATCTCTTTTTTTCTCTATAATTTCATTTATATTCATATAAACTCCTGTATTTTACACTTAATCTTCTATATCTAAAACTTCTATAGGCTGACACTTCACATAATCTAAAGCTACTAAATTGTATTTTACATCTCTTAAAACGCCTCTAAAGCCTTTGTTAAAGTTCTCTACACCATGCAAATGCCCATATACGACATTTTTAACATTATACTTATTAAATAATTTTGTAAACTCCGTTTCTTGCCCATCTTTTAATGCTGGTGGATAATGTATCATTCCCACAATCTTTTTAAATCCTGATTTCTTAGCTTCCTCTAAAGAATATTCAAGTCTTAAAAGCTCCCTTTTATACATCTTCATATCATGCTCTGTAAATCCTTCCGTTTCTGGCAATATCCAGCCACGACTACCACAAATAGCATAATCAGAAATAGCACAAAAATTATTATTTATAAAAAACATATTATCGTATTTACTTTTTATTTTACCTGCACTTTTCCACCAATAATCATGATTTCCTTTAGATATTACCTTAAATCCATTCAGTTCAGAAATCCAATCTAAATCTGTTTCAACTTCTTCAGGTTTTAAAGCCCAAGATATATCTCCTGGCAATAAAACCACATCATTTTTTGAAACCACTTTATTCCAAGATTCCTTTAGTCTATCTGTGTAATTTACCCACTGACCTCCAAACACATCCATTGGTTTATCAACGTTTTCATGAAAAGATAGATGCAAATCTGCAATAGCAAAAATCTTCATATCTTTTATTCCTAATTTCTAAATTTCATTTTATTCATCTTCTACTACAACGCTTAAATCTTCTATTTCCAAAATATTTTTTGCCTCTATATCAGAAGCTACATCAACATTGTTTAATTTTCTTTGTATTACACGAGTTCTCACTCCAATTAACTTGTCTAGTTCTGCATTTGCCTGTGTGATTTTCATCTGAGTCTTTTGAAGCACATCTCCAAATTTATTAAATTCTGTTTTCACTGCACCTAGTATATCCCAAACTTGACTTGAGTGTTTTTGTATTGCAAGAGTTTTAAAGCCCATTTGCAAACTATTTAAAAGTGCAGCCATTGTTGTTGGTCCTGCTATATTTACTTTGTATTCTCTTTGTAAAACTTCCACAAGTCCTCTATTTACTACTTCTGCATACAATCCTTCAAAAGGCAAAAACATTATAGCAAAATCTGTACTTATAGGTGGTTCTATATACTTATCAGAAATATCTTTTGCTGATTTTTTTATAGCTTTTTCTAAATTTTTTCTAGCTTCATCAATTTCAGCTTTGTCCCCTCTTTCATAAGCATCTACTAAGTTTGAATAGGTATCACCATGAAACTTTGCATCTATTGGAAGCAATACTTCTTTGTCTTCATCCCCTGGAAGTTTTATTGCAAACTCTACTCTTTCAGTGCTATTTTTCTTTATTTTTGCATTTTCAATGTATTGCTCTTTTGATAATACTTGGTCTAATATAGCACCTAACTGTATTTCTCCCAAAATACCTCTTGTTTTCACATTGGATAGAACTTTCTTTAAATCACCTACACCAGAAGCTAAATTTTGCATTTCTCCTAAACCTTTGTAAACTTGCTCTAGTCTATCGCTTACTAATTTAAAAGACCTACTTATTCTATCTTCAAGAGTTTTTTGTAATTTTTCATCTACAGTTTCTCTCATCTTATCTAACTGTTTATTGTTTTCTTCTTGAAGAGTAGTTATTTTTTGCTCCATACTTTTTCTTATATTCTCAAGTTTCTGCTCATTTTGTACTGCCATATCCTTAAATTGTTCATTCAACTGTTTCAATCGTCTATCCTGATTTTCAGCAGATGCTTTTTGATTGTCATTTATGATTTCACCCATTATTCTAGTTGTTTTTTGAACAGTATCTAAAGTTTCTTGCCTAGATGATTTTATTTCATAGGACAATTCTTGCTTTGCTCTTTTAAGTTCATTATCGATATACTGTCTGTTTTCACGAATTAACAAGTCTAAATTACTCAAACTATTTTCCATTTTCATCATAAATTCTTGGTCAGTTTCAGATTTTTCATTATAATTTTTCTTCATAATTTTGCTCATAACAAAAAATACTATAACAAAAACAACTGCCATAAGTATCATCTGAACAAATATGTTTAAACTACCCGTTTGTAATGCGCCCATAAATTTACACCTCTCAAAATCACTATTATTATTTAATCTTTCTCTCCTATATTGTAACATATAAAGTGATTTAACAGTAGACCTAAATATCAACAAGTATTGTCAATATAAATTAAGGGTAGTATAATTAAAATATAAGGTTATTTATGTTTTTTGAAAGGAGATATACTGGAATATGAATAATACAAATTTCAAACATACAACTATGGAACTTAAAAAAGTTAATGAAAAAGCCACTAAGAATATTGCTATTGTAAAAATCAATAGACCTAAACAGATGAACGCTCTTAACACAGAGGTATTAAAAGAACTAAAAGAAAGATTTATGAAAATAGAAGAAGATGAAACTATACAAGTTGCTTTATT
>PDWI01003990.1_pt1 | contig 20257 bp, 18 predicted proteins | sample 1430891 | NCBI WGS metagenome assembly PDWI01 (sample SAMN01162508, study PRJNA174530) | Oral metagenome, whole genome shotgun sequencing project. | biome: Marine environment; feature: Marine mammal; material: Swab sample of the gingival sulcus; isolation source: swab sample of gingival sulcus... | reverse complement strand
GTCCTCATCGGCATAATAATTATTTGACCCCTGTAGAGAAAGAGAAACAATTTGAGCAAAACCTTTTATCTGTTGTCTAATTTTACTTGACCACTACACAGGTTTGGCGGTGTCTATTATTGGCTATATTGTTAGTACTTTTTTGGGTATTACGGTGGCTTATATATTGAAAGTGGTGTTGTGATAGTAGTTTTATGGCAGTGGTTTTATAGCACTAGTCTTGCGATAGGGGAAACAGCAAAAAACACCTTTACTGTTTCCTAAAATCCTCACTTTGTTTGTCGTGGTACAATTTGGCTTGTTAACTTGTTAAACGGTTGAATGATTAAATGGTTAACACTTAAACACCCAACCCTACCCCAAACTCATTTACCACTTGCAAATCACTGCAACTCACTCAAAATCCATCATCTTACCTGGATTCATGATGTTATTTGGGTCAAGAGCTTTTTTGATGGTTTGCATTACCGCTAGGGCATTGCCATGCTCTTTTTGCATATATTTTTGTTTGCCTTGACCAATACCATGCTCGCCAGTACAAGTACCGTCCATATCGATGGCTCGTTCGGCTAGGCGTTTAAGAATGCCTTCCGCGGTCGCCACCTCTTCGGCATCGTCCATATCCACCAATAGTAACACATGGAAGTTACCATCACCGACATGACCAACCACAGGAGCAAGCATACCGGTACTTTCAATATCCGCCACCGTTTGATTAACACATTCTGCTAGGCGAGAAATCGGCACGCAAGCATCGGTTGATAGCCCATTTGCCTCTGGTCGCAGGGCTCGACTGGCGTAATAAGCATTGTGGCGTGCTGTCCATAATTGTTTGCGTTTGCTCTCTTCGCTATCCCAAATAAAGTCTTCACCGCCAAACTCTTCAATGATATCTTGGAATAATTCAGTCTGTTCTTTCACTCCTGCATCGGTACCGTGGAACTCGACAAACAGGGTGGTTTTTTCTGCCAAATCAAGGTTAGAATACTGGTTACAAGCTTTCACCTGCACCGCATCCAGTAGCTCAATACGAGCAATCGGCAAGCACATCTGAATGGTTGACATCACCGCTTGACAGGCATCATCAATGCTCGGGAAGTTACACAAGCCACTACCAATACATTCAGGCATGCCAAATAGTTTGACGGTAATTTCAGTGACAATGCCTAGCGTGCCTTCTGAACCAATGATTAAACGCGTCAAGTCATAACCTGCGGATGACTTTTTCGCTCTGCCACCTGTCTGGATGATTTCACCGTTAGGCATCACCACTTCAAGCGATAGTACCACATCTTTCATCGTGCCATAGCGAACGGCATTTGTACCTGATGCTCGGGTGGCAACCATCCCACCAAGTGTGGCATTCGCCCCCGGATCAATCGGAAAGAATAAGCCAGTTGCTCGGATATAATGGTTTAAGTCTTCACGAGTCACCCCAGATTGTACCGTGGCGGTTAGGTCTTCTTCGTTGACCTGTAATACCTTGTTCATCTGTGACATATCGATGCACAGCCCACCCTTTGGAGCATTGACCTGCCCTTCCAGCGATGAGCCGATACCAAAGGCAATCACTGGCATTTTATGCTCATTACAGATTTTCACTGCGGTGGCAACGTCTTCTTTGCTTTGAGCCATGAGCACGGCATCGGCAGGTTGGTTGGCTATCCAACTAATGGTATGGGCGTGTTGCTCACAGACGGTGGCATTAGTGCTAAGTTGTTTACCAAATTGCTCTTGCAATAGTGCAATGGCTGTTTGGTAGTTTTCTGATAGTGGCGTTTTTGTTGACATTAGGGGTATCCTTAAGGCTTGTTAATCAATGGTTTATTTTACCATTATATTTAAGGATATTGTAAGTTAATGATGTATTTGTATGTGGTGATTTGGATAAATCGGGTAGCTTTATCATTAACTAGCTTTAACAAAAGGAGCCTGTCTCACCCCTCTAACTGTTAAAAAAGTACAAAATAACATAAATAAACTTCGGACTGTAAAATCGGCTAATTTGTTCAGTTCAAAATCTGAATAATTATAGACAAATAAAAAAACGCCAAATCCTACAATTTGACGTTTTTAACTCTAAAATTAGCATACATTTCGTGATATTTTGATGATGGCTCTTACTTTGAAAGCACCACCAAACCTGTCGATAATATCGGAAAGGCAACCAAAATCGCCAATCGGCATAAATCCGAGACAATAAAGGGAGCAACACCTTTAAACATATCAGAAAGCTTAATATGTGGGGCAACTGCCTTAATCACAAAGATATTCATACCCATAGGTGGGGTAATCAAACCCAGCTCAACCGTCAATACCGCAATAATACCAAACCATACGGGGTCAAAGCCCAATCCCAAGATAATTGGATACACTACAGGGATGGTAATCACCAACATCGCCAAAGCATCCATAAATAGACCAAGGATAAAATAAACCCCTAAGATACACAGCAACACCACCATAGGGCTAACATTCCATGAGCCAACCATGGCTGCCAAAGTATTGGCCAATTGTGATAATGAGATAAAGCGACCTAACGCCTCTGCACCCAACAGCATAAAGAACACTACCGCAGATAGAGCAAGTGTCTCAACCAATGACTGCTTGAGTCCTGCAAATCGCATTCCTTTAATAACCGCATATATCCACGAGAAAAAAGCACCAACAGCAGCACCCTCAGTTGGGGTAAATAGACCAAAGAAAATCCCTGCAATCATAATGATAAAGATCGCACCAAATGGAATCAACCCTGTTACTGATAGTATTTTATCTTTCCAAGAAGTGGGCGTACCACGCTCTGCCAAATGAGGTTTCCAGCGTACCATGATCATTACAGTGGCTGAATACATAATCATACCCAAAATACCTGGTACAAAGCCTGCGATAAACATATCACCAACCGATTGCTCAGTCAAAATGGCATAAATCAGCAAAGCAATACTCGGCGGAATCATAATACCCAAAGTACCACCAGCCGCCAATACACCACAAGAAAATCCAGGATTATAGCCGTATTTTTCCATTTCTGGTAAAGCAACACGAGTCATGGTCGAAGCCGTCGCTAATGATGACCCTGAAATCGAAGCAAAAATCCCCGATGAGCCAATACCTGCAATGGCAAGACTGCCCCGAACCCCGCCAAATATGGTACGAGTGGCTTCAAATAGCTTACTCGCCATCCCAGAGTGTGCTGCAAATACACCTAATAGGATAAATAAAGGAATCGCACTAAAATCATATTTTGCCAATACTTCAGCAGGTAAATCTTTCACCGTTTGCGTAGCGGCATCAACGCCAACAATCGAGCCAAAACCAATCACTCCTACTAGTAACATCGCCAAAGCAACAGGAACACGGATAATAACTAGGACAAGCATAGCAGCAAGACCAATAAAACCAATCATTTCTGGACTCATTATCCATCCTCCTCTGCATTATGAAATTCACCAGTACGGAAAATATTAAGCGACTCAATAAACGAACGAATCGCTAAAAGCACACATAAAAAACCACTAAAAATATAAATGGGGGTCATAGAAATTCGCAAATCTTGGGTGACATTACCATATTCCATTGAATCGTGGGTCAACTCATAAAACCCCATGACAAAATAGACGGCAATAACCGCAAACATCATGATAAATACGCCCATTAACCATACTTTAATTTTGTGTGGCAGTTTTTGGGTAAAGATATCAACGATGATTTGCGAGCGTTCTACATAAGCTGCAAATGCTGCTAACAGTGCAAAAAGCATACAATAAGATACCACTTCCACACTACCTTTAACAGTAAAACTAAAGCCACCTTGAGTAATTTTGAATAAGTATCTGGTAATGACATCAGTCAATGTAAACAAAACAGTTATGACAATGCTAATACTACCAATAGCTTGACACAATTTTGAAATCCACTGACTGAGGCGTGATAGTAATTCCATACAACCTCCTTATTTTTTGCGGTCTATTTTGCATAGTGGATTAAAATCAAAACAGTACACCTCACTCCTATGAAGACAGGAATCCAGTACCTTTTAGGTTTTGAACCCTAGTGTTTTGATTTTAATTAACTATAATATATTGTTGCGACTTGATTTTGCGGTATTTTGTTGCAGTTTTCTTTTGTCGTGCATCAAAAACCTTACTCAAAACAAAACTCCCCAAACACCAATAGCTATCAAAGAACAAAGCCAAAAAACTAAGCTAAAAAAGAACTATGATAACTAACTGATGTAAGAGAAGTCATAACTATCTTGAGTTGATTAGAGTATATTAATTAAAATTTATTTACAAGCTTCACTAGCAGCTTTCGCCTTTTCATAGACACCTTGAGCGTCTTTACCACCTTTTGCCACACTATCAAGATACTTCTGTGTACCTTCTTTTAATGGTCCTGCCCAAGCTGGATCATTTAGTGGATCAGGTATTTCGACAATCTTATCACCAGCTGCTTTGGCCGCTTCTAACACTGCTTTATCATGCTTATCAAAGACTTCACCGACTTTTTTCGCCATCTGCATACCAGAGTTATCATCAATAACTTTCTTCAAGTCATCTGGTAGGGCTTCATATTTACCTTTGTTCATAGTAACCATCAGACCAGAGCTATAGAATGGGATATTGGTATGGTTATGGGTTACTTCATCAATACGGAAAGTTTTTACTGCTTCCCATGGGAAACTTAGACCATCGATAACGCCTTTTTGTAACGATGTATAAACATCACCTGCTGGTAGACCGACTGGCTGAGCACCCATGCTTTCGATGATGTCACCTGCTACCGCAGATGGACGACGGATGCGTAAGCCTTTCATATCTTCAGGTTTTTCGATTAGCTTATCTGTGGTGTGCAGCGTACCAGGCCCTGCTCCATACATGAATAATAGATGCGAGTCTTTGTATTCATCAGCGATTGTACCATCATCATAAAGAGTCTGCATGATACAACCCATTTGCGTGGCTGAATTAGATAAGCCAGGTAGCTCGGTGATTTGGGTAACGGGGAAACGACCATTGGTATAGCCTTGAGCTTGTGAACCAATGTCGACCGTACCTTTAACCGCAGCATCATAAGTGGCTTGTGGTTTACTAAGTGTCGCAGATGGGAACAACTGAATTTTTAGGCGACCTTTTGAGTCTTCTTCAATTTTCTTTGCCCAAGGCTCAAATACTTCTTTTTGAATAGAAGAAGTGGCAGGCCAAAAGTGTGAAAAACGCAACGTGGTAACTTCACCTGCTGGAGCAGTCGCCTCGCCACCTGCTGATTCACCACCTGCCGATTCGGCCTTTTTATCACCACCACAAGCGGTCAAAGCCGTTGCCATAGCAACAGATAATGCAAGGGCAGATAAAGAAGAAAGATGTTTGGTTAGATTGATAGACATAATCAATTCCTTTTGAGTTGGTTAAAAATTGTTTGAACGCTGATTAAACGTTAATTGAACATAGTCAAGACTAAACATAGTCAGATATTGACTGATTATAGATGACCTTGCTTTCCTATTTCAACTTTAAAGCCTTGTCCGTAATGTACCTACTCTGTTCACTTAAGTCCATTTACATACATCTATTTATGTGTGTAAAACTAGTGATAAATGAAAGCTAAGATAACGAACTGGGTATCAAGTTGGCAAAATCATAGTACACATTGCCATCAACAAAATCATAATAAATCAAATATAAGTATTTCATTTTTGGATAGCTCTGTTAAATTAGCAATAAAATGCTAAATTGTCAAACTTTTTTTGGATTTTATCTAGCTAATAGTGATTAATTAGGTTGCTAAATAGCGACTACTTATTTTTTTTATTATTTTATTTCAGTATTGACAGAAATTACAGAATAGTTAATAATATCCATGCGGATTTAGAAATTGTATAGAATTTATTTTATCTTTTCAAAAATACAAGAGAATAAAAATAGAAGTAACGAATCCCCTACCTAATCATTCACCATATAGCACAATTTTAGGTCAACTATATATTCTAGGAAGAATTAAAATGGACAAAAATAGTAAACTCACAACTAGTAAAATTAAGAATATTGAATACAAAGATTTATGCACATTAAACAAATGGCAAGTCGCATATAATGTCTTGCTACCCTATCCGTTTTTAGTAATGTCTTGGGTTTCAGCTGAGTTTTCTTATTATCCTATAGCTCTTTTATTTTCCTACTTTTTCTTTGCATCATCTTTTCGCCAAGCCCATGATGGTTTTCACTTGACCCTAGGCATTAATAAAAAAATGACAGATATCGTGCTGTACATCTCTAGTTTTTTGCTGATAATGAGTAACCATGCCACACTCAGTACACATTTAGCACATCATAAAGCCCCTATGTCCGAATCAGATATAGAAACAAAATTTGCTCAAAAAAAATGGTGCATCGCTTTATTAGGCGGAAGTTCTTTTTGGTTGTTATCGCAAATTCATGGCTATAAAATATCTACAGCTCGTAATCGGAAAAAAATTAAGGGTGATTATCTGTTGGCAATGCTTATGTTGCTCATTATATTGGTTAGCCAACAAACGTTTTTGCTATATCATCTAGTAACAATGCTAGTAGGACATTCTTTGGTGGGATTTTTGGCAGGTTGGTGTGTTCATCATGGGTGTGATGATGAGGTTATTGCAAGAACAGAACGTAATAAATTTATCAATTTTGTCACTTTCAATTTATTTTATCATCATGAACATCATTTATTCCCACGCGTTCCATCGAACCATTTACCCGAATTAGCAAGTCGCATGGATACGGTTGCCCCTGAACTATCATTATTGAGAGTTATTCCATATAAGCAAACAGTATCAACTGAAATATATGGTAATGTTTAATGAGGTAACGTTCGTTAGATAACTTGATGCTATTGTTGAGATGCTATTGCTGAACAGCATTAACAAGAATAACTAAACGGAGGCAGAGCATTTTCTGCATAAGATAACACGTCATTTTTGCCGACAATCACATGATCAGTCAAGGTAATGCCAATCAACTGACAGGCTTGATACAGTTCACAGGTAAGTTGATTATCTTGTTGAGATGGCGTGGGGGGCGTGTTTGGGTGATTATGAGCGATGATGATATGAGTCGCTGAATGGCTAAGTGCCTGCCGCAGTACCTCACGCACACCAACTGCACAGCTAGAAACACCACCCACAAACAGCACTTGATAGTTGATTAAATTCAGCCCATCATCCATGCACAATAAGGCAAAAACTTCTCGACTGTTACTAGCTAGATTTTCTCGTCTTAATTGGGTGGCAATGTAGTTTTTGACCGTTTCTGAGCGATTTAAACTATTGCCTGTTTTTAGCTGGCTATCAAGATAACGTTTGCCCATTTCTAGACTGGCAAGCATTTGAGCGTATTTTGCCGAACCGATACCATGACACGCCAGCACATTTTCAACAGGAGCAGATAGTAACTCAGCAAGGCTACCAAACTGCTCAATCAGCGAACGGGCAAGCTCAATGGCTGACTGCTCTTTTGTACCTGTCCGCAAAAAAATTGCCAAAATCTCCGCATCCGTTAAATTCTCTGCTCCAAATTTTAACAATTTTTCTCGTGGTCGGTCATCTTCATGCCAGTCTTTGATTGCCATTGTTGCTTACTATCCTTAGCTTATTGCTATTCAGTTGGTTGCTATCAGTTAGCTACCATTAATACTTGTTTCAAAGCTATCCAAAATTGGTTCAAGCAAAGCAAACTTACGCTTATAGCTAACTTGATTGACAATAAGTCGTGAAGAGACATCACAGATATGCTCCAGCGGTTCAAGCCCATTGGCACGCAAGGTATTGCCCGTATCTACCACATCGACAATCAAGTCTCCCAAGCCAACCAGTGGGGCAAGCTCCATTGAGCCATACAGCTTGATGACATCGACTTGTTGCCCTTGACTGGCAAAATAGGCACGAGCAACATTGACGTATTTGGTGGCAATACGCAACCGGCGATTGGGCAATGTCACTCCCTTAACGCCAGCAGTCATCAGTTTACATTCAGCAATTTGTAAGTCAAGTAATTCATAAAGGTGGTTTGCTCCATGCTCTAACAACACATCTTTGCCTGCCACTCCAAAGTCGGCCGCTCCATGCTCCACATAGGTTGGCACATCGCTGGCACGCAAGATAAGCACTCGCACATCGGCGTGGGTGGTTGGAAAAATCAGTTTGCGAGACTTTGCAGGGTCTTCGAGCAACTCAATACCTGCCTCTTTCAGCAATGGTAGGGTCTCTTTTAGAATACGACCTTTGGAAAGGGCTAAGGTTAAGCCGTTAAATTCATCATGTAGGTTGCTATTTTGTGAGTTTTGGCTACTCATTCGGCTACTAGTTTGGTTAGTTGGTTGATTGGTCATAACGCATTGTCATCTATTAATATTGTTTGGTTTAATACATTGATTTTATACACTGATTTGATGTAACAGTCACACAATCTACATCATACCATAAAATAAAATTACCGATAATAAAAAACTCCTAGAAAATTCTAAGAGTTTTATTTTAAAATGGATTGAGTGATTATTTAAACAACTACTTCTTAAACAACTACTTCGCCTTAATACGCTCAATTTTTACACCCAAGCCACGCAGTTTGTTTTCCACATCTTCGTAGCCACGGTCAATATGATAAATACGGTCTAGCAAGGTAACACCGTCTTTTTCGGCGACTGCCCCTGCCATCACCAATGACATAGATGCACGCAAATCCGTTGCCATCACTGGGGCAGAAGCAAATTTTTCTACGCCTTTGACAATGGCAGTATGTCCATCCACCTTGATATCTGCACCCATACGGCGTAATTCAGGAACGTGCATAAAGCGGTTTTCAAAGATATTTTCTGTAATGGTACTCGTCCCTTCGGCAAGACAACATACTGCCATTAGTTGTGCCTGCATATCGGTTGGAAATCCTGGATGTGGCGTAGTACGAATATCAACCGCTTTTGGACGACCTTCCATCACCACACGAATCCAATCATCACCTGTAGTGACCGTTGCTCCCATCTCTTCTATCTTTTGTAATACTGGGTGCAGTAGCTTTTCATCCGTCTTGTGACAAGTAACATCACCATGCCCAAATACCGCTCCCGACATCAAAGAACCTGCCAAATATGAGCCTGTTTCAATACGGTCAGGAAGAACAGAATAGTCACAGCCATGCAAGCTTTCAACACCTTCAATGGTCAAAGTCGAAGTACCAATGCCGTCAATGTTTGCACCCATTGCCACTAGCATATTGGCAAGATCCACCACTTCTGGCTCACGAGCACAGTTCTCCAGCACCATAGTACCTTCAACCAAAGTAGCAGCAATCAGTACATTTTCTGTACCACCAACGGTCACCATATCAAAGCTATGAGTACAGCCTTTTAAACGTCCACCTTCAGGAGCTTTGGCTTTTACATAACCATTTTCAACAGTGATGCTTGCCCCCATCGCTTCAAACGCTTTTAGATGCTGATCAACAGGGCGAGAGCCAATCGCACAGCCCCCAGGTAACGACACTTCTGCCTCACCAAAGCGAGCAAGCAAAGGCCCTAATACCAAGATAGATGCCCGCATGGTTTTTACCAACTCATAAGGAGCAAAATAGTTATTAATGCTTTGGGTATCGCAAGTGACCGTGTCGCCTTCTTTATTAATAACGATACCCATGCCTTCGATCAGTTTAATCAGTGTACTGACATCTTTGAGCGTTGGTACGTTATGTAACGTCGTTGGCGTATCTGCCAATATCATGGCAGCTAATAAAGGAAGTGCGGCATTTTTTGCCCCTGAAATAGTCACATCGCCTTTGATTGGTGTGCCACCTGTAATTAAAAATTGATCCATATTTATGAGTTACCTTGTACGATTTATCTTGAAATTTGTTATTAACTTTTCTTTATAATAAGTAACAACTAATAACAACCACTATATTACTTTTGTTGTTGAGTTTCCCACTCGCTCGGAGTCAGTGCTTGAATGTTTAACGCATGGATTTCACCACTGGCGATATAAGGATTAACAAGGGCATAAACAGCCTGCTGTCGTTGTACCGTTCTTTTGCCTTCAAAGCTGGCATCAACCACTCGTAAATCAAATTTATTGCCTTGATTGGCTGCTTGTATTAGCCCGTCTGGGAAGTGTGGTTGTAAAAATTCAATTAACTGTTCTGCGTTCATAAGGTTCTCTGCGTTTTAAGAAATAAAAGGTGTTATAAAAACCGCCCATTGTATGTAAAAACTTAATAAATTTCTACTAAAAAATCACCATGCCATCGTTATAAATGCACCTTGTATCCATTCTGGTTCAGACATTTCCTGTGGCACGCTGTTTATATTACTGTTTATATTATAGCCAACCACATCAAAGCGACATTCATAATTTTGATAATGAGGATGAGCTTGCAAAAAATGTTTTGCCGTCCTAATAAGCTTTGCCTGCTTGCCTTTGGTAATGCTACTAATCGCATCGCCATAGTTATAGCCTTGGACATTACTTTTTCTAGCTCGCACTTCAACAAATACCAATGTATCCCAAGCTTTTCCTTGCTCTAACATAATCAAATCAATCTCCCCTACTTTTGGCTGTAGCCAGTTTTTACCAATCAAGGTTAATCCTTGTGATTGCAAAAATCGACACGCCAACTGTTCATAGCCATCACCCTGTTTTTGCTTATCGGAGACCATTTTCAGCCTTGGTTCTGAACTACTATTTGCTAAACCAGTTGTTAGCTTGTTTTTTGCGTTGTAGGGTTCTGTGGGCATAATTCGCACTTTAGCTATGATTTGTATTTTAGCATGGGTCGTATGAGTATGGTTTGTTATTTTAAAGGCTAGATGATACCATATCCTCATTAACTATTGTATATTAACAATGTATTTTTCTATTAACTTTTTCTACTACCTTTATTCTCCTAACTAAGCCATTAAAAAATGAGTAACTCATGAGCATTTCAAACGATTCAAATTCCAACAACAATTCTAATAACACGACTGATGGCACTTCCAACAAGGGCAATCAGTATGGAAATCAGCACAGTAACTGGGGCAAGCTATACGTTACCGCAACGCCGATAGGTAATTTAAACGACATCACCCCAAGAGCAATAGAAACGTTAAATACGGTGGATATCATCGCTTGTGAAGATACTCGCACCTCTGGTAAGTTACTCAGTCATTTTAACATCAACACAAAAACATGGGCGTATCACGAGCATAATGCCGAAGTACAAACACCAAAACTTATCGAAATCATGCAGTCAGGGCAGTCAGTCGCTTTAATTAGCGATGCCGGTACACCTTTGGTCAGTGATCCGGGTTATCAATTGGTGCTTGCTTGCCATCAAGCGAACGTTCCAGTCGTCCCTGTTGCTGGTGTTTCAGCAGTTATTACTGCGTTATCAGTTGCAGGTTTGCCATCGGACAGATTTAGCTTTTTAGGATTTTTACCTGCTAAAACGGCAGGTCGAAAAAAACAACTGGAAAGCCACCTTAACCGCAGTGAAACCTTAATTTTTTATGAAGCACCACATCGCATTATTGCCTGTTTGCAAGATATGATAGCCGTGTTTGGTGCAGACAGAGAAATTACCTTTTGTCGAGAATTAACGAAGACCTTTGAAACTATCAAAAAAACAACTCTTGGCGAGTTATTAGCGTTTGTCAGCAATGATAGTAATCAGCAAAAAGGAGAAATGGTATTGGTAGTAGCCGGCAAGGTGGACACATCAAAAGAAAATGACTTAAGTCAACACAATCCATTATTATTAAGATTGCTAGAAGATTTGTCTATCAAAAAAGCAGCATCCTTAGCTTCTGATATTACAGGGGTGAAAAAAAATGCTCTGTATCAGCATCTTTTGACTTTAAAAAACGTAAACTAAAAGACGAGAACTAATTAGTCCTAAAAATATCAAAATAAACCGCACGACGGACACTATTAATATTAAACTTACGCCTATCTTCTGGGATGCGAACCAGCTTGGGTAATAGTTCAATACCCAGTCTACCATCAGCAAAAGCATAATGACGATATTCTTCATTAGTGGTGTGATAGATTTCAAATTCAGGATAAACCATCAAATGACGGTTGTCCTTTTCTATACGGATGATGGCTAAAAACAGCTTATCTGCCAGTTTATGCTCCTCTCGAACCACATCTTCCATGGTATATTCAAGAGGCTTTTCACGACGCAACTTACTCCAGAACCCTGTTTCTTCTTCTTGACGTTGGTGATAGCCTTGCACCTCTAGCTTTAAGTCTCTGATCTCTTCCATATCTTCATCAACTTTTTTTAGTTGATTGGTTAAAATATGCAAAGGAGCGGTAATTTCCATCGTTCTTTGTGATTCAGGTAGGCTAACATCACACACTAGCTTTCTAATCTTTCTCAGTAACAACTGAAAACAAGTAACACGCAGAGACATCAACTCAGCAGATATAGAATAACGAGTCACAGGTTGCAAACGAAAATCTTCAATATTCTCAATCATCTGCCGTAACACATTATCAAAGTGATAAAATAGGTAGTCTTGGTCGTTCTGATTGTGACCAATATCATGAATGACTCGTGGAAACTTTTTTAGAATCAACATGGTCAATTGTCTCTCATACTCAAGCATTCGAGAATGGATGACCTGCTCAACATCGCCACCATCATGCCTAAGTGGTTTGCGTAAAATCTTCCGTAAATATTTATTTTGATGCTCTTTGGTCTCACGGATAAACACCCTAACCGCCTCGCCAATACTCCTGTCTAAAGTATAAAAACGAGACAAGCAATAATGCATCAAAGCCAATACTCTAGGCTCTTTTACCAAGGAGCGAGGCACAGCAATATGGGTTAAAAAAACATATTCGCCATCTTCACTAATATCTTCATACAAGAATCGACGCACAGAATACAGATTCTGTGATGTCCGCTCAGCTTGCCCAATCAAAAACCAATAATGCGGGGTTTCTACCACAAAATACTGGCGAATCAGTGCCTCTTTTTTAATCCAATCAGGAACACCCTCTACTGCCTGTATGTCCACAGAATCCCAACTACGAAAATCCCAACGCTGAATCTGATGTTTGATATAGACTTCTTTAATATAAGATTTGACAATTTGTTCGTTAAATTGCCTAATGCCTTGTTCAACCTCAAAAGAATGATTATCTACCCACTTTGCAACTTCATACAAAAATGCCTTACGGATGTTGTTTTTTAACTGCGGGTAAATCTCTTCATTAATATATACTTTGTCAAACTGCGATAAGATGGCTTCTAGTTGATCGGCAAAATCAACAACATTTTTTTGCCCTTCAATTGGCTCTAAAAACTCTTGCATATGCTCAGTAATGGTGCGATAGTCTTTATCATCAATATGCACTTCTTTTAGTACCGATAACAGACTCCTTGCTTCTTGACAACAAAACTGCTTGTTCTCACGGTCATAATAAATGCCACGAGGCTCTAGCACTCGCTGATAGATCGCCTGCTGGCTTTCTTTATCAAGCAGTGGCAAAATATCAAACAAAGATTTCTGCCATCCCGTGCTCAAATAAGGATCGATAGATCTTAGCTGATATATCTGTCGTTCTGATAAGTCATAGATATTAGCCATAGTAGAGTCATTGCCTTTGCATTATGCAGTTTTGTTAAGAATTAACAGCTTATAGAGTCAATAGAATTTATTACTATCTTAAAAGTGAAAAATCATACCATTATTCTACTCTATTTTTCAATGAGTCTTTGTTAGTTTTTTAATTTTTATCAGATAATTTGTATATTTATTGGCTTATCTCGTCTGAGTTAAAATATTTCTTGATAACAGTATGGTGTTTTATGCAATTTTGGGTTATGATATCGCCATAAATTGGTTTATCCTTGGTTTGCTGTCGATCTGATGGTTCCGCCTTGATTTATCATTAATTTGTTATTAATCTACTAAGGGTTTTTAACCCATAACTTACCAACCGTAAGGAAAATACTATGTTTCATGAACATCGTGATTTAATCACCGAACTAAAACACAAAGACGCTCACTTCACTAAGTTATTTGATGAGCATAATGAGCTTGATGAGCAAATCACTAAGCTAGAAAGCGATCCAGTAACTGCTCATCGTCATGAAGAAATCGAAGATCTAAAAAAACAAAAGCTACACCTAAAAGACGAACTTTTTAGTTATTTAGAAAGTAAAGCTAAAAAATAAGTTTAAAACAGTAAGTCTGAGACGGTAAAGTTAAACAGCTAATCAGTTTGCCTATTTCAGTTTCAGCACACAAATAGCTCATAAATCAAAATTGGGCTTGTTGCAAGTTTTTAAAACCACTGGCTAAGGCTGGTGGTTTTTTAGCAGGCTGATTCTAAGATTCTAAAAGACTGATTTTAGAAGTTTGAATTTTTGACCTTTCCCTTTGACTCTTTTGGTTTCTCTAACGATTCCAATAACTTTTTTCCCTTTTTAATTTGGTAGTGGATCAATTGTAAATCTTCTTTCACTTCTTTGCGTGTTTTGTTTTTGATATCTTTACTCAACAATAACTTCTTGTCTTCTGCACGTCTTGCTTCTAATTTCTTAATCAGTTTTTTGATGGCTTTTTTCTTCTTTTCTTCGCTAAAATCTGCTAAACCAAGCACCTCTTTTACATCTTTGACAAACCTCTTAACGCCCATAGTTACTCTCCTTTAATGAGTAATTGAAGTGCTTCATAATCTGCTGTTGGATCTTCAGTTAAGTAATCACCAAGCATACGAACATCTTCATTGTTTAAGATAGCAATAATTTCAGCCATCGAAATTAGATTTTTAGCAATATTATTGGCATAGGAAGAATCATTCATCAGCGAAGTTGCCATTTCATTACTGATTAAGTCATTTCTGACCAGTTTATCCAATCGACCATTCAATATAATATCATTTTTCTTAGTCGCAAGTCTAACCTTTGCAAGTGAGAGGACAATTTTCTCTTGCTCTTGTGTGTGGACAATGAAATCGACATTGCGTAATAACTCTATCAGATTTTTTCTAATATTTTCATATTCAGCTTTAATATAGCCATTTGAACTATGTAAGTATTTCTCCAAGTTCTTTTGTAAATACTGAGTATCCTTTACCGCTTCAACAATATTTCTATTTGCCAATTTTATTTTATATATCAGTTTGATATCATTTTCATCCATACCAGATTGAGCTTTTGTTGAAAAATCAATAAGTTCACCATAAATATTCTTGATTTTATAGTTATAAAACCTATCAATATCAATTGGTTTATCGGTATAATTATTTCTGATAACCTCATCGATTGCCATTGTTGACCGTACGTTATTAGGTTCTAAGTTTAGACCATGGACAATGATGGTAAAGGCATTGTCATAAAGGTGTTCAGTTTCTTTTATTAGTGATTGCATCGCTGCTTGAGGCAATTCTAGTGCTGACTGATTGAGATACTTGTTTTTTGATAGGCTAATGTCTGTCTCATCTTTGGCGGATGATTTAATGTAAGTTTCCAAAAACCAGACCAGTTTTCCTGTAAATGGTAGCATAATGATCACTCCCATCACTTGGAAAAAGCTATCAAAAACAGCAAGCCTTAACGTATAATTGTTCGCAGCAATGCCCAACAAATCACTAATTAAGTCAACGATAGCAATCATTGGATTAATCAAAGCCACTGCAATCAGTGCAGTGGTGAGATTAAAAATCAAGTGAACACCAGCCAAGCGTTTACCATCAATATTGGAACTCAATGAACCTATCACTGCGGTAATGGTCGTACCTATGTTTGCACCAATGGTGAGTGCTAAGGCATTTTCATAAGTAATTTGCCCAACAGCAAGAGCGGCTATCACCAAAATAATAGTAGCATGGGAGCTTTGCATAATGACAGTTGCTAAGATGCCGACACCAATAAATATCAGTAATCCTGTAAAACCAGAAACGGCAAAATCTTTTAAATCAAGGGTGTTTTTAAAGGCTTCAAAACCCTCTTTCATGTAATGTATGCCTAAAAATAAAAAACCCAATCCTGTCAAAATATAGCCAAGCCCTTTGAGACTTTTACTCTTTTGGAAGATAAGAATTACCCCAAAAACCAGCATGGGCATGGCATAGGCAGAAATATTGACTTTTACACCAAAACCAGCCATTAGCCAAGCACCTATGGTCGTACCTATATTTGCTCCATAGATAATGCCGATGCCCTGTATTAACTCAATTAAACCTGCCCCTAGGAATGATATCGTTAGTACCGATACCAATGAACTTGACTGCATTAAGGCAGTGGCAATAAAGCCAAATAAGGTGCTTTTTGCTAAATTGCTGGTTGATGTTTTGAGCACTCTTTCTAGCATTCCACCAGAAAACGCTCTAAAACCCTCTTCAAGTGCAAGCATACCAAATAAGAAAATGGCGACCCCTGCCGAAATTTCTTTAAAATTTGGACTCAACCAAAAGCAATAGCTCAGGGCAAGCAATATACTGGGCAATAATAGTTTTCTCAACAATACCGTCACCTTTCTTTTTTCTAGTTTAATGCTTTCTTCTACTTTAATAGGCTGGTGTTTATGTATTACAACACAATACCTTTAATCATAAAGAAGATCATTGCACTTAATACAGCAGCAATCGGTACGGTAATAATCCACGCAGAAACAATCTTTTTGATGGTATCTCGCTTGACATATTGAACTTTTTGCGCACTTTTAATTTCTTTTTTCGCATCTTTAATTGTCTTTTTCTCTTCATCAATTAATCGATAAAGATCAACAATGCGTTTGTATTCCTCTTTGTCTTTCTTTGGTTTATCTTCCAAAGTTGCCAGTTCTGCTTCATATGCCTTTAGCAATTTACGCTCGTCAATAATGAGTTGCTCGTCATACTTGATAATGTCTGTAGTGCTATATTCTTGTAAATATTCTCGCAAGAAACCAACACCAAAGATACCACCAATGGCAATATGCGTTGAGCTAACAGGTAGACCTAACTGTGAGGCAATAATAACGGTAATAGCCGCCGCCATCGCAACCGAAAAAGCACGCATTTGGTCAAGTTCAGTGATTTCACCACCCACTGTTTTAATCAGTTTAGGACCATAAAGTGCCAAGCCAATGGCAATACCCAATGCACCGACTGCCATTACCCATAATGGAATGCCTGCCTTAGAAGAAATGCCACCACTAACCACAGCATCGTTAATGGCCGCTAAAGGACCGACAGCATTGGCAACATCATTAGCACCATGAGCAAAACTCAACAAGGCAGCTGCAAAAATAAGCGGAATGGTAAATAAGGAATTGACACCTTCTCGGTTATTTTCAATTTTGCTGGCAGTTTTAGCAACCCGTATTTTCATAATAAAATACACAGCAATCGCAATCACCACACCAAAGCTAGCCGCTACCAAAAAACTCGGCTTTTTACTTTCTGGTAAAAAGGTAAATATCTCTATGATATGAGGCCAGATTTTCTTCAAGCCTTTAAGTACCAGATAAGTCACAAACGCCCACGACATGATGGCGACAAACACAGGTACCCATGCTTTAGAGGCCTTGATTTTATCATCCTGATAGACCATGGTTCTTTTAATGGCAAACAAAAATATAGCAGCGATGATACCACCAAGTACAGGAGAAATCACCCATGACATGGCAATCTTACCCATAGTACCCCATGAGACGATAGAAAAGCCATAAGCAGCAATACCAGCACCCATCACCCCACCAACAACCGAATGCGTAGTTGATACCGGTGCTTTAAAATAAGTGGCGAGATTTAACCACAAAGCCGCGGCTAACAAGGCTGCCATCATCGCCCAAATAAACACATCAACATTGGCAAAGGCATTTACATCAATAATACCTTTTTTGATGGTTTTCACCACATCACCACCAGCAATCAACGCACCACCCGCTTCAAAAATAGCAGCAATCACAATAGCTCCAGCCATGGTCAATGCCTTTGAGCCAACCGCAGGTCCTACGTTGTTAGCAACATCATTTGCTCCAATATTCATCGCCATATAAGCACCAAACAAGGCAGCAATGGCTAAAAATAAATTATTGGGAATACCTCCAGAAGTTACAAAACTATACGCCAGCACTGCTATCATAAATAGCAGACCAAAACCGAGACGTATAAAGTCGATACCACTGTTCTTGATGGCTTGTTTTTCCATCTTTTTAACTGTTTGAATTTCCAATTTTAGTGCTCCTAATCATTTAAAATCTGTCATTTAAAGTCTGTCATGTACAATATATTGTGTAGAATGTGTCTTGTAAAATATACCATGTAAAATATAATAAAAAATCAATAACGGTGGGATATACATTATAAATTAAGCGTACTAGAAGTGCTATCAAAAAGTTAGTTAATTACATACCCCATAGTCATTGAAAGTGGTCATTAAAGCTAGTCATGTAAAAATGATTATGCAAAGCACCCATCAAACGGCAAGCATTAAAAAAGCCACTCAAAGTGACTTATCAAAAACAAAGTGCCATCATTACCAAAGCAATCCAAGCAAATATAAATAAGCAGATTTCAAAGATGAAAATAAGCTGATTTCTAGATACAGAATCAGAAAATAATTGAAACGCTAAACGAATACGCAAAGCAATCAAATCCCACCAAGATAAATTAAATTCATCTTCCATAAGCTCATGCTCTCTAATAAGCTCAATCAACGCCATCTTACCATCCATAGCTAATAACTTTGGATTGCCTTTATTGTTTAGATTGCTTGGATTGAATGGTACAAACTCACGCAATAAACTATCCGACAGTTGATGTCTTTTATCAATAACTACAAATCCACGATGGTGATTGGGAAATAAGCGTTCCTCAATCGGGGAAAAGTCGCAAAGCTGAAAGCTATGATGACGATTGTCTTGCAAAAGAATGTTTTTCAGATTGGTGAGATCTTGCTCACTACCTTCAATATATTGCATAAAGTAACCATCACCAAAACACAAAATACCCGTTAGGTTTCTTTTTAAGTTATTTTTTAAAGCAGAAAAAGTAATTTTTTCAAATAATCGAGGATCGAATAAAGCCAAATAACTAATCTGGCTGACATAAACCAATCGATACAGTGGTGCGTGCTTAGGTCTGTTCTTGGCTGCGTGCTGATTAGACATTTTTTTGACTCGCTGATAACATCACTATGTAATACTAGGTTGTGTAATACGATGTAATATGGTTTCTCTTGATTTTTCTTGCTTATTTTATAGGGTAGTTGAGTTTGCAAACACTGTAACTGTTAATATTGAAACTATGCAAACTGTAATTGTAAAATAGCCTGCAATAACGGCAAGTCATCACTATAGGTTAACTTTATATTTGAACGTGATCCTGCTACCACCTTTACGGGATACCCCAAAGTTTCAAAACCACTGGCTTCATCAGTAATGTGAATCCCCTGCTCTGCCACCGTAGTGAGTACCTGTTGTAAATAGCCCAAACGAAACACTTGCGGTGTTTGTGCCTGCCAAAGCCCCTGACGGTCAATGGTGGCAATAATAGTCGCATCTTCTGAGACTTTTTTTAAGGTATCCGCCACTGAGGTTGCCAAAATCGCTCCATAAGGTTCACTATCAGCCACTTCAATCACAGCATCAATATCATCAGCTTGCACACAAGGGCGAGCGGCGTCATGAATGAGTACAAGGTCATCATCCTTTGCACCGTCAGCATATATCGCAGATACCCCTGCCTGTACAGAATGCCAGCGTTCATCTCCGCCAATGGCAAAACGCACCGGCAACACCCAGTCAAGACTATGGGCATATTCATCATCTTTTGCTACTACCAAATAACAACTATCAATATACTGGCTTTGGGCAAGTTTGGCAACACTGTGCTGGAGGATGGTTTGGGTTGCTGACCTATTGATTGCCTTACTACTTGTTTTGTCAGCATCAGTTTTATTAATATCAACACTAATTGGCAAATATTGTTTTGGTAACTCACTGCCAAATCGCCTACCCTTTCCTGCCGCTACTATTAAGCCATGTACTGTTAAATCATGTAGTTTATTAGGATTCTGTAATGATACCTTTGGCAATGGCTTTGCTGTGGGTTCAGCTTTTTGTGTTGATTCAGTGGGATTAGTAGGATTATTCATAGATATAATTGATATTCTGGACATACGGTAGGCGGTAGTCCAATGGTATGGTTAAAATTAGGGCGTGTTGAGAATTCAAACGTTAGGACTGCTGATAAGCAAAATTGTTCCAGACTAGGCAGAAAATGTAATTAATATCTAGATATTGATAAGTT
>PDWI01003989.1_pt1 | contig 20261 bp, 24 predicted proteins | sample 1430891 | NCBI WGS metagenome assembly PDWI01 (sample SAMN01162508, study PRJNA174530) | Oral metagenome, whole genome shotgun sequencing project. | biome: Marine environment; feature: Marine mammal; material: Swab sample of the gingival sulcus; isolation source: swab sample of gingival sulcus... | reverse complement strand
TTAAAAGAATGTGAATTTAGGTTTAACAACAAGGAAAATCTCTATCAAGTACTTTTAAAATTGATAAGAGAAAATCCTCTTAAGTTGTCTTGAGCCTATATTTTTGCAAGATTTTTTGTACTTTTAAACTTAATATATGCTTATTTTGCTAAAATATTAAAAAATAATTACAAAGGAAGATTTATGTTGCCTTTTAGTGATGAAGAGCTTTTGCCAGTTGTTAAGCAGTGTTTGCAAAAAGTTAGACCGATGTTGCAAAATGATGGTGGAGATATGAAGTTTATAAAAGTTGAAGATGGTAAGGTTTATATACAATTTCAAGGGGCTTGCCATGGGTGTGCAGCTTCTGGGCAGACTTTAAAATATGGGATTGAAAGACAATTAAAAATGGATATTCACCCAGATATTGAGGTTATTAATGTGCCAATGGGAGAAGAGGATTGAAATTGGAGCATAAAAAATATGGCATTGAGAATTTTTTAAATAAAAATTATGATAATGCTATTTTTCATTTTTCATTAGCTTTACAAGAAAATTTAGAAGATTTTGAGTTGCAAACATATCTAAATTTAGCCAATTTAGCCAAAAAAAACGAAAACGAAGCCATAAGCTTGTTTAACTCATTTAGACATGAGTTAAAAGATAATTTCTTTGATGGTATTGAGGGGATTGAAGAGAGGATTGATGAGGCAAATGGGATCAATTTTTTTGATGAAGAGTTCTTGCTTGAGCATGAAAATGGTATAAATTTTCGGGATTTTTTATATCTAGTTGAGAAAAGGGGTAGCTTTAAAAAAGCGTTTGAAGATATTATGTTTTGTACGAAAGTTTTTATATCAAGAAAGCAAGATTTTTTGCATTTTTTAAATCTTCTAATCGATAATGGTTTTAATGACATGGCTTTAGGTTACCTTGAAAATGCTAGTTTTTTATTTCCCAATGAACCATCACTGCAAGATTTGGCAAAAAGGATTAAATTGTGAGAGTTAAACTAGGGGATTTTTACTTTTCAGATGATACAAATAGTTGCGATAGCAAAACTTTGTTTGTAAAAACTGCTCAAAATGAAAAATATTTAAACTCTTTAAAAGAGTATAAAAAAATCATTACCCCAAAAGATGTTTTTGTTTTAGCAAATATTGATGAAAATATAAAAATAGTTGGCATCACTGGGACAAATGGCAAAACTACTACTGCGTCAGCGATAAGTTCATTTTTGCTTCATTTAGAGCAAAAAGTAGCTATGCAAGGTACAAGAGGATTTTTTATAAACTCAGTTTGCAAAGATGAAAAAAGTCTTACAACTCCACCAATTTTGCAAACTTTACACCATTTATACTTGGCTTCAAAGCATAAATGTAATTATTTTGTAATGGAGGTAAGCTCCCATGCTATTTTTCAAAACCGCATAGAGGATTTGAAGTTTGCATTAAAAATTTTTACAAATTTAAGTCAAGACCATTTAGATTTTCACAAAAGTATGAACGAGTATGCCAAGGTTAAAAGCAGTTTTTTTGATGGTAATGAACCAAAACTTATAAATGCAGATGAAAAATATATAAAATATAATCCTAAAAATACCAAAACATATGGCATTAAAAATGATGCCAATTATAAAGTTAGCGAGTTTAGTTTAAAAAATGGCATTAATGCGACTATTTTAAATAATAAAAAAGCCATAAAGTTTCACAGTCCATTAAGAGGATTTTTTAATCTTTATAATCTACTTTGTGCGATTGGAGCTGTTGATATATTGGTAAATCCTAAGAGTTTTGATGTGGTTAAAAATTTTGCAGGTGTTAGCGGTAGAATGGAAGTTATCAATGAAAATCCAAGCGTAATCGTTGATTTTGCTCACACTCCAGACGGCATGGAGAAAGTTTTAGATGCCATGAAAAATGACGATCTAGTAGTGCTTTTTGGAGCAGGAGGCGATAGGGATAAAACAAAACGCCCACTGATGGCAGAGGTTGCTTGCAGGTTTGCTAAAAAAATCTACATTACAAGCGATAATCCAAGAAACGAAGAGCCAAAAGAGATTATAAATGACATTTTAAAAGGCGTTAAGAGCTATAAAAATATTACGGTTGAAGTCGATAGAAAAAAGGCTTTACATTTGGCATTAAATGAACTAAAACCAAATGAAACTTTAATGGTTTTAGGTAAAGGCGATGAAGATTATCAAGAGATAAAAGGGGTAAAATATCCGTTTGATGATAGAGAAATCATAAGAGAGTATTTTAAAAAGGAGCTTTAGAATAAAATAGATAAAGTTTAAAGTAACTTAAAAAGATTTGATAAAGATTTGCACTCTTTTAGAATGCTATAAGAACTATATCCATAAAAAATGAACAAGTGTTTTTTTGAAAAAAATGGCATAACGCATTTATGTAAAAGTTTTTATAAAGCTATTGTGAATAAAATATTTACTTTCATGTTTGTTTGTAGAATTTGCCTATTATTTAAAATAGTATAAGATTTTTTAGGTTAATAAATAAGGATTTTTACATCCTTATTTAAGCTTGATTGTTATTGTATTAACGCTTTGTTGTAGAGTGTATTTGTGGGTAGTATTTAGCAAAAATGATGCTCGATAAAAATTTTTATGGCTTCCTATTTTTACACTTTTAAAACTTCCTTGATTTATATTTATATTTTTTGTTGGAAAGGAGTTTTTGGAGTTAAAGTCTAAAACTATCTTGTTAGGATTTTTGATGTCAAAATGTTTTATCAGCGTATCTTTTGTAAAAATAGTTAACATATTGTTGTCTGTTTTAAAAGTAAAATCTTTACTAAGTTTAAACTCTTTGCTTTTTGATATGGTTTGGTCTGATATATTATCAAATATTGGAATTGTTAAAGGGTTTGGTTTTTTAAAAGAGGCTTTTGAATTGTCAAGCATATCTTTTGTTGTAACAACTAGCAGTTTTCTATGGTCAATATCATTATCTATGATAATCTTTTTTTCTTCAATATTTCCATTAGATGTTTTATATCCTAATTTTACATAAGATAATGATTTTGCCTTGCTTGGTAGTTTAATATATTTTTTACTAAACATATTTTTTGAATAAGAGATATTGTTATTGCTTGTAGGGATAAATGAAATCTCTCCAGCTACCAAAAAACTAAGCAAAAGAGTGCTACAAATTATCATTTTTTTCATCGAAAATCCTTTTTTATTTTATATTTGGGTCGAGCTGATAGAGTTCAAAATATTTCTTTTGTAAAATTGCATTTTCTTCTTTTAACTCTATCACTCTTCTTTTAACTCTATCACTATCATCTTTGAGTGATAACAATACGCTCAAAGAGCTTTTTCCGTAAAGCATATCTGCAACACAGATTAAAAGTATGATACAATTAGCTATCAATAATAGGACAGTGAGCTTCATTATTTTAAAAATCTTTTCCTAAATATTCGCCATATCCGTTTAACTCTTTTTCGATCTCAAGTAGACGGTTGTATTTTGCATTTCTCTCACCTCTTGCAGTTGCACCTGTCTTTATCTCGCCTGTGTTTAGTGCTACTGCTAAGTCAGCTATAAAGCTATCTTCACTCTCTCCGCTTCTGTGGCTTACTACACAAGTGTAATTGTTTGCTTTTGCAAGTCTTACTGTTTGCATCGTCTCGCTTATGGTTCCGATTTGATTTGGTTTTATAAGGATTGAGTTCGCGATATTTTTCTCTATGCCTTCACGTAAGATTTTAACATTTGTAACAAATAAATCATCTCCTACGAGTTGGACTTTTTTGCCAAGTTTTTTAGTCAGTCTTGCCCAGCCCTCCCAGTCATCTTCACTTAATCCATCTTCGATTGAGATGATTGGGTATTTTTCGCATAGTTCTTCGTAGTATTCAATTAGTTCTTTACTTGTTAAAACTCTATTTTCGCTCGCTAGATTGTATCCGCCCTCAACCGCAAACTCACTACTTGCTACATCAAGTGCTAAAGCGATGTCAGTTCCTGGTTTATATCCAGCTAGCTCGATCGCTTTTAAGATGTATTCGATTGGTTCTTCATTGTTTTTAAAGTTTGGCGCAAAACCACCTTCATCGCCAAGAGCGGTGTTAAAATCTTCTTTTAAAAGCAGCTTTTTTAAGCAGTGGTAAGTTTCCACACTAGCTCTTAAGGCATCGCTAAAATTTTTAAAGCCAATTGGCATTATCATATACTCTTGAAAATCCACATTATTGTCCGCATGACTTCCGCCATTTACGATATTTAGCATAGGGGTTGGTAAAACTAGTGCATTTGCTCCGCCTAAATATCTATAAAGTGGTAAACCTAAACTTTTTGCAGCTGCTCTTGCCACTGCCATAGATACGCCTAAGGTTGCATTTGCTCCAAGATTAGAGTAGTTATCAGTGCCATCAAGCTCTTTTAAAACTCCGTCTACGAAAGCTTGATTGTATGGACTAAGACCTATTAGTTCATCTGCTATAATAGTATTTACATTCTCAACTGCTTTTAAAACCCCTTTTCCTAAAAATCTTTTTTCGTCTCCATCGCGTAATTCAAGTGCCTCTTTTTTTCCTGTACTCGCACCACTTGGAACGATTGCACTTGCTTTTGTGCCATCACTTAAAATGACAGTTGCTCTAACTGTTGGGTTGCCTCTACTATCTAACACTTCATCTGCATAAACATCATCTATAAACATCAATCTTCCTTTTCTAAATCTTCATCATCCATGACCATAACGCCATCACTTTCACCTAAAGCACCTTTGATTTTTTCTTCGATCTCCAAAGCAATTTCTGGATTTTCTTTTAAATAAACCTTAACATTCTCCCTGCCTTGACCGATTTTAGAATCTCCATAGCTAAACCAAGCACCACTTTTATCTATAATCTCAAGCTTAACTCCATAATCAATCAGTTCACCTTCTTTACTGATGCCCTCTCCAAACATAATGTCAAACTCTGCTTGTCTAAATGGAGGTGCGACTTTGTTTTTAATGACCTTAGCTCTAGCGCGGTTGCCGATTTGCGTCTCTTTTTGTTTTAGGGTCGCAATTCTTCTAATGTCAATCCTAACAGAGGCGTAAAATTTTAAAGCATTTCCACCACTTGTAGTCTCTGGACTGCCATATCCCATCATGCCGATTTTCATTCTGATTTGGTTTATGAAAATAACCGTTGTTTTCATCTTGTGAAGTACGCCAGTGAGTTTTCTTAAAGCTTGACTCATAAGTCTAGCTTGCAGTCCCACATGCGAATCTCCCATATCTCCTTCGATTTCACTTTTTGGAGTTAGGGCTGCTACTGAGTCCACAACTATTAAATCCACAGCACCACTTCTTGCTAGTGTCTCAACGATCTCAAGTGCTTGTTCGCCAAAATCAGGCTGGGAGACAAGCAAATTATCCACATCAACACCAAGATTTTTTGCATATTTTACATCAAGTGCATGTTCGGCGTCCACAAACGCACAAATGCTACCCTCTTTTTGAGCTTGGGCTATGACTTGAAGTGTTAAGGTGGTTTTTCCAGAGCTTTCTGGCCCATAAATCTCAACAATTCTACCTCTTGGAACTCCGCCAATGCCAAGTGCAATATCAAGCCCAAGTGAGCCTGTGCTAATGGAGTCAATTGGCTCAAACTCTTTGTCCCCAAGTCTTACGATAGAGCCTTTACCAAATGCTTTATGTACCTGCTTTAATGCAAGTTCTAATGCTTTTTTCTTATCATCTTCAGCTTTTTTATCTTTCGCTGCCATCTTTTTCCTTTAAATTATTACAAATGCTATATTTTAACATTTTTGCCTTGAAAAGAGACTTTAATTTAGTGTTTTTTTATCTAATTTTTGCTAAAATCTCTAAAATAAAAATCTAGGAAAGATTTTGGAAAAGATTAAAAAATTCTTCATCGACTCAAAAACTCGTATAATCACAAGCTTAGTTTTAATATTTAGTATATTTTTAATAGTTTACATAAATGATGGTTTTTTAACATGGCTTGTTTTAGGTTTGGTTTGCATACTCGGAACTCAAGAGGCTTGCAAATTATTTAATGTAGATGAAAAAAGATTTTTAAAATACTCTATTCTTACTTGGGTAATTGCAGGTGTTTTTTCTACTCCGATTTTAGTGGGTTTAACTTATGCTATTATTTTTGGGGTTCCTGACATATTAAATAATCGAAGAACAGATGATAAAAATATGATAGCCCCATTTTTATACCCAACAATCCCCATGCTTTGTCTTTACACACTATATTTGGATTTTGGTATGCACTATATCGTATGGCTTATGTTTATAGTTGCATCAACTGATACAGGCGCTTATGTGGTTGGCAAATTTTTTGGTAAAACCAAGTTTAGTCCAACCTCTCCAAATAAAACTTGGGAGGGAGTTGCTGGCGGAGTCGCAATCGCTAGTATGGTTGGCACTATTTTTGGAATGCAAATTTACGGATTTGCTACAAGTTTGCTTGTGTCTTTTTTTGTAAGTTCATTATCGATTTGGGGAGATTTGTTTGAAAGTTATCTTAAAAGAGAAGCAAATGTTAAAGATAGCGGTTCATTAATACCGGGACATGGTGGAGCATTAGATAGACTTGATGGTTATTTGTTTGGGGTTATTGGAATGCTAATGATATTAGAGGGACTTTCTTGATAGTTCTTGGCTCAACTGGCTCAATTGGAACTAATACTTTAAAAATAGCCGATGAATATGATTTAAAAGTTGAGGCAATCAGTGCAAATTCAAATATAGAGTTATTAAACGAACAAATCAAAAAATTTAAACCTCGCTTTGTAGCCATTGGAAGAAAAGAGTTAAAAGAAAAAGTAAATCACGACAAAGTTTTTTGTGGTAATGAACAAATTTGCGAAATGTTAAATGAGTGCCAAAGTGATTTGGTAGTAAATGCACTAGTTGGTTTTGCAGGACTTAGTGCAAGTGTAAAGACTCAAAAGTTAGGTAAAACTCTAGCTTTGGCAAACAAAGAGAGCCTTGTAATAGCTGGAAAATTTTTAGAAGCTAAAAAAATTATTCCAATAGACAGCGAACATTTTGGATTAAAATACTTACTTAATGATAAAAAACCTAAAAAACTTATCATTACTGCAAGCGGTGGTGCTTTTAGAGACACACCATTGCAAAAAATCCCAACCTTAAAATCAAACGATGCCCTAAAACATCCAAACTGGTCAATGGGTAAAAAAATCACAATCGATAGTGCCACAATGGTAAATAAACTTTTTGAACTATTAGAGGCAAAATGGCTTTTTGATTGTGAAAATTTAGACGCTTTTATAGAAAAAAAATCTCTAATCCACGCTTTGGTTGAGTTTGAAGACGGTAGCACAACCGCTCATTTTGCAAATGCCGATATGAAACTTCCCATCGCTTATGCGGTGTTGAAAAGAGTTGATAAAGCGATTTTGCCTCATATTGACCTTTTAAAAATGGGTGAGATTGAGTTTAGAGAAATTGAGCCTAGTCGTTATCCGATTTGGGAGATTAAAGATTATATACTAAAAAATCCGCACTTAGGGGTAGTTTTAAACGCAGCAAATGAGATAGGTGTTGAGGAGTTTTTAAAAGATAAAATCAACATTATAAAATTAACTGAAATTATCAAAAAAGCATTAAATGAGTTTGAGCATGTTAAACCTTTGGATTTAGATGATATTAAAAACATCGATAATGAAGTTAGAAAATTTTGTAAAAATCTTATATGAAAGGAGAGTTATGAAGTAGTAAGTAAAAAAATCTGTCTTCCCCTTTACAATATTTATTGTAACACTTGGTGTTTTGAAATATCTCAATTCTAACAACAACTAGCCCCACATAAGAGGTTAGCACAGATTAAAATTTACAAAAGGATAAGTATGGCTCATGTAAAGTATAGCTTTAGCCCAAAACAGTCTTTAATTGGACTTCAGTTTTTATTTGTTGCATTTGGTGCATTAGTTCTAGTTCCAATTCTTACAGGACTTGATGCAAATGTCGCTCTTTTTACCGCAGGTATCGGTACTTTAGCTTTTCAGTTTATTACTCGTTCTCAAACCCCTCCCATTTTTTTAGCTTCCTCTTTCGCTTTTATCGCTCCAATTATTTATGGCGTTAAACAGTGGGGCATTGCTGGGACAATGTCAGGATTAATAGCAGCTGGACTTTTTTATGTTGTGCTTAGTTTTATAGTAAGATTTAAAGGCTCAGAGTTTTTAGAGAAACTTTTTCCTCCTGTTGTTGTTGCTCCTGTTATTATGAGTATAGGCTTAATACTCTCACCAGTTGCAGTTAGCATGGCTTTAGGAAAAGCTGGAGAGACTCAAGTTGTACCTGAGCAAACTTCACTCATCATCGCGTTTATCTCTTTGGCGGTAACTGTTTTGATGATGTTACTTGGTAAAGGTATTTTTAGACTACTTCCGATTTTATTTGGTATAGTGGCTGGATATATAGCATCTTTATTTTTTGGTGTGGTAAATTTTGACCCTCTTCACAATGCATCTTGGTTTGCAGTGCCAAATTTTGTAGCACCAGAGTTTAATCTTGACGCTATCATTTTTATTTTACCAATTGCCATTGCTCCTGCTATTGAACACATCGGAGATATGCTTGCCATTAGTAATGTGGTAAAAGAGGATTATCTGAAAAAACCAGGTCTAAAAAATACTCTACTTGGAGATGGTGTTGCTACTTGCTTAGCATCTTTTTTAGGTGGGCCTCCAAATACAACTTACTCAGAAGTAACAGGGGCAGTTACTATCACAAAAGCCTTTAATCCTGCCATAATGACATGGACTGCGATTTTTGCTATCATTTTAGCCTTTATTGGAAAACTTGGCGGATTTTTAGGCACTATACCAATCTCGGTTATGGGTGGCATTATGATGCTTTTATTTGGAATTATCACTTCAATCGGACTTCAAACCCTAACAAATCATAATGTAGATATGGCAAATCCAAGAAATATGGTAATAGTCTCAATGATACTTGTTTTCGCTGTTGGCGGAATGTATTTTGAGTTTGATTTTACGGTATTTGGAGCCGAGATTAAAGATATGCAGTTTAAAGGCATAGGTCTTGGTGCAATTTTAGGTGTCATTTTAAACTTAATACTTCCAAAAACAAAACATTTTGATGGATATTAAATCTTTAGGCACTTTTTGTGCCTAAAGATTATTATTTTGATTTATTATTGTGTTAAAAAGTAATCTCAATATTTCAAAATAAGTTTTTTGCCTCTAAAGTTACAGTTTTCATTTCATATTTTACATTTATTAAAAAATTTGCTATAATTTTATTTCAATATGAAATATTTTTTTATAAAAGGAGCAAAAATGCCAGATTTTGACGAGATTTTAAATAGATTAAAAGATATAATTTCCACTGAAATTGGGAATAAAAAGGTTTTTAATAAAGATTTAGCTGATGCACTTGGCATAAATCAAACAACTCTTGCGACTATGAAAAAGCGAAATAAAATTCCTTATAAGCAAGTGCTTGATTTTTGTGCGAAAAGAAAAATATCAATAAATTGGCTATTTTATGACCAAATTGTAAACTCTTTACATGAACAAACAGATAAGTTTGTAAGGGTAAAATATTTAAAAGATATCTACGCATCTGCTGGAGGAGGGGCGCAAAATTATGAGAGCGAGAGTGAATATTTAACGCTTGATAGTAAAACAATGGAGCATTTAAATATTTCACATATAAAAAATGTTGAAGCTATAAATATAATAGGCGATTCGATGGAGCCAACTTTGCTTGATGGAAGTGTTGTTTTTGTGGATACTAATGAGCAAAATATAAATAGAGGTGGTATTTTTGTTGTATCTACTCCTTATGGAATTTTTGTAAAAAGATTACAGATAAAAACCGATGGAACTATGGATTTGATTTCAGATAATTCATCTTATGGGGTTGAAAATGTGCGGTGTGAGGATGTGAAAATCTTAGGAAAGGTTGTTGGGATATTAAGTGAGGTTGGTTGAGTTTAACATTGAATACTCATATATTTTTTATATGAGTATTCAGATATAGATTTAAAATACTATAGTTTATCTTTTATCTCAATGGACTCAATAATATCATTTTGTTTTATATTTGATAAAACTTTAAAACTCTCTTCATCGCCTTCTATAATGTCGCCAAAAACAGTATGAAGTCCATCTAAATGTGGCAATTCACTATGGCATATAAAAAATTGGCTCCCACCTGTATCACGACCAGCATGTGCCATAGATAGAGTTCCTTTTTTGTGAATATGTGTATTTTTATCACACTCACAAGCAATCTTCCACTCAGGTCCACCCATGCCAGTACCATTTGGGCAACCGCCTTGTGCCACAAAACCTGGAATTACTCTATGAAACGTTAGGTTGTTATAAAAGCCAACATTTGCCAAAAATGCAAAGTTTGCTACTGTATTTGGCACTTCTTCTGGATAAAGTTTTACCTTTATATCACCTTTGTTTGTCTGTATGATAGCATAAACAAACTTAGCTAACTCTTCAGTTGAATAATCATATTTTTTTAATTCTCTCATATATTTCCTTAAATTTTTTTTTGGAAGCAAATTATAGCGTGTTTTACATTTTTTTTGGGTTAATAATTTTTACGATTTCATTTTTAAATCGAAATCTATTGTAAAATACAACAATAACTAGCTTGGTACTTTCTTTTCTTGCATATTATATTAACCGCATTAATAATGAACCACAAACACTAAGGGTTTACACTAAAAATGAACTTGGATTTATGTGTGAAAGTTGAGTTAAATAAAAAATATGTTACAATTTCATTAAAAAAGATGGTGTTATGAAAATTTATATAGAGTGCAAATCTTTGCTTTTGCAAAAGTCGTTGGAGATTTTTTTGGAGCAATTTTTGGTTTTAGAAGATGAGTGCGAGTTTATAGTAAGCGATTTTAAAAGAGATTTTTCAAAGCCTGTTTTTTATGTGGATGGTGAATTGGTTCATTTAAAAAAGCCATTTTCTAAAGAGTGTCTGATTTTGGAGTTAGAAAAATTTTATGAAAAAAATTTTAAAACAAAAGATGATTTGGATGCAAAAATTGCATTTTTAACTACAGAATTTAGCGAAAAACTACAGCAAGTCATAAGAGAGCATTATGAAAAATAAAATACAAACACAAGTTATTGGCGGAAAATTTAAAAATCTCAAGCTTGATTTACCGAGCCTTGAAGTAACAAGAAGTACGAAATCGATTTTAAAAGAGTCGCTTTTTAATAGCATTGCATTTGATGTTGTGGGGCAAAATTTTGTAGAAGTTTTTGGCGGAAGTGGTTCTATTATGATTGAAGCAGTTAGCAGAGGAGCACTGAAAGGCTATGCGATTGAGCTTGATAAAAACTCATTTAGAGTGCTTGAGCAAAACTGCAAAAAGGCGGATAGTAGTCTTTTTAAGTGTAAAAGAGGGGATAGTTTTTTACTTTTAAAAGAGCTGGTTAATGAACTAAAACAAGAGGCGATTTTGTATTTTGACCCACCGTTTGAGTTTAGAGATAATATGCAAAATATTTACCAAAAGTGTTTTGATTTGCTTGCAAGTTTAGATAAAAGTAAAATTCAAATGGCGATATTTGAGCATTATAGTGCTTTAAAAGTGCCTGATAGCATAGGAGCTTTTAAGCTTAAAAAAACCAAAAAATTTGGCAAAAGTTCACTAAGTTATTACTATCATGATTAAAAAAGATATAAAAGAAAAGCTAGATTTTTGGGCTGATAAGAAAAATAGCGTTAATGAACTTAGCCAAAATGCAAGTGCTGACCCTTTACAAGTTGCGTGTAGGTATAATGACGAATTTATAGCATTAATTTGCGCTTTATTTGCCTATGGAAATGCAAAAGCGATAGTAAAATTTTTAAATTCGCTTGATTTTTCTTTGCTTGAAAAAAGCGAAGATGAAGTTAGAGAGGGTCTACAAGGCAAGATTTATCGTTTTCAGACCAATGAAGATGTCGTGCAGTTTTTTTTAACATTGGCTTATATGAAGAAAAAATGCAGTTTAGAAGATATTTTTAAAAGTGGGTACAGTAAAAACAGTAGTGTAATTGATGGCATTTATGCTTTGATAGAGTATTTTTACGATATAAATCCTTATAGAAGCAAGGGTTATGAGTTTTTAATCGGCAAAGTTGGTACAAATTCGCCTTATAAACGATATAATATGTACTTAAGGTGGATGGTTCGGTATGACAATTTAGACCTTGGTTTATGGAAAAATGTAAAAAAATCAGACTTATTAGCCCCACTTGATACGCATACTCATAAAATGGCACTTAAATTTGGTTTGATAAAACGCAAAACTTATGATATAAAATCATGTTTAGAGCTTACTGAGGCTTTTAAAAAGCTAGATAAAAATGACCCTATAAAGTACGATTTTGCACTTTATAGGATAGGGCAAGAGGGGTTGGTTTGAAAAATAATGGCAAAATGTTTTTATATTGTTTCGCCATTGTTTAGTTTTTTTGTGTTTTTAAATCCTCTAAACTTTTTTGGATTTGCTCTAGTGTAACTTGGATTTTTTGAAGTTCGTTTTGATTGGTTTTTATATCTTTTTCCATCTCTCCAGTGTCAGCTTTTTGAGCCTCGCTAATGCTATCGACTACGATACCAATCGCCATATTTAGCACTATAAAGCTAACTATCAAAATAAAGCTTACAAATATTATCCACGCATAAGGATACAACTTCAAAATAGGTCGCACTATTCCATGAGACCAACTCTCAAGGGTCATTATTTGAAAAAGTGTATAAAAACTTTTACCTAAATCTCCAAAATACTCTGGAAAATCTGCACTAAAAAGCGTGGTAGTCAAAACCGCATAAATGTAAAAAAATATCAAAAGTAAAACTCCCACTCCAACCATACCAGAAAATGAGTTTATAAGTGCAGATGCTATGAGTTTCATTTTTGGAATGATAGAAAGTAGCCTTAAAACCCTAATAATTCTAAGTGCCCTAAACACAGACAACGCCCCTGAGTTTGGTATCAGCGAAATGGCAACGATGGTAAAATCAAAAATATTCCAACCATTTTTGAAAAAATTTAATCTAAAAGCGATGAGTTTTAAAACAATCTCGATACAAAAAATAACAAGACAAGCTCCATCAGCTATTGAGAGCAAAAATCTATTTTGTTCACTTAACTCAATTGTGTCAATTCCTAAAATAACCGCATTTATTATGATGATTAAAATGATAAAATTGCTAAATTTCTCATTTGTAACTAAGTTTAAAATTTTATTTTGCATATTGTCTTTTCTTTTTATTGATTTTAAATTTGAAGCGGGATTTTATATAATAAATTTTAATGAATATTAAATAGTATGATATTTTGGGATTAATTATACTTAATTTTTAGAAATTATTTAATATGAGATTATATTTTTTTGAGAAACCTATTTTTAAGTTAAAAATGTTATAACTAGGTTTCTCAAAATGTACCATTAGAATAGCTTATACATCAGTTATACTGTACTTTGTAAAACAATCTAGTATTTTTTTCTCCAATTCATTGGCGTAATCTTTACACTTAAGTACTTCGTGTAAAAATTTTGATGGATCATATTTATGACGATTTATGACATATTCATTCATTGTATTACCTCTATGGTCAAAACAATAAATTGAATTATAATTTATGTCATAATATGAAGCAAATGGAGGGTCTTCTACCAATGTACGATAATAATAGGTGTCGGATTTTATAAGAGAATTAATAATAACTTGTTTTTTTGTGATGCTAACAGTTCCATAAAAATGCATCCAGTATTTAATGTCATCTTCGTTCTTTAAAATAGGATAAACTAACCAAAAATTATAAACTTCACCTTTTTTTAATACTGAATCAACAATTATATATTCATATTCTCCAAGGTCAAAGTAAATTTCATTATCTTCAAGATTGATTGTCACTGTTTTATTGTTAATATTATATAATATTCTTCCTTTTGCCATTTTTATATCCTTTAACATTCACACATTTCATTAATCATGGATGAAATAGTGTCTAAAACGCTAAGGCCTTTTTCTAATAAATCCAAATCAACATCACTGTAATCGTCAAAATTATTTTTGATAATTTCAAAATTTTCAAAAGTTGCTACGAGATATTTTAGACTTTCAAACTTTTCATTTGGTAATTTTGTAAGTTTCTTATCAATTTGATTTTTATCACCTAAATCATCAATACTAGATTTATTTTTAATATCTTCTATTGATATATCAAATATATTTTTTCCTAACAGTAAAATAACATCTTTGTAATCTCGTTTATTTGGATTTTCAAAAAGTTGTTGTAAAACTTGTGAATACTGTGTTGTTTTAGCGAAATGTGATCTCATGGCAATCTCCTTAAATTTTACCACCTTATAAGGTGTTGTTTTTGAAATTCTAGCATTATATAATTTAAAAAAGCCTTATAGGGTGGTAAAATTGCTAAAAGATATATATTTTGACGATGAAGATTTGCAAGAATTTTATAAACTTATTAGTAAAAATGTTATAAGAATTCGTAAATCTAAAAAAATATCACAATTAAAATTAGCAAATGCCATAGGTCATCAAAGCCCAACCTTTGTTGGAAAAGCTGAAATACTTGCAGAAAATAAACATTTTAATTTAGAACATATCTATAAAATATCTCGTGTTCTAGAAGTGGATATTGAAGAGTTTTTTAAATGATTTTTTGTCCATGTAGGCTTTTGCATGGACAAAAATATTTATACTTTTTTCAAAAATTTACTCAAAAGTACGATTTTTACTCCGTTTACTCTGCCTTCTATGTGTTCTGGGTTTTCGCTTAAAGAGATGTTTTTTACTATAGTGCCTCGCTTAGCGGTAAATCCTGCACCTTTTACATCTAAGTCTTTTATGATGCTTACGCTATCTCCTGCGTTTAAAGTGGTGCCGTTGCTATCAAGTGTTGGGGTTTTGTTTTCATCTTGCATTCCTTCTTTTGCCCACTGCATTACTTCTGGTTCTAGATAAATCATATCTAGTAAATCTCTGGCAAAATCTTCTTTTAAACCACTTAATGTTCTATAAGCAACCACTTGTACTGCTGGTACTTCGCTCCACATGCTTTCATTTAAGCAGTGCCAATGGGCTTGGTTTTGGCTTAAATCTTTTAGGTTCTCGTTACAAGTTTGACATATTAAAATGCTTTCATCTTTTGGTGCGACTTCATAGGCTTGAAGTTCATTATCGCCTTTACAAAGTTCGCAATTTTGACTTCTTTTTAGTAATTCTTCTTTTGTTTGCATATAAATCCTTAAAATTTTTGCCCTATTTTATCTAAAAAAATTAAAATTAAATTGAGTTATGATATAAAATAAGCTAAAATGACGCTTATGAATATAGAATATAAAACTTACATTTGGCTTTTTGTTATGATATTTTTTGACCTCTGCTTTCTTGGTTATGGGGCTAGTGGGCTGTCGATTAGTTATAAAGAGGCATTGATTTTATATGAACTTAAAACGCCGCTTCACTATTTTGTAAAACTCTTTTGTGATACTTTTTCTTATAGTGATTTTGCCCTTAGATTGCCATTTGTCATTTTGCATACTTTAAATATTTTATTGCTTTTTGAAATCAGTAAAAAACATCTTAAAAAAAGCTCCGACGCACTGCTTTGCATTTTTATTTATATGTTGCTTCCGGGTATAAACACGGCAGCACTAGTTGTAAATGAGGCGTCTTCTGCGATATTTTTTACGCTTTTGTTTGTGTATTCGTGGCAAAAACGGTTTTATATATTTGCTTATATTGTACTTTTTTTTAGCCTTGCGATAGACAATAGTTTTGTCATACTTTACTTGTCGCTTATATTTTATGCTATTTTTAAAAAGCAAAAAGTGCTTTTGGTTTTTTGTGTGGTGCTGTTTTGTTTGTCGTTGTACATTTATGGTTTTGAGACGCATGGTAAGCCTAAGGGATATTTTTTAGATACCATTGGGGTTTATGCAGCTACTTTGTCGCCTTTGGTGATGATGTATTATGCTTATACTCTGTATAGGATTGGAGTAAAAGAGAAAAAGCATATACTTTGGTATATCTCTTTTGGTGCTTTTGTTTTTACTTTGATTTTTTCTTTAAGGCAAAAGTTGGCGTTAGAGGATTTTTTACCATTTGCCATCATTTCTGTACCACTTATGGTTAAAGTTTTTTTAAATAGCTATAGAGTTAGATTGCCAAGACATAGAAATTTGCATAAATTGTCATTTTCTTTAGTCATTTGTACTTTGGTGGCTAGTTTTTTTGTGGTGGTTTTCAATAAAACCATTTATGCTTTTAGCGACAATCCAAAAAAACATTTTGCTTACAAATATAATATCGCAAAAGAATTATCTTTGTGGCTTAAGGGTAAAAATATCACAAGTTTGGACGCAAAAAATGAAAAAATGCAGTTAAGATTAAAATTTTATGGTATAATAAAGAGCGAAGAGTTTACGCTTGTGAAATTGTCTTTAGATGATAATGGTGAGGATAATTTTAAATTGGATTATTTTTCAAAGCCAATAGCTAGATATAAAGTCATAAAAAATGAGAAAAAATAGGAGTATTATTATGAAAAAAGCTTTTACCATGATTGAGCTTGTTTTTGTTATCATAGTTGCTGGAATTTTAGCAGCAGTAGCAATCCCAAAAATGGGAGAAAATGAACTAAACACTGCAGTTGATCAAGTAGTAAGCCACATAAGATACACTCAACACCTTGCAATGCAGGATAATAAATTTGACCCAAATAATGCAAATTGGTTTAAAGGGAGATGGCAACTTATGTTTGGAAAAAGTGATTTTACAGGCGATAAGTATGCTTATACTATTTTTTCAGACTCTCCAGGTTATTCAGGAAATCCGAATGGCAATGAAGTAGCAAAAAATCCTGCTAACTCAAAGCAGTTGCTAACAGGTGGTTATTCTGGATTTATAAGAACAAGCGATAAAAGAGCCATGAAAGCTTTAAATATAGGCAAAAAGTATGGTATCGTAGATGTTAACTTTACTGGTGGTTGTTCTGGTAATGCAAAAAGAATATCATTTGATAATTACGGTAGACCGTTTAAGGGGAATTTGAGTAGTTCCAGCTTGCCATATCAAAGTAATAGAATAGTAAGAGAAACATGCTATATCACTTTATGTACACAAACATGCCCAAGTACTATACCTGCTACAAATAAAAAAGTAGCTAGAACAATAGCAGTAGAGCCAGAGACTGGGTATACTCATGTTTTATAGTTAATAAACCTAAAAAGATAGGTTTATTAAAAGTTATAAAGCATTTTCATTAAACTTGTAAGATTTATATCCATTTTTAATCAAAATATTTTTATCTGCTAACTCTTTAAAAAGTTTTATCAAAGTTGGTTTTGATATTGATATTTGCTCCATTATTTTTGAGTATGGGGCATTGAAATTGTTGTCATTGTCTAAATTATTCATAATATATCTAACGACTTCGACTTGTTTACTGTCTGTTATGGCTGAAATGATTTTTATAACATTTGAATTTTTCTTAAACTCTTTTGAGTTGTGGATCGGTTGTAAAATCTGCAAAAGTGTATCTAGGAGTTCATTTATATCGATTGGCTTAATTATATAGTTTTCTACTTTTAGTTTTATCGCATCTATTAAGTATTTTGTATCGGTGTGAGCAGTGGTTAGTATACTTGGGATTTTAAAGTTGTTTTGCTTAACACTCTTTAAAAAATCTATACCATTTTCATTTTCTAACAAAATATCACATACTATAACATCTACTTTTTTTGTTTTTAAAACTTCTAGGGCTTGACAGGAGTTTTTAACTGAGTAGATATTGTTTACAAAATCTTCAAGTACATCGCTAGTGTGTTTTAGTAGGTTTTTATCATCTTCAAGGTATAAAATATTATACTCTTTTAATATGTCAAATTTTTGGTTCATTTTTCTTCCTTAAATGGTATTTTGATAATAAATAGCGAACAAGCCCGTTTCTTATTGGCTATTTTATGTGAGATTTTTTTATAAATTATTGTGCCGTTCATGTGCTTTTCTATGATTTGTTTTGACATGTAAAGTCCAATTCCAGTTCCTGCACTTTTGTATTTTGTTGTATAGTATGGTTCAAAAATCTTTGGTACGATTTCGTCATTTATTCCTCCGCCATTATCTAGCACTTGAATAACTGCATTTTTTTTGTCTTCAAATGCGGTTATTTGTATGACTTTATCATCTCCGTCAACTAAAGATAAAGCGTCTTTTGAGTTTGAGATAAGATTTAAAAAAACATGAGATAGTTCATTGTAGTAAGTGTTAAGCTTGACATTGGCTTTTATCTTTACTTGTACGCTTATATTTTCGACTTCAAGGGAATATTTTGAAAGCTCAATGCTATGTTCAATACAAGATTTTATCAAAAATGTACTTTTTGTTTTGTTTGGAGAGAAAAAGTTTTTAAAATCTTCAAGTGTTTGAGACATATTATTGGCTAAGAGCAAGGCATCTTTTACTTTTGTATTTACAAATTCATCGCTTAGTTTTCCGTGTAGCATTTTTGTTTGAAAAGATTGTATTATCATAGTAATTGCCCCTAATGGTTGTCTCCATTGGTGAGCGATATTGTTTAGCATTTCACCTAAACTTGCGAGTCTTGCTTGTTGAAACATGATTAAATCTTTTTTTCTGCTTTGTGCCACTTCTTTTGAGATTTTTATTTTTAAATAGTCATTAAGTTCTGTTAGCTCTTTTGTTTTATCGTGTACTTTTTGCTCCAATGAATTGTGCAATTTTCTAAAATTATTTATAATGTAAGTTGATAAAATAACAGAAAATAAAAAGACTAAAATGATAGAAATAATAGAAAAAATTAGTGTATATTTAAATACTTTTTGTGTATTTTTTTTCTCATTTATAACTTGGTCTAAATCGTAGTTTATGAGTTTTCCAAAATAGTTAATAATAGTTTTTATTTGTAAATTTAATTCATTAATGTTTTGTGAACTATTTTGTTTTAAAAGAATATTTAAATGGTTTTCAATATTCTTCATTTGCAAATTAATTTTATCTATTAAATCTTTTTTGTAAGTTTCATTTTTTTTATATGATTTTTTGTCATTTAAAAATTTATGTATGTAAAATGTTATGGAAAAATCTTTTGTTAAAGTTTCATTTTTGTACTCTTTCCAGTCATTTTTCATCTTTTTTTGTATGCTTATGATTGAATTTATATCATGTTTGAATTTTTCATTTTTACTATCAAGATTTTTTATGCTATCTTGCAAATGAATATCGTAAATTACCCTTATATTTTCGAGCTTTATTAAACTTTTGGTTCTTGTGTTAAACAGGTCATCAAAGCTCTCTTTTATCAAAAAAACTGATAGTTGAGATATTAAAGCGATAGAAAACATACCACCTATTATAATAAAAACCAATATAAATGTTTTATATTTAAAACTTAAATTATCAAAAAATGCAAGTAGTTTTTTTATCATCAAAAATCTTTTTTTATTATCATTGTAACCTAATTTTAATAAAAAATCAAATTTTATTTTTTGTGTAAAATGAATAAAAGAGTAAAAAATATTTAACATTTTATCAAAATTAAGCAAAACCAAATATTAGCTAAGGTAAAATATATTTTACCAAAAGAGACGAAAGGGCTGTTGATGCAAGAGTTTGTTTACTATAGCAAAAATGAGTTAGAATTTCCTTTAAAAGAGGATATTTTCATAACAAATGATATAAATGATAGTTTAGCAAATGATTTTTTAATTTCAAACTCATCTTTGATAGAAGCTGAAATCACCGCTAATGAGATTGATTTTTACATAAGAAATTCAAATGATTCAATGGCTCAAAAGATACAAAATGTATCAAAACTTTATGAAATTGCTGCAGTTAAGTATGACTACGCTCAAGACATCTCGTACACACAAGAAATTGGAAAAGAGTTACTCTTAATCACTCAAAATGAAGCTCAAAAAGATGAATTTTTAAAAAATATTGATAAAAAAGATTTTACTATTTATGCTATTAATGAAAATATTTTAAAAAGCATTGAGGGTCATATTGGAAATTTAAGTGTCATTATCGATGATGATAGCAAAGATGTTACATTAAATGTATCACAAATTGTTTGGTATAACGCAAAAGAAGAGGGAAAAAAACAGAGTGGCTGTTTTGACCCTAATGAACTTAAGTTAAAAAATCTAATTTTGGATCTAAAAGAAAATATAACTGCGTATGAGTATAAAAAAATCACAACTTATGATAAAACGATTTG
>PDWI01003988.1_pt1 | contig 20262 bp, 21 predicted proteins | sample 1430891 | NCBI WGS metagenome assembly PDWI01 (sample SAMN01162508, study PRJNA174530) | Oral metagenome, whole genome shotgun sequencing project. | biome: Marine environment; feature: Marine mammal; material: Swab sample of the gingival sulcus; isolation source: swab sample of gingival sulcus... | reverse complement strand
TGCTTAATCAAATAAAAATTAAGACTTAAAAGCAAAACATAAACTCAAATAAAAATTTATATTTCAAATAACAAATCACTAACTTTTTAGCGAAACGGAATGCAAAGGTAAAACATTTTTTATTAACAACAAAATTTTTAATAAAAAATCATCTTTTTTTTTCAAATCAACTCCTCAAAAACAGAGCAGATGATTACCAAATTTCAACCTTTACAAAATAGCTTTTCTCTTAAAGCGGTTGCAAAAGTAGTGCTTTAAAAAACAAACACCAAATTTTAATACAAAAAAAATTAAAAGAAAAATTACAACAAAAACCTAAATAGCTAATAATATGAGATTTAAAAGCAAAAATATTTTTAATAAAATTTCCGAACAAAAGATAAAACTTCATATAAAGCTATTTTTGTCGTTCTTTCAACAATCTCACTTCTCTCTCTATTTCCCAATTGGATTTGTTTTGTAAAAGTCTGTTTTTTATCTGAAATTCCAATCCAAACTAGCCCAATGGGTTTATCATCTGTTCCCCCTGCAGGTCCTGCAATTCCCGAGACAGACACACAAATATCAGTTTGAAACAAATTTCGCCCACCGACACTCATCTGCTCCACCACTTCGCGACTTACAGCTCCTACTTGATTCAGTATCTCTTTATCAACATTAAGTACGGAAGTTTTTATCTCATTATGATAAGCCACGACACTACCTTTATAATATTGAGAACTTCCGGCTATTGAAGTCAATTGACGAGCAACATTCCCTCCCGTACAACTTTCAGCAGTGCTGATGGTGAGTTTTTTTTCTTTTAATAGTCTCCCAACAATATGCTCCATAGGCAAATCTTCAAGCGAAAAGATAGCCTCTTTTAATATCTCTTGTAGGTTAGCTATTTGCTTATTCAGTTCTAATTCAAGTGCCACGTTATCATCAGATACACCACTTAACCTCAATTTGACAATGCGAAAACTTGGCAAATAGGCAAGTCTTATATATGTAGGCAAATTATTTTCCCATTCCTCTATCTGAATGGCTAATTTCGATTCAGGAATACCAAAAACTTGCACAGTCTTATGAATAATAGCAGATGTTTCAAAACGCTCAGAAAGTTTAGGTAAAATATCATTCGCTACTGAAAATTTCATTTCGTGAGGTACACCCGGCAAAGCTACAATCACTTTTTCATCTCGTTCAAACCACAGAATAGGTGCGGTGCCTTTCTTATTAGAGATAATCGTGCAATCACGAGGAACAAAGGCTTGAGTATTTGTTTTCTCATTCAAAACCTGAGAACGTTGATGATACAATCTTTTTATATTTTGCATAACTGCCTCATCGTACACCAAGTCCGTATCAAAAAATCGACACAGCACCTTTTTGGTTATATCATCATTGGTTACTCCCAAACCACCGGTTAACAAAACCACATCTGCATTCTGCATAGAATTAGCCAATGACTGTTCTATCTGAAAAGCATCGTCCCCCACAGAATACATTTGATTAATAGTAAAACTTTTTTGGTTTAATTCGGAAGCCAACCAAGAAGAGTTGGTATCAACAATCTGACCGATTAATATCTCATCGCCAATTGTGATTATATCTACTTTTACTTGCATATAAAAAAGAGGTAAAAATGAATAGACAAAGTTAATATAAATTGAACGAAATATCCAAAATAGAGCAAGCCTACTCCATAGTTTTTAGTTCGTTTGCTGCAACCTCCACCTTCTCATACCATTCTTCTCCAAAACATCGAATCAACGGTTTTTTCAGAAATTTATAGACAGGCACATTTAAACGCTGACCATTACTCCTTGCACAACTACAAATACTCCAAGAATGCACATTCACAGCTATAAACTCAGTATATTGTTGTAAACGAACAGGATACAAAGCACAAGATATAGGTTTAATAAAATCTATTTTGCCTTCATTATAGGCTTTTTCAATGGCACACTTATAAGTCCCATTATCTTTGTAAGTGAAAACACATTCACGATTATTAACAATAGAAGTAACAGGCTCATTATCATCATCAATATAAGAAACTCCTATTCGATTGATAACCTTTTTAGCTTTATCTGAAAGGTCATCCCATACAGCAGGTAATATTTTTTCCAAAATATCAACTTCTTCGTCCGTCAAAGGTGCACCCGCATCTCCCTCCACGCAACAGATACCTTTACAAGCAGAAAGTTCACAAACAAACTTTTCATCAAATAAATCCGGTGAAATAACCGTATCATCTATCTGTATCATCTGTTTCACAATTTCTTTATTTAAAATCTTCGTATCTATAATTAACAATAGGAAGAGACAAACGATATTTGGCAGCCAATACACGAATAAAAATGACCGTCAAAGCTGACACAATTTGCGTAATATAAATAGGCAAATCAAGCAAATAACAAATATAGTAAACCAGCCCACCAAAAACACACGCCATCGCATAGATATGTTTCCTAAAAATCAGAGGAATTTCATTTATAAAAATATCTCGTATCACTCCCCCAACAGCTCCGGTAGTCATTCCCATAATCACTGCCACCCAAAAAGGAAAATCCAAAGACAGCGCCTTATCTATACCCACAACAGTAAATAATCCTAATCCAATGGCATCAAACAAAAACAAGGTTTCATTAAACTTAATAAGGTATTTATCAAAAAGCATCACCACAAGAAGTGCTAATGCAATAATAATAAAATAAGAAGGGGTATGAACCCAGAAAGGAGTTATATTCAACAACAAATCTCGTGTCGTGCCTCCACCAATTGCTGTAACAGTGCCCACAATATAAGCACCAAAAAGGTCAAACTTGTGAGACGCAGCCAAACGTATCCCACTGACAGCAAAGGCAAAAACGCCCAAATAATCAACGATATCAATAAAGGTAATTGTCATAATATAGTGAAAAAAGCGCATCAAAAACATTGACACGCTTACAAATTCTTATTACAAGTTTTATTATTTTTTATCTGCTGATTCAGTAGCTTCTTCCTGTACAGCAGGAACTTCTCCAAAATTTGGAACTGCTTTACCTGTCTCTATTTGAGTTGAAACATCAACATCTTGAATTGCAGATTCAATCACTTTATTGCCATGACTTGATTTGAGACCAACAGCAAATACAGAAAGAACAATAACAGTTACAGCCAATCCCCAAGTTGCTTTTTCTAAAAAATCGGTTGTTTTACGAACTCCCATATATTGATTTGAAGATTGAAATCCTGAAGCCAAGCCTCCTCCTTTTGAATTTTGCACCAACACTACAAATGTAAGCAAAATTGCAGCGATAATGATTAATATTACTAATGCCGTGTACATAATTATAAATGATATATTACTTATTAATTTTCTATTATTTTTTTCAAAAAACGAATTTGGTCTGCAAAGTAAACACTTTTTTTTGAGTTATTCAAATTTTTTAATTTTTCGAGCAATTCTATCGCTTCGGAATAACGCTGTTGTTGAATATACATCTTCACCAATTGTTCATCAGATTTATCCTCATTAGAAACATTTTCAACCACAGGAGTTACAACTACTTTTTGTTCATTTAGCTTACGAGACTCTTTCTCTTCTGTTTCTTTCTTTTTCGCCTCCATCATCGTTTTCTCTCTTGCCTCTTTTAGCTTTTGAGCCAAACTTTTCAAACTACTTTCAGTCGTTTCAGATTTAGCTCTATCCTGCTTTATCTTCTCAACCATATCAAAATAACTTCCACTGTTATTTTCCATACGTTCACGAGATTCAGACATTAATTCTTCAGGATGAACATAGTAATAAAGTCGATGTCTATCCGAAGTATGCAGTGCTGTCTTAGGCAGTTGCTTTTGATAATAAATGCTATCCGATTGCTTCAAAAGTTTCAGATATGCCCAATTTGCAATATGAAAATAAGGATACTTCTTTATCAGCTCGTTTAACTCTTTTTCACTCTCTTTACTTGGAGAAATATCTGGATTACTTATGTATTCTATAAATTTTTCGTAAGTCATAAGATTTATTTTTATTAAAATTTATATTCATAATAACTTTAAGGATTACCACTTAGCAACTGTTTCGTTAAATATTTTATCTACAATCTCTTTTACCATTTCATCTACCAACTCAGCCTCCACATCAGTTAACATTTGATTACTATCAAAGATTTGGTTGGCACTATACCTTTTCTCAAAATCCTCATCGGGATTTTTATAATCAGAAAAACGAACATTAACAGTCATTGTCAACTTAGTTTCCGAAGCATAAGAATCGGCACTAATAGCCATAGAAGTCAGTTGATAACCAACAATTTCTCCTTCAACGTGTATCTGTCCACCTTCCCCTGAAAGCACTTCCAAACGAGTCTGACGAGTATATTTATCCTTCAAAGCCTCCGTAAAAGTTTGAGATAAAGTAGGATTTACCAATTCTGCATTATTGGGAAAATTACCAACAGAAATACTTTTATAAATATTATAATCAACAGACCCACCCGTAAATTTATACGAAACAGAACAAGCATTCAAAATCAATGCAAGAAAAAATATCAATACAACTTGACCATAAACTCTCTTTTTCATAACACCGTTTCTAATTCTCGATTTCGTACTCTTTTATTTTTCGATACAAAGTTCTCTCCGATATACCCAACTCATCTGCGGCGGGTTTTCGTTTTCCATTATACCTATCCAACGCAACAATAATCATCTCTTTTTCCATCTCTGCCAAAGATTTAACTTCCTTAGCCTCTTCGTGTTCATATTCTTCTATGACATCAATATTATTGTATTTCTTTATTTGTGGTTTTACACCATAACGGTCTTGAAAACTTAACGATTCAACAGGCATAAATGTTTCTTGTTGAGTAGGCAAATGTACTGAAAAATCTTCATAAGATTCAGCCGATTTCTTATTATTCTGTAATTCGCTAACCACTTTTCTTAACTCATTCATATCTCGTTTCATATCAAAGAGAACTTGATACAAGATTTCACGCTCATTATTAAATGTTTTCTCTTCTGTTTTTGATTTAACAAGAGCCGGCAAAGTCTCTTTCTCATCTTGAGGCAAATAATGAATCAAAATATCTTCTGTTATTTCTCTCTGCTGTTCAATAACCGAAATCTGTTCAGTTATATTTTTAAGCTGACGAACATTACCTTTCCAGTAATACTCCAATAACATCTTTTTAGCCCTCTCATCTAAACGAATGGGAGGCATATTATATTTTTCGCTAAAATCTGCTGCAAATTTTCTAAACAACAAATAAATATCTTCTTTTCTTTTACGCAAAGGTGGGACGTGAATAGGAATTGCATTCAATCGGTAATACAAATCTTCTCTAAATTTACCTTCACCAATCGCTTGTGGAATATTCAAATTTGTTGCGGCAACCACACGCACATCTGTTTTTATCGGCTTAGAAGACCCGACTCTAATAAACTCTCCGACTTCCAAAACACGCAATAAACGCACTTGTGTAGAAAGTGGCAACTCCCCTACTTCATCTAAAAATATCGTTCCGCCATTTGCTACTTCAAAATAGCCTTTTCGAGCAGTAGTTGCTCCCGTAAATGACCCTTTTTCGTGTCCGAAGAGTTCAGAATCAATCGTTCCTTCAGGAATAGCCCCACAATTGACGGCAATATAAGAACCGTGTTTTCTATGACTATAAGCGTGAAGAATATGTGAGAAATTCTCCTTTCCCACCCCACTCTCTCCGGTTATTAAAACCGACAAATCAATCGGTGCAACCTGAATAGCTGTATCAATAGCACGATTCAAAGCATCATCATTTCCGATAATACCAAACCTTTTTTTCACGCTTTGTATTTCTGCATGCTTCATATTAAAATATCTTCTTTCTCTATTTTACACAATTTCAAATCTGACAAACAGACACAAATTCACTGACAAAGTTACAAATTATTTTTTATCTGTAAAATTTTAACACAAATAAAGCAAGTAAAACAAAAGATTTTAACATCAATAGAACAGATAGCAACTTTTTTATAACAAAACCAGCCTTCATCAGTCTTATTTTACTATTTGAAAAATTCATTGTTTTTTACTATTTTTGCAATCGAAAAAAAACATAATAACAATTTATAAAACACTTTATATTATATGAAGCCAATGAAAGAAAGTCCATTGCAAAAAGCAAGGGCTAATTATCAACCCAAAGTTCCAACTTCACTTACTGAAAATGTGGTATTAAAAGAAGGTAAACCAACGCAATCTGTTGCAGACCAAAAAGAGATACAGAACCTATTTCCAAATACTTATGGAATGCCACTTATTACCTTTGAAAAAGGAGATAAGAAAGACTACCCTGTGATTAATGCAGGAGTTATCTTATCAGGTGGACAAGCTCCGGGAGGACATAATGTTATCTGTGGATTATATGACGGACTAAAACGCCTAAATCCGAACAACAAACTTTATGGTTTCCTTGAAGGTCCAAGTGGATTAGTTGACCACCAATACCAAGAGTTAACAGATGAAATCATTGATGAACACAGAAACACAGGTGGATTTGACATCATTGGTTCAGGAAGAACAAAATTAGAAGAAGAATGGCAGTTTGAAAAAGGTCGTGAAGTATGCGAAAAATTAGGTATTAATGCGATTGTAATTATCGGTGGAGATGATTCCAACACAAACGCTTGTGTTTTAGCAGAATATTACAAACAAAAAAATGCCAACATACAAGTTATAGGTTGTCCAAAAACCATTGACGGAGACCTTAAAAATGAAATGATAGAGACTTCATTCGGATTTGACACAGCTTGTAAAGTATATTCAGAACTGATTGGAAACATACAACGAGATGCTAATTCAGCTAAAAAATATTGGCACTTTATTCGACTAATGGGACGTTCTGCCTCTCACATTGCATTAGAATGTGCTTTACAAAGCCAACCTAATATGTGTCTTATATCAGAAGAGGTAGCTGCAAAAGAAATGACTCTTGATGATGTTGTTGAAGAAATTGTAACGGTAATTGTAGATAGAGCCGAACACGGACGTAACTACGGAACAATTCTTATCCCTGAAGGTCTTATTGAATTTATTCCTGCAATGAAAAAATTAATTGCCGAACTAAATGATATGCTGGCTCACAACGAAGACTTTAGTGCTTTAACAACAGAAGAAGAACAAAGAGAATATGTTAAAAGTGCTTTAAGTGCTGAAAGTTTACCAATATTCAGAAGTTTGCCTAAAACAATTGCTCGTCAATTAACATTAGATAGAGACCCACACGGCAACGTACAAGTTTCATTAATAGAAACAGAAAAATTGCTTATCGAAATGGTAGCTAAACGTTTGGCACGCTTAAAAGCAGAATCTAAATATAAAGGAAAATTTGCAGCTATCAGCCACTTCTTTGGATATGAAGGACGTTGTGCTATTCCATCTAATTTTGATGCAAATTATACTTACTCATTAGGTCTTACTGCGTCTATTTTGATAGCAGAAGGCAAAACCGGCTATATGTCATCAGTAAGAAATTTAACAGCACCGGCAGAAGAATGGGTAGCAGGTGGAGTTCCTATCACAATGATGATGAATATGGAAAAACGCCACGGAGAGATGAAACCCGTAATCCAAAAAGCATTAGTACGTTTAGATGGAGCTCCGTTCAAATTCTTTGCCGAAAACAGAGATAAATGGGCTGACCATCAAACAGACTTTATATATCCTGGTCCAATTCAATATTTTGGTCCATCAGAAGTTTGTGACCAACCGACTAAAACTCTTTTATTAGAGAATAATAAATAAAATAAAAATTTTATCACAAGGGGAACTCATCTTTTCAATGAATTCCCCTTTTTTTTATAAAAAATAAGTTAATTTTTTGTCAAATTACAAATAAATTAAATACCTTTGTACTTTATAACATTTTAATTTAGAAATCATAATGAGATTTAGACACCCCAAAAGCTATTATCTGTTTTTAGTTTTACTTCTAAGCTTATTCTTCAATTCTTGTATAACCTCAAAAAAGACAAACTATCTTCAAGAGCCGTCAGGAAGTATTCCCACATATGACAATAAGGTTGGATATAAAGAATACACATTATCACCATTTGATAAATTGTATATTAGAATTTATTCTCCAAAAGCAGAAAAAAACTTTCTTATCAATGGAAATGTTAATAACATATCTGAAGGTTCGAATGACTATAGGACTGATTTATATGCCTATACTATAGACAAAAATGGAGAAATAGACTTTCCTGTAGTAGGAAAAATTAGATTAGACGGTCTATACATCAGAGAAGCTAAAAAAGTAATAGAACGAGCGATAAAAACCTATATTATAGATGACTGTGCTATAGACGTACGGTTAATAGGAAGATATTTCAGTATTATAGGAGGAGATGTTAATGGACGTTTTCCTATACACAAAGAAAAAATGAATATATTTCAAGCACTTGCTATGGCAGGAGACATTGGAATATATGGAGATAGAAGTGATATCAAGATATTAAGAGAATCTCCGGAAGGGGTTTATATCAAAAGTTTTGACATCAGAAGCAAAGATATTATCAATTCTGAATTTTATTACATTCAACCCAATGATGTTATTTACATACAAGAGGTAAGTAGTCATTTCTTTTCAGTAACCAATATTGGTACTGCCTTCTCAACGATTACGAGCACAATCTCATTTGGGTTACTTGTTTACAATTTAGTAACTCCTGATAAACAACAAACGAATTCAGAATCAGAATCGACTTCTAAATAACCCTACAACTTTATTTATGTATGAAAAAATCGAATTATATAAAAAAAATGAAGCAACTAAAACCTTTATTTTTATTAGCAATCATATTAACTCTTAACTCGTGTTATACACAAAAAGACAAACGTTTTTTACAAACCTCTAGTTCTTTACCGGAATACGATTATAGTGATTATAAGGAGTATAAGATAGCTGTTAATGACGAATTAATATTTAGAATTATAACAGAAGATGATGAATTTGTGAACCTAATAGGCGTAGGTAATGTTAGTGGTAGTAATGTCATTTCATACCGTGTTTATCCGGATGGGACAATTGACGTTCCTTTTTTGGAAAACATAAAAGTGGAAGGAAAAACAATGACTGAAGCAGCTCTAATAATTGAGAATAAATTCAAAGAAATAATTTCTAAAGACGTACAAGTAAAATTAACTTTAAGAAATAAAGTTTATACTGTATTAGGAGATGCCGGAAAAGGAATATTTCCTATTTACAAAGATAGATTAAATATATATCAAGCTTTAGCACAATCCGGAAAAATAGCTTTAAGTGGAGATAGAAAGCACATCAAAATAGTAAGAGAAAGAAATGGAAAACCTGAAATATTGGAATTTGATATACGTCCACAATCTGTTATAGAATCAAAATACTACTACATATATCCAAATGATATAATATATGTACAAACAGAAAGTTCAAGTTTCTACAAAACAAACAGTTATAGTGGCTTAATTGGACTAATTACATCATCAATAGCCCTATTCTCTACTGTTTATTATTACACAAAATATAAATAAAAAGAATACACTTTAATCAAAGTGAATCAAATTAATCTAAAAAACAAATTATAAGAACGACATATGGAAATCAATAATCAAAATCAATCACAATTTAACGATAATGAGGAGTCCGGCTTTGACTTTATGGGCTGGATAATGCTATTTCTACATTACTGGTATTTATTTGTATTATTTGGACTTATCGGATTTGGTGCCAGCTACTTAAAAAACAGAACTTGGACAGCAACTTATAGGTCAACTGGAACTCTGATGATAGAGGAAAGTGGAAACCGAGGATATCAAAACTTTATGAAAGGTTTTTCCGTTCAAAATGGATATAGTAATCTAGATAATCAACCCATATTATTAAATTCTTATGATTTAATTAGTAGAGTAGTGGATAGTCTTCCACAAATGTCTGTTGATTACATTTCAATAGGAAGATTCAAAACTCGAAATTTATATAACAATTCTCCGGTACAAATTGATGCGGAATATATTGACCCTCGTGTATATGGAGTGTTATTTGAGATTGAATTTTTAGAAGATGATTCATACATCATTTCAGACAAAGAACAAATATTAAACAAAAATTTAAAAGCAAAAGGTCGTTTAGGAATTCCTTTACAACACAGTTTATTCTTTATCACAGTTAATAAAACAGCTGATTATACACCTAACAGAAAAATCCATTTTACTTTTAGAGACAAGCAATCCTTAATAAACGATTTTTATGGTAGATTAAACTCTAATTTCTTAGGTGCTTCATCAATATTAGCAGTATCTTTAGTTAGTAAAGTCCCTGCTAGAGATATTGATTTTATCAATAAATTATTTGATGTTTTTCTATTTGAAAACTTAGAACAGAAAAATGACCAAGCAACCAAAACAATCAACTTTGTAAATAAACAATTAACAGGTATTAAAGAGACATTGGAAGTTTCAGAAGGAGAAATCAAAGACTTTAGAAAAGCCAACAACATTGTTGACATATCAAACCACACAGCTGAGATACTTTCCAAAGCAACGCAATATGATGAGTTAAAATCAAAATTGAATCGTAAAAAAGAATACTTAAGTTATCTTTCTGAATATCTCACAACTAATATAGAAAAAGGTAGTATCATAGCACCGACAAATTTAGGGATTAATGAACCGATGCTTATAGATTTAGTTTCACAATTTAACCAAGCAATTATCAATCTCAACGAAACACCTGAAAAAAATCCACTTTACAATATACGTACACGTGAATTAGAAAATATCAAAAAGACAATCAATGAAATTATAAAAAATATGCATAAATCAATAGAGATAGAGCAACGAGATATTGATAAAAAAATGGGAACCTTACGTAATAAAATCAATATGTTACCCGCTCAAGAATCTAAAATGATAGCATTAGAAAGAAAGTACAAAATTGATGAAAGTTATTACAATTTCTTTATTAATAAAAAAGTAGAAGCACAAGTACAGAAAGCAGCGAATAGTCCTGATAACCAAGTGGTAGATAAAGCAAGAGTTGTAGGTTCCACAAACAGTGGCGAGAAAAAAAATACAACGCTCACTTATATGCTGATAGCACTTCTTATACCTATCATATTTTTAGTACTAAAAGAATTACTTAATAGTACAATTAGAGGTCCAAAAGATATAGAAAAAAGTAGTAAATTCCCACTAATAGGAGCAATAAGTCATACAAAATCAAATGACCCACTATTAATATTAAAACATCCACGTTCAGCATTTACTGAAATGTTTAGGGTCATAAGAACTAAAATAGAATTTATAGCTCAAAAGAAATCAAACATAACACTTCTTTCAACTTCAGCTGAATCGGGAGATGGAAAAACTTACATAAATATTAACTTGGCAAATGTTTATTCTATGACAGGTAAAAAAACATTGCTAATTGATATGGATATTCGTAAGCCTTCCGTAGGAAAAAGGTTAGGAATAGAAGAAGAAGCCGGTATTACTAATTATTTAATTGGAGAAAAAGGACTTGATGAAATAATCATAAGAAGAGAAGAATTTAAGTTTGACTTATTACTTGGAGGTACAATTCCACCTAATCCGGGTGAATTAATTCGTTCAAGTAAATTAAAAGTTATGATTCAAGAACTAAAAAGTATCTATGATTACATTATTATTGATACAAGTCCAATTGGTCTTGTAGCTGATGCTTACTCATTATCATCAATGGTAGATATTAATTTGCTTATTGTAAGAAATGAAAAAACGAATAAAACATTCTTTAAACAAATTAATGAACAAATTAGAAGTAATCATTTAGAAAACTTCTACATTGTATTGAATGACATTAATATTGAGTCAAGAGCCTATAAAACGTATGGTAAAAAATATGGATACGGATACGGTTATGGGTATGGATACGGATATACGAAAAAAGAGAATCAATATACTGATTATTATAGCGATAGCACTGACTTATAATTACTAATAAAGGATATATGGATATATCAGAAATTAGAAAAATTATAAAAGAGACTAAATTCTGTATGCTCAATACAAACAATCAAAATGGGCAAATAGATAGTCGTCCTATGCTAACAGTATTTCATAATTCTGAGGAAGAACATATATTCTTCTTCTGTATGAAAAATTCACAAAAAATCATTGATTTGAGAGAGAATAACCATATTTCTCTCTCTTATCAAGATAATTCAAAGGAAAATTATATTCACATTATAGGTAAAGCCGACATCACAGAGGATGTGGCAACTATGCAATCAAAATGGGACAAACAACTCAATACTTGGTGGCCTAATGAAGCTCAAACAGAAGGAATGAGTATGATTAAAGTCAAGATAAACTCTATCAGATATTGGACAAAAGATGAAAATGGGACTATTACTATAAATTAACCTTGTAAATTCTACTTTTCTCTAAACTTTTTATCAGAATCTAAATTACTCCAAGAACAAACTTTTTCAGTCATCTTTTGTTTTATATTTCTCTTTATCAAAAACAATAGTAGGATTTAATACCGATTAACCTCGAACGACGAAAGAGAAATTCTTTTTTATTACCTTTGCAAAAAATAGATTAAGATGATTGACAATACCCTTTTTACCAAAGGAAAGCTTTTTTTTCACACTTTAGGATGTAAATTGAACTTTGCAGAAACCTCCTATATTGGTAGGCAACTACTTGAAGACGGTTATGTTAAAGCAAAACGTGGAGAAGATGCAGATATATGTATTATCAATACTTGTTCTGTAACAGACATTGCCGATAAAAAATCAAGACAACTCATAAAAAGAATAAAACGATTAAATCCTAACACGAAAATCGTTGTGACAGGATGTTATGCACAGTTGAAACCCGAAGAAGTAGCAGGATTGGAAGAAGTGGATTTAGTACTCGGTGCAAAGGAGAAATTCAACATTGTAGAATATCTAAACAAAGAAAACCAAGAGAAAGTATATCACTCCAATATCTTAAAGAAAAAATCATTTGACCCCTCCTACTCTTTCAATGATAGGACAAGATACTTTCTAAAAGTACAAGACGGATGCGATTACTACTGCTCTTTCTGTACGATTCCTTTGGCAAGAGGACACAGTAGAAGTGGTTCGATTAAAGAAACGATGAAAATGGTTGATAAAATTATCACAGAAGGTGCAAAAGAAATCGTTCTAACAGGTGTCAATACCGGAGATTTTGGCAAAAGAAATGGCGAAACTTTTTTAGGTTTACTACAAGAAATGGACAAAGTGAATACAGATATTCGCTACCGAATCTCTTCTGTAGAACCCAATTTATTGACCAATGAAATCATAGAATTAGTAGCCAAAAGCGAACATTTTATGCCCCATTTTCATCTACCTTTGCAGAGTGGTAGTGATGAAGTACTAAAAATAATGCGTAGAAAATATGATACAGTTCTATTTCGCAACAAGATAGAAACAATACGAAAAATATTACCTGATGCATTTATTGGAGTAGATACTATTGTAGGGGTAAGAGAAGAAACCGAAGAACTTTTTCAAAAAGGATATGATTTTATCAATTCTATTGATTTTTCTCAACTTCACGTGTTTACCTATTCAGAACGCAAAGACACAAAAATGACTTCTTTTGAACACATTGTGCCAATGAAAGAGAGAAAAAGAAGAAGTGAACTCCTTCATCAACTATCGGAAGAGAAAACAGAAAAATTCTACAAAAAACAGCGTGGTAAAACCACAAAAGTACTTTGGGAAAACAAGAAGTCAGACGGAAAAATGTACGGTTTTAGTGAAAACTATATACAAGTTGAGTGTGATTATGAGAATAAGAAAACCAATCAAATAGAAGAAGTAACAATGGGAGATTGGAACAGTAAGAAAACAGCATTAAGAAGTTTATAAAGTTGAAAGACATCAAGTAGAAACCCTAATTAAAAACCATCTACAACTTAGAATTAACAATTAACCACTAATCATTAAAACACATACCTATGAAAATACTAATAACGGGAGGAAGCGGACTAGTAGGTAGCAGATTAACTGAGATATTACAGGCTCAAGGTTATGAGGTAGGGTGGTTGAGTAGAAGGGTGTCTGCCAACAATATAGTACCAACCTATATCTGCAACTATATATCGGGAGAGATTGACACCAAAGCCATAGCATCTGCTGATATTATTGTTCATCTAGCAGGAGCAAATATCGGAGAGCAGAGATGGAGTAAACATAGACAAAAGATAATCATTGATAGTCGAGTGAAGACTGCCGAACTTATCCTTGCCACTCTCAAAAATACGCCTCATCGCCTAAAAGCATTTATCTCTGCATCTGCTGTAGGTTATTACGGAGCCATCACCAGCGAAGAGATATTTACGGAACAAAGTCAAGCAGGTAGTGACTTCTTATCTAGTGTTTGTAAGCAATGGGAGGCAGTAGCCGATGCTTTTGAAGGGCTACAGGTGAGAGTTGCCAAAATCCGTTCAGGTGTCGTTTTTAGTCAGTCTCAAGGAGCGTTAGCAAAGATTGCCTTACCGTTCAGGTTTGGTGCTAAGGTAGTGTTAGGAAGTGGCAAGCAATATATCCCTTGGATAGACATCGATGATATATGCAATATCTACCTGAAAGCCATAGAAGACCAATCGATGCAAGGAGCCTATAATGCTGTTGCTCCTAAGTATATATCCTATGCTGATTTTGTGGGAACGCTGAAAAGTTATTATCCTCGCGTATGGTTCAATATAAAAGTACCAAGCCTTATATTGCGTTTGGTATTGGGCGATATGTCTATGTTGCTTCTAGAGGGTAGTAGAGTGTCTCCTCAGAAGATTATTGATGCAGGTTTTGAGTTTGAATTCCCTACCTCCTCAAAAGCGTTTGACCATTTGGTGAAGAATAACTAACATACGATGCAATACAGAGAGATTAAGGCAGAAGGCTTCTTAAGCAATTTCATTCAGTGCTTTTGGACTTATCAGACTACCAACGAGCCGATTAAGCACACTATATTGCCCGACGGTTACTTTGACTTGATAGCAGAGTTCGAAGACGATATTATGACTATTGTCAAGCTTACAGGCATATGGACTACTCCCAAACACCTTGACATTCCGCCAAACAAAACCTACATCGCCATACGGTTCAAGTTGTTGGCTGCCGAGTACCTCTTCCAGAGAGAAATAAAATCAATATTAGACACGCAGTTGAGTATGCCTTTCGACTTTTGGAATATTGGCAGTTATCAAAGTTGTGATTTTGAAAGGTTTACCCAAGATATGACCAATCGTATTACCCTCTCGATAAGGCATCTCGAAGAGATTGATACTCGCAAACTCAAACTGTTCGATTTAGCATATCAGCAAAAAATCAAGACTGTAGTGGAGCTGTCCGAGAAGGTCTCTTGGAGCAGTCGGCAGATGAATCGTTATTTCAATGCTCAGTTTGGCTTCTCGCCCAAAGAGTTTCTCAAGATAGTCCGTTTCAAATCTTCTTACAACCATATATCCAAAGGATTGTTATATCCCGAAAATGAATATTTCGACCAATCTCATTTTATCAAAGAGGTCAAAAGATATTCCGGTGTCACACCCAAAGAACTTCATAGAAATCAAAACGACCGATTTTTACAATTATCAACCATAGGTAAGTGATAATTTTGTAAAATAACTTTTAAATTTTAGACAAAATGAAAATTAATAAATTATCGCCAAATTTTGCAGTAAAAAACATTAAAGAAACCGTTCTTTTTTACAAAGAAAACTTTGGTTTTACACTGATTATGGCTGTTCCTGAAAGTCAAGATGGTGTGGAACAAGCATTAAATGAGAACAAAGAATATATCTATGCAATGGTGCAAAAGGATAGTGTCGAATTTATGTTTGAGCGTTCAGATTCGTTTAGGAGCAGTATGACTTTCGCCAAAGACCTTGAGATGGGAGCAACAGTCTCTTTTTATATGGAAATTGAAGGTATTAAAGAATTTTATCGTACCTTGCAAAATAAGAATTTGCAAATTACCGAATTGAAAAAGACTTGGTATGGAATGCAGGAGTTTTATGTAAAAGATTTGAACGGATATATCATCGGATTTGCAGAAAAAACGGAATAATTATGAACATTGAAGAATTAAGAGAGTATTGTTTGTCGTTGAAAGGTGTGGAAGAAAAAATGCCTTTTGATGACAAGGTACTTGTATTTACCGTAAAAGATAAAATGTTTTGCCTTACAGACATTGAAGATTATGAATTTGTAAATTTAAAATGTAATCCTGAAAAGGCTATTGAATTGAGAGAACAATACAATGAAGTTACCCCGGGCTATCATATGAATAAAAAGCATTGGAATAGTGTAAAACCGGAAGGTAGAATAAGCAACCAATTAATGAAAAAATGGATATTGGACTCTTATCATTTAGTTGTGGCAGGACTGCCTAAAAAAGTACAAAAAGAACTGAATAATGAGATATAGAGCAATTAGCCAATAAGTCGATTCAACTTGTTTGTTCTCTTTTTGTAATTTAACAAAACATAAAAAACGAAAGAAATATGAGAATATGGTCATTACATCCTAAATATCTTGATGCCAAAGGCATTGTGGCTTTGTGGCGTGAAACGCTTTTGGCAAAGAATGTATTAGAAAACAAAACCAAAGGCTACAAAAACCATCCTCAACTCAATCGATTCAAAGCAACCGAAAGACCTTTAGATGCTATCAATCAATATCTTGCAGAAGTTTATGAGGAAGCAGTAGCTCGTAATTATAACTTTAATCGAGATAAAATCGACTGGAACTTTAAGCCAACAATTATTACAGTTACCAATAAGCAGCTGGATTACGAGTTTCAACACTTATTAAATAAGCTAAAAACAAGAGATAAGGAGAAATACAAAACTGTAGCAAACACCGACCCTATTGAGTCTGCTCAAATATTCAAAATTATAGATGGAGAAATTGAAGAGTGGGAAGTAGTATGAAGTCTCTTCCCTACTCTACCTTAAATATTTTACTTCAATTTATATTTACATTGTACTTTACCTTTGGTAATATTCATCAACTTCCTTTTCAATAGTTGACGGCGTAGTGGTTTTACCTTATCAGTAAATAATATGCCTTCGATATGGTCATATTCGTGCTGGATAACACGTGCTTGAAATCCGGAATAAGTTTCCGTGTACTCATTGAAATCTAAATCTTGATATTTGATAGTGATTGTTTCGGGACGCTCCACATTTTCGTTAATTCCCGGAATACTTAAACATCCTTCATTATATTCAGAAGTTTCCTCACTCGATTCTATAATTTGAGCATTAATAAAAACTTTCTTAAAATCGGCTATTTCAGGTTGTTCTTCTTTGAAAGGAGATAAATCAATAATAAAAAGACGAATAGCACGTCCAATTTGTGGAGCGGCCAATCCTATTCCTTCAGCATTATACATTGTTTCAAACATATTCTCAACCAATGTTTTTAATTCTGGATAATCTTTCTCTATTTCTTGACCAACTTTTCTTAAAACAGTTTGTCCATATTTATAAACCGGGAGTATCATAAATTACTTTTTTTCTAATAATTATTTGTCTGTTTGCTTAAATAACTTTGTAAAATAATGGTAGCACTTACTTTATCAACTAAAGATTTGTCTTGACGTGCTTTTTTGCTTATTCCACTCTCTCGAATAGCTTGTTGAGCCATCACAGAAGTAAAACGTTCATCTTCATAAAAGACCTTTTTATCAGGAAACTTCACTTTCAATCGTTTTACCAATCCTTTGATATGCCCCATTGTATCAGAGTCTTTTCCATTGGTTTGTAACGGTTTGCCAACAACAATCGTATCGACCTGTTCTTTTTGACAATAATTTTCTAAAAAGTCCATTAATGTATGTGTAGAAACAGTTTCTAAACCGTTGGCTATCATTTTCAAGGAATCACTCACTGCAATTCCTGTCCTTTTTGTGCCATAATCCAATGCTAAAACTCGTCCCATATCTTTTATTTCTACAAAAGTACAACTTTTATTGCATAAAAAGAAAAGTCCTATTCTCACGAACGGGACTTTTCACAATTACAAATCTATAAAACAAATCAAACATTATGAACAGTAAGTCTTTTTTTGAAATCTATTAAAATGCTTTCTTTACTATTAAGACAAGACAGACCTGCATTTTGTCCCAAACAAAATGTTAAAAAAACATAAAACAGGAATTCAAATAAAAATAGGAGAAAACAATTAGTGATAAACAACTAATAATTAGCAACTAAAACTTTTATCACTTCTGGCTTTCTATTTCAGAACAACACACATAAAGACGAAAACTTTATCCTTATTATTTATTTACTTTCAAACCAACGATCAGGAAAATTGACCAGATAGACACGTTCGGTAGCACGAGTTAGAGCAGTGTAAAGCCAGCGGTAATAATCTTCATTCAACTGTTCTTTCGGAATGTAGGAGTAATCAATAAAGACATTTTTCCATTGTCCACCTTGTGCTTTGTGGCAAGTGATGGCATAGGCAAATTTTGTTTGCAAGGCATTGAAAAATTCATTTTCCAAAATTTTCTTGACCAATTTACGTCTATTCTTTATCTCGTGCTGATAATCTTCGGCAATCGTATTAAAGAGTGCTTTATTAATTTCGTTCATTTTGGCAGGATTTTCTGCTTGTAATCCATTAATTAATATTTTAGCATCAATTTCCCAATCATAATCCAACGAATGCAACGTCATATCGGCAAACTGAAATCCGTATAAATCGTAATATTTTCTGATTTTTTCTATCTGCACTACTTCTCCGTTAGCAATAAAATCAATCTCTTCATACTCTTTGTTCCAAAAATAGTTGTTCTTAGTAATCATTAATAAGTCGCCGGTGGAAATTTCATCTTCTTTCATCAAAATCGTCTTTCTAATACCGTTATTGTAAAGGTTGGCTCTTTTATTAGAACGTGTAATAATAATGGTTTCCTCTTTTCCATCAGTGCTGTAATGGTGGTCTATTCGCTCAATTAACTCACTTCCATTAAGGCGAATCACATCTTTGAAACCGTTAATGTTGAGCGTTGGATAGGTAAGGTTGATTTTATCCGTAAGGTCAGTACGAAGTTTAGTAGCCTGCATTAAAATACCACTTTCTGTAGCCTGTCTTACCACTTCCGTCAAAGAGAAATAATCAACATTTAAATTATAAAAACCTTCCACATAACTTGGTGTCAAAGCAGGACTCTCTTTCTCTTCCACAGGGGGCAACTGTGCCGAATCTCCCAAAAATATCAGAGAACAGTTTTCTCCCGAATAGACAAATTGAACAACATCTTCCAATAAATTTCCACTTCCAAAGTTAGAATCGTTTGTGTTCCCCGAAATCATAGATGCCTCATCGACAATAAAAATCCGATTTTTATATAAATTTTTATTCAGCATAAAACGAAATTCCGTCATTGATTTTTGGCGATAAATCGTTTTATGAATGGTAAAAGCAAGAAAGTCAGCATAAAGCGAAAAGACTTTGGCAGCTCGTCCTGTAGGTGCCATCAAAATCGGCTTCTGGTTCAGTTTATTTAATGCTTTTACCAATCCACTTATCACAGAGGTCTTTCCTGTTCCCGCATATCCGTGTAAAATAAAGCATTTCTTATCATCAGCAGAGGTTACAAATTTGCTCAACCGTGACAAAAGTTCTTCCTGCTGTTCATTGGGGTTGAACGGTAGTTCTTCTTTTATCCTGCTATGTAAGAAATCGCTTAGCATATAAGCAGTAAGTTAAATAATTACCATTGTTGCACCAAAACTATACTCTTTGAAAGAAGCGTCTTGATGTTTCAAGTGCTTATATTTGGTTTTTAGTTGCTCGGTAATTTTATTGCGAAGTACCCCTTTTCCTTTGCCGTGTATAAATACAATTTTCTGTCCTTTGTGATGTTGATTTTCTTTGATGGTATTGTGGAAAATATCCATCTGATACGCCAAAATATCTGCACTACTCATACCTGCTGTTGTGTCAAGCAGTTCGGTAATGTGCAAATCCACCTCTATAATCTCCTTTTTTCTATTCGGTTTTGAAACGTGCACCTTTTCCGATGACTGTTCTTTGGTAAGCATTGCCTTTTTTATCTTCCCGGCAGGAATCTGTTTCAGTTGTTCTTTTTGACTCTCTTGTACCAAATCAATCAACATCGAAGGCTCGTCAAAATAGTCATTTTTCACAAAAGAGTGCATTTTATAAAACTTAACCAAAGGAAGTTTCAAATCAAAATCGATAGTGCGTTGTGTTTGATAACTTTTA